>Ga0307515_10008382_pt1 | contig 20156 bp, 26 predicted proteins | sample 17_EM_MG_FD_194513 | JGI IMG/M metagenome (GOLD analysis project Ga0307515, IMG submission 194513) | Populus trichocarpa ectomycorrhiza microbial communities from riparian zone in the Pacific Northwest, United States - 17_EM | ecosystem: Host-associated > Plants > Roots > Unclassified | place... | reverse complement strand
AGAATTTGATTACTTCAACTCTTAAAATTATAGTTTTTATTTTAATTCTCTTGATTATAAAACTTAATCAGTCACCTAAAACCTAACTCAAGTTATTTTAAATTGATTTTTTTTTATCAAAAATAATTTCATTTAAGAGGTTTCAAAAAAAACTCTAAAATTTTTATGTTAAAGGTTTCAAAAAATCAAAACTTAAATGAAACAATAACTCAGAGGTCAATTCACTCCACCCATGACCAGAGTCTTGGATTGAGTCACCTGATCAAGTTTGTTCTTATAGCTATTTTTACTATGTTTAATTACCACTAGATAATTGCTATACCAAGGAGGTACCGATTGTCATGATGATGGCCATATATACATGGGAAGAAATTAGGCAAAGAGCAGATAGAGAGTATGAAGCAAATTACCATGACGGGGAAGATTTGAGCAAACAACTTTACTAGAATTGGTCTTGAGGGCACACCGTCCACCCCTCGACTCGCACTTTCCGCAGTCAGGTTCTTCCCAAGTGAGATGCAGGTCCTCGCTAAGGTCCGAGGACGAAATTTGCTGATAAAATGGCCAGTCAACCGGAACAGGAACCACCCTGATTAAATTACAGGATGAATTCCCATTCTGTAGAGAACTTACAACCGTTGAAGAAGATGTAGCAAAAACTGTGTACGTAGAGCCACTAAGACAAGCTATTGGATTTAGCCCGTATTTCCTATAATCAGAAGATGAGCAATTAAAGAACGTGAAAGATTGATAGTAAAGGCCAATAAAAGGAGAGCCAAAGAGATTAAGCGAAAGGATTCGATCGGCAAGGCAGTTTCCCTGATCATTAATCCATATTTCTTGTGTGGCATAGTCTATAGCTTGAACAACAAATTTTCCTGAAGAGTGTAGCTCTAGCATGGTCTCATTGGAGCTACCACAGGATATGTCAAAACCTGGATAACCACATGCCTTCGATTGACGATTTTGAATCCGAAAAGGGAATCGAATCACTGGCTCGCTGCGGTTACAAGCAGTCCTCAAGCAAAGGTTTTGACTTGTTGCAATGTTTAGATAGGAGATCATGGTAAGGAAGAGGGAGATGGAGGAGATGACTTTGAGAGAGTACACCATTTTGGTGGAGAAAATCTGATGCTTTGTGATATGTAGAGACCAAATGATGAGAAAAGATTTTAATAAAGAGAAGAGTAGAGGGGGGTTGATTCTAGTGCAGGTTCCACTTGCTGCAATGTTGGAACTTAATCACACAACCACATAGAAGGAACAAGTCTACCAGGACATCTTTTGTAATAAAAAAATGGAAGTCAACCCTGTCGTTAAATCATAACAGAACCAAGGATTCAAATTGCCATGTATGATGCTTCATTTTCTCTAGTGTCAAATAGGATTTACATGTAGGAAAAAGCTGTGATTGCTTATTTCAATCGATTAGATGTGGAGAAAATGATCACTTCTTGACTCATGTGGATACAAATTCTACCATGATTTGTAAAGCCATGATTGTCCTTGCCGAGCTAGCACTATATTTTTACAATTACATGGATATAAACGAAGATTGATTTCGAAAAAAGCTTATGTCATTAGATTGATTTTTAGATTTTTAGATCAATTACTTTTATTAAAATAATAGTATTTTATTTTTTTATAAAATATTAACTCGACTATATTTAAATTAGATTATCATTAAAAGCTCAATCGGATCGAATGAGTTTGGCTATATCGACTAAAAACCACCTTGCTTGTAACAAGCTTCAAGTTCATATCAATCCGCTAGCTTGAATCGTGTTTAACAACTTTGGATGAGGGCATTTCAAACTACAATTTACCTAAATCAGAATGGTTGGTATCCATCACTTATTATAGAATCAATAGGTGATCATGTGTTGGGCACCGACCATCCAGATTTCTGCATTTGCGAGACTGTGTCTCTCTTATCAAGATTTCCAATCATAACATGGTTGACTGAAACTTGTTTGCATATGTGAGATGACATTGATAAGAAATTTTTCAAGTAAATTGTCTTCCAAGATCAATTATGGCAGGATGGACGTTAATGCATATATCTTTGAATACCTTTTGAGAAGATTTGCAGATTGGATTCTGAATACACATTGGTTACTTCAAATGGATGAAACTGAAGTTTTCAACTTCATATTCAAAAATGAAGTTAAAACTCGTCAATTATGGCGGCTAGATTGTATAAATAACGAACAAGGTTAAGATCCACTTGGTCCTGTTTCAGCCTGACTCGTAGGTGCACCAATCTCCATAGCATCAGCCTGCGGGATTAGCTTGAGCCCAGGAGGTGGGGAGTTCCACTCTGCCAGAAGAGATGCTTGACTGCACCAGAACAAGCCATATAAATCTGCACAAAAGTTCCCCACTTTAAACTGGAGCTGCATCTCACTCTCCAAAATCTTGAATAGCTTGCTCAACAGTCAACACCATTCACCAAGTGCAAAAGGGTGTGGCAATCAGCAGGATTTGAATTAAGTATTCCAACAGACTCTCCATGGAATCTGACTCAACCTCAAGAAGTCTGCAACCTCTCCCTTTAAAGTGCTCATCTGGAATTTCTCCACCAGCACCAGCCCGTACCGATTGCCCAATGAGCTACCATCTACATTTAACTTCCACCAGCCAGCTGCCAGTTTTTTCCCAGAGATTTCATGACAGCTAGACAGCTTAGAAGTCGTGGCAATCCTTTTAAAACCCAGAAGAAGGAAATTTTTCTTCATATTTTGCCTAACAACAATCTGCGACGGCAGATCCACCATGATGAATTGCCCAATCCTATTAAAGCCATCCAGAAGACAATACAAAAACGAAACAATTTATAACCACTAGAAGGCATATAAGAAGTAGTAAACTACATCCCATTCTGTCCAAATAAGCTTTATCACCTGCTCTTGTAGGACTAGACAGAAGCACAGGCACAGCATAAATAAGCCATGCAGCACTCTTCATAAGCAAAATAATGTGGGCTAGAAGAAAATGACAACAATCTTAAAGAGTTGAAAAACTTTGATGATTCATGGTTACAACCCAGAAAATCACTACAATCAATATTATTAGCAAGATCCAAAATTAAACTAGCATTAATAAAAACAAAAAACATGGGGAAAAAGAAATCTAAAAATCAGAGCAACGACCATTGCGTTCCCAATCACCAAATCGAGTAGGCTCAGGTCCTTTCGGCCCACCAATCTCACCAGTCTCTTTATTCACATACTCTCCACCATCTTCATCATCTTCTTCATTTTGAGAATCTTGATGGGTTATTTCTTCCTGTTCTTGTTTCTTGACAGTTTCTTGATCTTGATTTTCTTGTGGCAGCTGCTGGGTTGCAAGCTTCACGATTCGGTCCGTGTATTCGGATCTAACGGGGGTTGTGTCTATGACCCAAGTTTTGGAGATGGTGTTTGATGATGATGATGGTGCTAGTGATGAAAACAGACGGTTCAGATTGATTCTTCTTGCTGCTGCCATTTTTGGGTTTCTTGTTTAGCTCTCTCTCTCTCTCTCTCTCTCTCTCTGCATCTGCTAAAGTGAAAAACAAAACCAATCACGTTTTTTATAAGAGAGAGACAAAGACAGACCGCGGCGCTGTTTCAGGGCTGTTTTGTTGACACGTACTGCTCCTATAACCTGCCACGTGCTAGAAAGATATAAATTAAGAAGCACGTAATTTTTCAAGAAGTAAATTGTAATTTAGTCCCTAATTTTTTAAAAAACTATTGCAATGCGAAACACATTTATATTATATAGTCAAGAGAATTCCAGGCATTAAATTCCCACAAAGGCTGTGATTTTCGAAATTAGTCTCTGGTAATGTGATTTATGATCTTATATATACATTAGTTGATGGTAGAGGTCAAAGGTACAAGGTCATGGCTCTGGTGGTACAGTGTTCTGATGCTTCTTCAAGCCTTTTCTCACCACCTTCATCCATTCTTTTTTTCTCCAGAGTACCATTGTTACCGTCAAGCTTCATGGCTTACCGTAAACCATCTCAGCTGGCTTCTACATATCCAGCACAGTTCATAATCTCAACTCTTCAGCAAACACCATTACTATTATACACAAACAAGCTTGTGCAAATAAAGCTTCCCGCACCACCAGCCAATGCTGCTGAGGGGGGCAAAGCTTCTCTTCAGCCTGAATGCACAGTACCAGTCTCAGAAAGGGAAATTGAGGCTGTCCAGGGGAGGAAGACGTTTTTTGCCATCTTGAGGCTTCAGGACGCTGAACATTTTGACAAAATCACGTAAATATATATGACATTGAAGAACTGTTCAAGAAATTAATTAGCCTAATTCAACCAAACAACTGTCAAGAATTTACAACAGTGAACCCCAGCTCAGTCCAGGATAACAGTTCTCGAAAATTATTTCCTCGAGGATTCTTTGGAAGCTTTTAAGAACGGCACTGCTATCTTGTTTTCTGGTCCAACAAGCAAATCTTTTTGTCACCTCTCGCTTAACCAATTCGTTTTGTTCCCTCTTGCAGGTGGGTGGCATCTTCTGACTTCACAACCAATAAGCTTATGGAAGAAGGGCACTGCTATCTTATTTTCTGATCTAATATTCCATCCTCCTTTGTTCCAGTGAACTGTTCATTTGCACTTCTAACTTTTGTTGCCGATGTATAAAGGAGAAGTGACTCACGGTGGTGGATTGGAATAGTGAAAGTACGCATTTGCCCTTGACAAAAAAAAAATTGGATGGACTGGATTTTGGGGATAAAATGGTTTTTAAGAGATCCATTCGTCATTTTATAATTGTTAGGAGGCATCTCGATTTTTTTACAATTTTATAGTGGAATTATTTTAATACTCTTAAAAATAAAAAAAAAATAACTATAGTCTAAGAGCATTTTTTGTACTTTAATTTTTTAAGTACAGGGTAATAACTTTATTGCTTTTCAAAGTATGGTTACAAGGATATTTTGTAATTTCAGAATAGTTTTTTCATATTAATTATTTGATCATTTGGTCCCATGACTAATGTGATATTTTGATAAATAAAATTTAAAAAATAAAAAAATTATTGACTTGTGCATTGCACACGTCAACTGCTCTACTGTCTGTAGGCAGAGCATGCAGCTGACTCCGGTGATAGGAACCATCATTCCATCTTGTTATTCAATTTGTCTCGGCATCCTCTTTATTTTAGACAGCGTGTGCATGGTGATTCCCTCTAGTTTGGTTCTGGTTTGATTTTTTTTTTCTTTCATTTCTCTTTCAACACCTCGATTTGCACGCTACTCCTCAAATAAATCACGACAGCCCTTCAATAATCGTTGTCATACCGCATCATTCGATTCATCTCAGCATCTTCTTTCTCTCTAGGTGGCACGTGCATGGTGATTCTGTTTGGTTTGGAGTCGGTTTGATTTTCTTTTATTTCCTTCATTTCTCTCTTGTCCGTCACAATTTGTGTGTTGCCCTCAAAAAAATCACAACGAACCCTTCAATTTCTTTTCTTTTCAGATTTAATTCTTGTTCTTTTAATTATGATTTTTTTATTTAAAAAAATATTTCAAATTGAAAATTATTTTTAATTTTATTATCCTTTAATTTTTTTCTCTTTTTATATTTGATCTTCATTCTTTTAATTATTATTTTTTTATTTTATATGATTTATTAAGTTATTCTTTTTTTGTGATTTCAGTCTTCTTCATTTTTCTATTCTATAGGCATGATTCTAATTCTTTTTAATGTTATTTTTATGTTTTAACAAAGTTTTTTAGATTATTTTTTTTTAATATTAAATTAATTGAGAATTAAATTATTTTAAAAGATTCACTTGATTTTTCATGGTATTAAATTATAGTGAGTCTTAAATTTCTTTTATTTCTAAAAAAAAATACTAGTATTGCCCTGACTTTTTATTCTTATATCCGGAAAAACTTGGCCTGGCGGTAGTGCTGGTCATCAATATTAGAACACAGAGTTCTCCGATCCATCCTCTAAATTGAAGGCAGAATTGTTTCAACTCTTCCATGGCAGATCAAATTCAATTGAAGTCTGCACTTCTTTATGTATATAGCTAAACCACAAGGCACAACGTTATCCTTCTGCCAAAAAAATTATATCTGTTACTCAAGAACAAATAACTGGACAATCCAGAACAAAACAATTTCCCACATATTTCCATAAAATATTTGAAGAAACAAAACTGTACATTATTCCTCAACAACTACCAAATGAGCTTAACAATTTTCAAGCAAGCTGGTTGAAAGCTATTATAAAAAAAATAAAAATGAGCACCATAAATATCCTAATTTCTATACCAGCTGCACAATGCTACTTCTCACTTCTGCTCAATCATTCCAAGTCCCCAGGGTTCACATGTGGGAACCAAGCACCATTCTGGTGATCTTCAATTTATTCCTTCCACAGCATCATTCTATGAGATGATTGATCCTAGAATGATGTGCATCCTGTGTATCCCTTTTCAGCACTGTCTGAGGAAGAGAAGAAAAAAGACTCAAGGGTTGTCTACGTCATGACAGTGTGCTTGCTGCTGTCTTGATGTCTCTTGGTGAGGTCCTGGTGCCTCTTGACAAGGTCATCCTGAGTATTATCGGTGTTAATGGTAGCATCCTCTTCTTTCATGAGATATTTGTCCACCTGGGAAGCAGCTTGTCGTCCCTCTGATATTGCCCATACAACTAGGGACTGGCCTCGCCTGCAATCCCCAGCTGCAAAGATCCCTTCCACATTGGTTGAGAAGCGGCCATATTCTGCCTTGAAATTCGATCTATTATCTTGCTCCAAGCCCAACTTCTCTGCCACATTCTGTTAAAAACAAAGATGGGAAAAAAAACAGCATGAGAATTGTTGTGCAAGTATTAAAGAATTACGGGTGAGTTTTCAATCTTTTTTACAATTCTTATAGTTCTATTAATAAAATACTATTTTTTGACATTCTAATTACTATAGTGCTTAATTATTTAAATATAAATATAACATGATGGACATTTGTGTTTATCAGATGTGATTATATTCACTCATTTTCAAAAGAAGAGAGAAGATGAGGAAGGAAATACGAACCGGCTCAGGACCAAGGAATCCCATTGCTAGTAGGACTAGGTCAGCCTCAATAACTTCCTCGGAGCCCTCAACCTCCTTAAATTGAAATTTCCCTGTGGCATCCTTCTCCCAATGGACACGTACCAGCTCAAGTCCTTTCACATTCCCATTCTCATCTCCAATGAATCGCTTAGTCAACACCTCATAAGACCTCGGGTCTTTCCCGAACTTGGCGGCAGCTTCCTGGTGCCCATAGTCTACCCGGAATACTCTAGGCCACTGCCAAAAGAAATAAATTAGAACAGGTTCACGGCATCTTATACTTGGGTGTGGTGCCCAAGCCAGCATGCATTTTGATCATGTTATTTTTATCCAAGTTTGTGAAATTATGTAAAGATCGATCGACATAAGATGAACCAACAAAACAAATAACAAGCATTAAGCACAATATAATCCAGATCCAAACAATCCCCCAACACCTCCCTCCCCTAAAAAAGACAATTGAAAAAACCAGTGGGCAATGGTTGAAATCAACATGCAGCAACAGAATGAAAGATCGTACCTGTGGCCAAGGGTTGCCCGGACCTCTAGTTCGTGGTGGCTCAGGTAGAAGCTCTAGATTTACAATGCTACTACACCCATGGCGAATAGATGTCCCAATGCAATCTGTTCCAGTGTCACCTCCACCAATGACAACAACTTTCTTGCCATTTGCGGATATGTAGTTACCATCCTGCAAATTGCTGTCAAGCAAACTTTTGGTATTTGCATGAAGAAACTGCATAGCAAAATAGACGCCTGACAACTCCCGACCAGGTACCGGAAGGTCCCTGCAGAAAAAATTATTAAAGGTAACCATATCATCCAACACTTCATTAAAGTATTGTATTCCTATCAGGCAGGTAAGAATGTTCTTAACAATAAAAATCACTTCCTGAGAGACCAAAACTTCTCCAGCAAAAAAAAAAAAAAGTTGTTAACAAGGATCCAGAATCCAACAATGGCATCTAATATTTGCTTTCTACTCATGACTTGCCTTGGTTTTGTGGCTCCCACTGCCAAAACAATCGCATTGTTCTCATCTCGAAGCCGATCAAGAGAATACAAAGGATCAATTCCAACATTAGCATTTACCACAAAATTGATGCCTTCCTCAGACATAAGGTTAACACGCCGTTGAACTATATCCACTTTGTCAGTTTTCATGTTGGGAACTCCATACATCATTAGCCCTCCAATTCGATCAGCACGCTCATACACAGTCACCAAATGACCCATTTTGTTTAGTTGATCAGCAGCAGCCAAACCAGAAGGCCCGCTTCCAACAATAGCCACTCGTCTCCTGCAAGAGAAGGTATATGACATGACATTCTTCACTCATATAACATAGCATATTCTCATACAAATGAAATTCAAAAATATTTTAATTGTATAATTCAATAGGATATCGCCATTTCAATCAATGTCACATTTAAAATGACACCAGTTGCATAGAAGAAACCTTGATCAGTTCAAAATATGAAAAAACCCATGATCAGTTCAAAAGATGAAAAAACTAAGCAATAAAAGGCTTCTACTCATAATGCCAAGGTAAAAGAAAGGTATACCCAGTTCTCTTGAGGGGAGGCCGCGGAACCATCCAACCCTCCTCAAAGGCCTTGTCAATAATTGAACATTCAATGTTTTTTATAGATACTGGATCATCAATTATGCCAAGAACACAGGAACCTTCACAGGGTGCAGGGCACACTCTGCCAGTGAACTCTGGGAAGTTATTTGTCTCAAGTAACCTATCTAATGCTTCACGCCACCGATTTTGATGCACTAGCTCATTAAATTCAGGGATTTTGTTTCCAAGAGGGCATCCTGAGTTCTCCTGCATTTACCATCGAGGAGAACAAGGTGTAAAAATTCATTTCAAAATAGTGTAGAATTGACACCTGGTGCATATGCAGGATAAAGGTAGAATAACGCTTACCTGGTGACAGAAAGGAGTGCCACAGTCCATGCAACGGGCTGACTGGGTCTTTAAAAGAGGGCCAGGTTTTGACTCCTCAGTAACTTCCTTCCAGTCATTCATTCGAATATTTGGATCTCTGTACTGAACACCTTCTCGCTCATAAGCAATAAACCCTCGATGTTTAACAGCATCATTAACACGGGTAGGCCTTTTCAGAGGTCCATCTTCTACCTTCAGTGAATTTCAATGTCTCGTATTAAAACATGTACAAAAACCATTTCACCAATCATAAAACTAAAGCATGAATAAGCTCAAGTTATTTGGACAATTTTCACTAAACTCTAATAACCCCTTCTAGTAGTGCTTCAAATAATTATATCCACACAAATGCAACTCAGTTGTATCATAATTTTGTTTCATACACTATATAACAAACTGTGCAAAATGAGTCTTACATTTTTAAAACTGCAATCAATATAGTAATTTTAAGAACCTTAATAAAGATAAAAACAGTATACAAGACTTTTACATTAAAAAAAAAGACTATCAAAGAATTTACCTGAATGGAATTCCCATTCAAAGATGCAGCTGCCAGCTTCTTTAGCTCCTCAAAAGCATCTTTCTCCTTCAACTCTGCTTCATCTTGCTCCTCAGCTTCCTCAACTTCTTTAGCAGCTAGGTCAGCAGCCTCTTTTGTGGCAGATTCCTCTTTCATGTTGGCAAGAACACGTTTGTAATCCCTCGGGAAGACCTTAATAAATTTAGGTAGAAGATTATCAAAATCAGCAAGTACTTCTCTAGCTAGCAGGCTATTTGTGTGACGCTGGTGTTGTTGTATCATCATTTTTAGAGTTGTAATGTCCTCCTCTTCCTCGACTTTGTCAAGATCTACGAGTTCAGGATTGCAACGAGATCTGAATTTCCCATCCAAATCAAGAACATAAGCAACACCACCACTCATACCAGCAGCAAAATTCCTTCCAGTTTTCCCAAGCACAACAACAGTTCCACCTGTCATGTACTCACAGCCATGATCACCAACACCTTCTACAACAGCCCTTGCCCCAGAATTACGGACACAAAATCTTTCTGCTGCCATCCCATTGAAATATGCTTCACCACATGTGGCTCCATAAAGAGCTACATTACCGATCACAATGTTTTCTTTTGGATCAAACAGGCTTCCTTTTGGAGGATAAACTACAATCTTCCCACCTGATAATCCTTTACCAACGTAGTCATTGCCATCCCCTTCCAGTTCCAGCATAATGCCAGGGCAAAGGAAAGCTCCTAGACTCTGCCCAGCACTTCCTGTGAGTTTGATGTGAATAGTATCTGCGGGAAGCCCTGCCAAGTGGTAACGCTTAGTAACTTCATGACTAAGCATCGTTCCAACAGCACGGTTCACATTGCAGATAGGTGTTTCAATGTACACAGGAAGACCTTTTTCCAATGCAGCCTCAGAGAGTTTAATGAGTTTATTATCCAATGCCATGTCCAAACCATGATCCTGCTTTTGGACACAATACTGAGCAGCTTCAGGTCGAATGTCAGCAGCAGGTCTAAGTAACAAAGAGAGATCAATATTTTCCAGCTTCTCGTTGCTCTTAACAACTTCTTTATCAACTTCAAGCATGTCTGAACGACCAACCATCTCAGTCATCGTACGGAAACCAAGCTGAGCCATAATCTCCCTGAGCTCCTCTGCTAGCATAAAAAAGAAGTTGATAACATGTTCAGGTTCTCCAGCAAACTTTTCCCTCAGCACTGGATCTTGAGTAGCAATGCCTACGGGGCAGGTGTTCTTATGGCACTTTCGCATCATGATGCAACCAAGTGTTATAAGGGGTGCAGTGCTGAAACCAAACTCTTCTGCGCCAAGAAGGGCTGCAATGGCCACATCTCGTCCAGTTTTTAGTTGGCCATCAGTCTGAAGAACTGTTCGGCCACGAAGGTCATTGGCAACAAGTGTTTGATGGGTCTCAGCCAAACCAAGTTCCCATGGGAGCCCAGCGTTCTTGATGCCAGTCCATCGAGAAGCACCTGTACCTCCATCATGACCTGAGATCAAAACATGGTCAGCATGTCCCTTCACCACCCCACTGGCAATGACTCCGACACCAGCTTCAGATACCAACTTAACACTTATTCTGGCTGCTGGATTGGCATTCTGGGAAACAAAAAGAGAGATTCAAAGGTATCAGCAGGAGTGACCAACAGGTTGAACATATGAAGCGAGGACATAACACATGAAGCAGCAAATGCACATACCTTGAGATCGTGAATCAATTGAGCAAGGTCTTCAATTGAATAGATATCATGATGGGGAGGAGGACTAATGAGGCCCACCCCTGCAGTAGAATTTCTGGTAATTGCAATGTCTCCTATGACCTTGTGGCCAGGAAGCTCACCTCCTTCACCAGGCTTGGCACCCTGTGATCCAAGGCACACAAAAATCAGTCTAAATCAAATGACAAAAAGTAAACAAATTCAGTTCATATTTAATCTCACCAAATGCCAAAGCTATCACTTAAAGATGCAATGCACCCAGGGGTGCTTTGCAGACACAGCATCATCTGCCATGAACATAAATCCATAAACAATAGGAACCTCTGTTCCAACAGGAAAGCAGGGGCTAAATAGGAACACACAATGACAACAGCAGGACCATGACATAAACAGGAAGTTTCGATTTCAAAATGTGTGATTTTGACAAATACCTGAGCCATCTTTATCTGCAGCTCATCAGCATTTGTAAGATAGTAACTTGACACTCCAAATCTCCCACTTGCAACCTGCTTAATTGCACTCCTCTTTGGGTTCATTGAACCATCAGGAAGAGTCTCCATCCGAGATGGTTGTTCACCTCCCTCACCTTCAGTGGAAGAAAAATTAAAAAGAAAGAAAGAAATTACAACACATAAATATGAAGCAAATGTAGTGAGACAAGAATAGAAAAGGAGTTCAGAACCATAATTTTAGTAAAAATTCAACTATGGAAGACCAAAAAATACTTGTTATTAAACTTAAAAAAGCAAACAGGGTGATTCTATAATTTAAAAGCCAAACAGAGCGATCTATAATTTAAAAAACAAAAAGAATAAAAGGTGTTCTTGAAAAAGGTGAGAACATAGCTATCCTCTCCCCAAGTATATACGTGCTTTTGCAAAATGGAAAGATAGACACAAGGAATTTATGACTTGCAGAACATACCTGTGTTTGATTTTCCTCCAATTTTGTTCATAGCCTGAGCCAGTGTGGTGTGTGCCTCCAATGATATTGATCCATAACTCATTGCACCAGTACAGAACCTTTTAACAATCTCACTGGCTGGTTCTACTTCATCCAAAGAAACTTTCACATCTGCCTCTTTGAACTTCAAAAGCCCACGCAAATTACAAGCTTTGTTTAACTCCTGAACACGTTTAGAATATTCCTTATAGGCAGCCACACTATTACCTCTGGCAGCTTCTTGAAGCTTTGCAATAGCAAGAGGATCATTAAGGTGAATCTCACCACCTTTTCTCCAATGATAATCCCCCGGATTGGGCAGTGCTACAGCTTCTGCACTTCCAGGAGGGAGAACACGGGAAGGAAATGCCAACTCATGCAAATGAAGTGAATCACGGGCAAGCATCTCAAATGTTGCTCCTTCTACCCTGCTTGGAGTTCCTGCAAAGCACTTGTCAATCACTTCTGATGAAAGGCCCAGGCCTTCAAAAATCTGAGCACCCTTGTAGGAGGCCAAAGTTGAAATTCCCATTTTGGCAAGCACTTTCATCATGCCATAGTTGCTTGCCTTGAAATACTTCTTGACTAGCTCATCCTTTGTGTGGAACTCGCCAGTGGATTTTGGTGGGATCTTGCCATCAACCTGTAATCTCCAAATGGCCTCTACAGCTAAGTATGGGCAGATAGCATCTGCGCCAAAACCAACCAACGTACAGAAATGGTGCACTTCACGTGGTTCAGCAGATTCAACTATCAACCCGACTTGAGTTCGCTCAAGCTTTTTTACTAGATATTGGTGGACAGCGCCAACAGCCAAGAGGGAGCTTGCAGCAACACGCTTTGATGAGAAGGCTAGCATGAAATAAAACCCAAAAGAAGTTAACTCACTGCCCATGTAGATCACTATGCTGTAATAAACTTCTAACTGCATGAGTTTACAAGGCCTTGGTAAATGTAAATCGAAGAATAGAAGTCATACCTCTGTCAGAAAGAACCAACACAGTATAACCTTCCTTGATTGCCTCGTGAGCTTCAGCACAAATCCTATCTAAAGTCTCCTCCAATCCCTTCCTACCCCGTTCCTTTGAATAAGTTATGTCGAGAACTTTGCTTCGCCAACCGCTAAAGTTCATTTTTTTCATTGCTTCCATTTGCTCAATTGATAAAAGAGGGCCTTTTAGAGAGAGACGGTGGCATTGTTCTTCAGTTGTTTCTGTCAAATCACCTTCTGGCCCAATCATGCATTCCATGGAAGTGACAATCTTCTCTCTGATGGGATCAATTGGAGGGTTTGTCACTTGAGCAAACATTTGCTTGAAGTACTCGAAAGTGAGTTTTTCCCTGTTAGACATGACAGCCAAGGGAGCATCATTTCCCATCGAACCAAGAGCCTCTGTAGCGTCCTTTGCCATGGGAAGCATCAGCATCTCCAAGGCTTCAACAGTATAGCTGCATGAGATTTATACAAAATCAGTATAAACTGCTTTTAAAAAAGTATTGGCTTCCAGATTCAAAGAAAGTTGATGCAGCCATAAGATTCACATACCCAAAAGCTTTTAATGGTGCCAGCAAACCATGAGTGCCCATATTCTGCATGCTGGTGTCATCATCAGATGCCTGAAGTGATGAAAAATCTAACTATAATGAGACTTGCACATGCACACAGAGGGAAAAATGAAGTATTTGAAAGTTTGTATAACACATACAGGAACAACCCCAGAAATGGCTGGAGCAACTCTCTCAGATTCTTGAACCGAGTCAACTATGTCACTGAGTTCAATCTTTTGCCTCTTCAGCCACTCTCCATAGGGCCTTGCTAGGGAATATTGTTGCTTCAAGGCTTCATCATCTACAATAATATGCTTCTCAAAATCCACCAGAAGCATCATTCCAGGGTTAAGTCTTCCTTTCCTAAGGACATCTTCAGGAGGAATATCCACAACACCAACTTCACTAGCCATGATAACTCGTCCACTTCGTGTAACATAAAATCTTCCTGGACGTAACCCATTGCGATCCAGAGTAGCTCCCAAGTAGTGGCCATCAGTAACTGAAAACAAAATAAAATAAAATAAATTAGCAAAAAGCAATAAATCAAATAGTGCACATGACAGCATTTGAAGAGAGCACATGAATTGTTCAAAACAATTACATGAGATAAGTGCAGGCCCATCCCACGGTTCCATAAGAGCTGAGAAGTATTCGTACAGTGCCCTCCTTTGAGGATCCATATTCTTGTCATTTTGCCAGGCTTCAGGAATCATCATCATGACAGCTTCAGGGAGACTTCTCCCAGCTCGAATTAAAAGCTCCAGCACACCATCAAAAGCCCCTGCAATTCAATTATAAAAAAATAAAAGTCAAAGACAAGTCAATATAAATATGATATCAAAGATGCACATGTAAACACACTGTTTATATTAATTTAAGCCTCTATAAATTCAAAACAAAAGAAATTCACCTGAGTCGGAAGAACTAGCATCTACAATTGGAAGAAGCTTCTTCATCTCATTCTTCGAGAGACCGAGCTCCTTGCACTTTATTAGGCCCTCGCGAGCCTTCATCCTGAAAAGCAATATTGGAAGTTAATATTCTTTCCCATACAAAAGAAAGCCCATAATCATTCCAGAGAGATAAAATTGCATATTACTATGCAATTGCAGATCAATGACACTAAACAAGGCCAAAACCGTCTCAGTTGGGGTGCTTACCAGTTTACATTGCCTCTTAGCGTGTTGATTTCCCCATTATGGCCCAAGACACGCATGGGTTGTGCACGGTCCCAGCTAGGAAATGTATTTGTTGAAAATCGTGAGTGTACCTGAACCAAAAGAAAGGAACCAAGAATGTTATTTCAAGAATCCAGCCACTCAATTCATGAAAAGTAAAAGTGGTTTGAAAACCACAAGCATGAGAGTTGTCTTCAGGGCACTTCAACAAACTTTTATCGCAGCGTCTATACAAGAAACACTCAAACCTTAAGCTACCTTGACCAAACACCAACTGGAATTTTCCACCTCAAACAAGTGATCATATAGAGCACTGCAGTAAGTTTCTTACTTTCAACAATGAGGTTTCTTACCAACTCACCCATGGCATCCAATTCAGCATCCAAATTCAAATAGAAATCAAGGGAGTGGAAGAACTTAAGAGATCATTCAACTTCAATGCCTCAGAAGTCATTCCTCAACCTTGCATATCTTCAGTTACCGGTGGGTCCCATGCTGTTTGTTGAAGCATGTGTTAGTGTAATAGGAGAAAAGTGAAAGGATAAAATATTTACCAGGGCCATGTAGCTCGTAAACCTTTCATTGCCAAGATCTGCATAATAGTAACCCTTCAACTGTTCAGGCTTCAACTGACCTTTATAAACAACCGTCCTGCAGAATTCAATCAAAGGAATTGATAATTCTGTCAAGAGAAGCATTAGATAGGACCATATAAAATAGCTTATGACACACAAACCTTGAGGAAAGGGAACAGATATAAAAGTCCCTAACACCACCATATTGAAGGTTTAGTGCAGCTCTAATAGCTACCATTGACACCCTCCTTAATATGTACATCTGCAAAAACAGTGCAAACAATCATCAACAACGTAACTGTGGAACCTGAAGGTATAAAAATGCTCACTTGCATTGTTCAGAACCTGAAACAAATCCCTTCTTCCTCTTCATCTCCCCAATTTCTACCTCAAACATGGACAGCTACAATTACTTTGTGATGCTAATTACTTCTTTTGCTATATACTATTTAACAAAAATTCGAATAAAAAGCTACCTGCTGCTCAAAATCAGCCTTCGACCTAGGAGTGGCTGTAAGGAACACTTGCTCAATGACAGGCTCGGTCTGCAAAGCAGAATTTCCCAGTCCAGAGTTATCTGTTGGTACTGGTCGCCACCCAAGTACAGTATGCCCAAGAGACTCCGCAACCTTCATTGCCATCAAAATCAAAAACATAAGGAACAGCGTCAAAAAAAAAAGTTAAGGTTATTTCAATTTTGACGGTCTCAAGATCACCTTAGTGAATACATTCTTGCTTTCTTCCTTGCGATTATCAGATGTGGGCAAAAAGAACATGCCAACTGCATATTCCCCTGGTGGTGGCAGTTCGAACCCTATATCCTTAGCAACCTGAATAAACCAAATTGAAGTAAAATCAGCACCATGATCTAGTTTCCTTTTTAAATTAAATTCAGTAAAACTACTAATTCAAGGTTCGAAAAAAACATTATGCATGCATAAAAGGCAAGAGATTTTAACCAAGAGTGCCGATTTTCACAGTTGTTCTCAATCATTCATTAAATTCCCGAGCCTAAACCATGCAGGGATGCATTTGAAACATCAGATATGATTTCAGATGAAATATCAATTTTTTTTCTGTAAGAAAATATTATAAATGGAAAACATAGTGGGAAAATTGTAAGGAAATTAAATCCATTAAATATATCACCGTAAAGTCATTTTCACCATAACAAAAAAATAAATAAAAATAGAAAACAGCAAAGGAAATAAAAAGACACCTCCTTGTAGAAATCATGAGGAAGAGCCACAAGAATACCAGCCCCATCACCAGTATTCGTCTCACATCCACAAGCCCCTCTATGTGTCATCCTCACCAACATCTCCAAAGCATCATTTACCTTCAAAAACAACCGAAAAACAATCCTGTGCATAAAAGTCTTTAAATAAATAAATAAAAAGAAATTATCTTGAAACATCATACCGTTTTACGACTGCTATCCCCAGATAATTCAGCCACAAAACCAACCCCGCACGAATCCTTATCAAACGACGGGTCATACAACCCAAGCGGCTTCTCCGGCACACCGGACAATGCAGACCGGACAACAACTCGAAGTTTCGGCTCTCTACCCGGTCCATCCGACTGCCAAAAATGCAATCTCTCCGATCCAGCAGACCCCCGCACTTTACTTCCCAAAAACGATTTTCTCTCAACAACCACCGATTTCCTCGTCGAAGCACATCGGTTTGCCCTCGCGCTCCGCCGAGAAACAGATGCTGCTGTGGCAACATTGAGCGAAGGAGAAAGAGAAGACGATTTACTAAGCGAAGAAAACGGAGCTTTCACCGATTTTGGTTGAAGGAGAGCTCCAGAGCTCGCTGCAGCCGACATTACTCTCGTTTACACAAAAAACCTGAACAGTGAAGCTTTTTATTGTTCGGAAAAGCCAACGGGATTGGATTCGTATAAAGATTACAGTCTGATAACGATTATCAGCTTTTTTATAGTTATTTGTTGTGTAAGAAATAGTTTTTATTTTTATAAGAGTTTCACTAAAAATCAACCACTAACCCACTGATTCAGATCCGGAATTCAGATTAACGGAACTTGAGAGATCCGAATACGAAGAAAACAATCAGATAACACACAGAATATTCAAAAAAATTGATAAAAAAAAAAAAGCAGCGCCGACGGTGAGCGGAAGGGGGGCTGCTGGGAGAAAGTTTATGGGTAAGTGAGTAGGTGTGTAATTGGAACCGGCGAGTCAAATTTATAGAGAAGAGAGACCGATAAAAATGGAGAGGGGGGGGGAGGAAAGAAAAGCGGGGGAGTGGGGTCGACATGGATGCCAAATTTAACCTCACGATTGATGAAAAGAGTTTGACAGCTTTGATGACACGTGTGTAGTGTCCCTATGCGGCACGCGACAGCCGCTCATGGTGGGTCCCAAGGAGAAGGGATTGGGATAAACACACCCACCCTTTTCCGTCGGAGGCAACAGATGAGAGGTTAGTGTTTGTTTTTAGGTTCGGAGCCGAAGCTAGTGAGGTTAATTAAGATGGTGCGTTTTTATTTTGGGAAGTGAATGTTTTTAGTAAATAGACGTTGAAAAGGAAGGTAGTGTTTTTTTACTATAATTCGCGGCAGCGGATTGATATAATAAATTCATAACTCGACCTTAACTGAATTTTAATTTAGACTAATTTTAATATTAATTCGGTGAATTGATTGTTTTTTATTATAATTATTAAATATAGAACAACATAATAAATTTATAATCCAAAACTTGAATTGCACTGGATTTTAATTTCAATTAATTTTAATATTGATTAGGTGAATTATTCTGTTTTTTACTATAATTATTAAATTTAAAACAATAAATTGGCATGATAAATTTATTATCCAAAACTTAATCTGGATTGAATTTTAATTTTTATTAGTTTTAATATTAATTTGGTGAATTTATTTGATCAAATTGAATCTAAATTAATATTTTTAATAAAAAAACTAAAATAATATTATTTTAAATAAAAATAATAGGCATAAATTTAGATAATAACTCATAAATTAACCCAATAACTTAATAAATATACCCTTTTTCAAGTTAAACCTTGATACAGGTATAGTAATTATATTTTTTTTACCTTTCTGTTTTCTATATATATATATATAATTTTTTTATACAAACGCTCCACATTGATTATTAATATTTTTCACACCAAGTTAATTATTTAAAATTCCTGCAAATTATATTTGACTATTTATAAACTTGACACATGAGAGTTCGTGTGAAAAAATAGCATAAGAAGTTGTTTTATTAAATTATTCTGAATAAATTATATGTGTGTGTGTGTGTGTGTGTGTGAAAAATTATTGTAAAAATTGGTCGTGGAATTAAATTGGTATATAATTTGATGTAAATATCTATTTTCGTCCAATAAAAGAAGTAAGTGACAACGTGACGTGACGCTATACAACGAAAATGAATTAGACCAAAAAAAACCGAAAATTACATACGCGGCCACTTGTAAACGTGATTTCTTGATGGCTGGGAGGTTTTTTTTTTTTTATGCGGCCAGTGGTTAAAGTGACTGTTTTGCCCATACCAGTTACCACCATAACTTTAATTAACGTTGCCTAATTAAGGTAATTCCATTAACAATTTTAAAATAATATTTTTATATATTTTTTAATTTATTCAAACACTTAAAAACAAAAACTATCATATTTCCAAATACTCACACTTCATGCAAATGCATGAACCATGTTTGTTGCATTTAATTAGTACCTCATAATAAATAACATAGACATATTTGGTTAAAAAACATAAAAATAGATATAAAATAACTTTGTTTTTTAAATGGTAATTTTTTAGTTTTTCTTCTTTTTTTTCTTTTTCAGTTTATAAATTTTACTTGTTACTATTTTTATTTTTCTATTCAATATTATTAAGCTTCTATAGTTTTTTTCTTTTCTTTTTTAATTAGTAATGACAAGTTTTTATAGTTTATTTTGTATAAAATGTTGTGTTAGCTTTTTGACGAGTAAGATTTTAATAAATAAAAATTAAATATTTTGAATATCTCTATATATTTATAGTATTTTTAATTTAGAAGAGTTTTAACTTGCATAACATTATTTTTTTATATGAAAGTGGATAATTTATTATAACCCAATTAATAAGAGATTCACTAAGTTGATAAAAAGGTCGGGTTCGCCAAACTTGATTAATTAAATTTTAATTTTAATATACAAAATATAATCTGAAAATATCCTGATTTTAAAATTAAAAAAAATCAACATGAGAACAAAGTTTTTAAACCATGTCACTCTAGCTTGAACCGGTTAAGGATTGGGTAGTCATTTAAAGATTGTTTTTTTTTAATAAAATAATATTTTATATATATATATATATATATATTAAAAAAATCAAATTAAATTTTAACCGGGTCACATTTGGACCCATTATATCCCCATTATATCAATTCCTATCCAGTTTTTTTAAACCTAGTGTAGGTTAGGTTTCAATTCCAACAGGTTTTGAGGGAACATTTGGGAACGTAGTCTAACCTATATTCCTAGAAATTTTAAATATTTTTATTTAAAATTAATATTTTTTAGTATTTTTAAATTGTTTTAATGCGCTGATATCAAAAATAATTTTTAAAAAATAAATATATATA
>Ga0307515_10008381_pt1 | contig 20159 bp, 5 predicted proteins | sample 17_EM_MG_FD_194513 | JGI IMG/M metagenome (GOLD analysis project Ga0307515, IMG submission 194513) | Populus trichocarpa ectomycorrhiza microbial communities from riparian zone in the Pacific Northwest, United States - 17_EM | ecosystem: Host-associated > Plants > Roots > Unclassified | place... | reverse complement strand
GGGGTCCGGGGTGACTACTACGGATACCGAAGTAGTTGCTGCGGAGACCGAACAAGAAGGGACTCTGCTTATGTAAGCAGGAAACGCGTGTAGACGCATGTGGAGGACTCTTCCAGAGCCATCGTCACTGGTGGTGGTCGTTGAACGTTGTGGGCGGTAATGAAAAGTTTTCACATGGGGTGGTGAGATCTCGGAAACTACTACTGTTGGTACCCCTTCATAAAACGGCTACTACTATACCTCCTACTCTAGGCACCTGTGTAATCCTCATGGATACAAGGTGGATATCAATTAAAACGTCCCCTGACCCCCAATTAAAATCATCAATAATACCTTATAATCGACGGACGAGCGAACAAACGAACCATCGAACGAATATACCCTTTCCCAACCCCTAGGGCGATCGCCCGCGGAAGCATATAGCTACCGTCTGCACCGTATCCTGCCTGGCAGCCTAGATAATAACCCCCTACGGTTTTCCCTGTCTCCTCTCTAGGACTTGTCCCCTTAGAGAGGGCCTAGTAACTAGGGCCTAGGCGTAAAAGATACCCAGTATATATATCCAGTGATGTCAATGGACTGGATTGGATACGAAAATCGCTTCAAATCCAATCCAAATATAGAATTAAGCCTTTTAACCGGATATCTTAACCGGATAAACCAGATAATCCAGAATCCAAATAGATTTTATATATAGAGATTACTATCGCGAGTCTGGGCATGGTGTTAAGGTTTAAATTAGTCGTCAAGGATCGTATATTTAACTACATCATCCTCATTATCCTCATCATCCTGCTTATCTTCCAGCTCGTCTTCCTGCCTATCTTCCTGCCCGTCTTCCTGCCCGTCTTCCTGCCCGTTTTCCTGCCCATCTTCCTGCCCGTCCTCCTACCTATCTTCCTGCCTGTCTTCCTGCCCAGATTGCTGCCTACTAGCTGGTATATCTGCCTCGCCCGTAACCTTATATTTCTCTTTAGCGGTAGCCTTAGTAATAGCTTCTTTATATAGCTCATTAATATTAGGATTAACGCCTTTTGTAAAAGCCTTAGCCTAAGGACACCCAAACTAGGACTTAAGGCACTCGTTAGCTTTAATAATGTCGGCTTTAAGACGGTTACGGGGGTTAGTAAGTAGGTGCTTAGCTAAGCTAAATACGCGTTCGCATTTGGCGCTTATAAAAGGTATAGCTAATATATTAAGGGCGAATTGAGTAAGGTTAAGTTATAAAAGGTAAAGGCTGTTCTAATAAGCTAAAGGATTATTAATTTGTTCGGGGTTGCTTTTAATATAGCTTTAGTAGGCGTCGAATCTGCTAAAAGGTATAGCTTTAATTTATTTATAATTTCTAAGCCCGCCAAAAGTCTTACCTAATATAAACTTAACTAGCGCTAGAGGCTTAATAGATGTAGGAGTATTATACTTACCCTTATACTCTTCTAGCTAGAGGTTTTCTACTAAGCCCTAAACGCCGTAATCCTTTAAATCCTTAGGCCTACTAGTAAGCTAATACTTCTTATTCTTATTACCCTTAAATCTTTAATAAAACCACTACCATTTCTTATCTAGTAAAAGCACCTGCGCAGCGTAGTAAGCAGCACTGTTATTAGCTAGATTGTAGTACTCCTTATACTTCTCCTATAACGCGTAGGCGGCAGCCTTAAGGTAGGCGTATTCTTTGTGCTTATTATACTCCACGCGGTATTCTTTAAAATCTACCTAGGCGTCCTAGGTATAATTAAGAAGCTAATCTATAGTAGTAAACTAGCGGTAAAGAGTATATTTATGGCCCTAGCTATATATAGTTACCTTATAGAATAGCTATAGGACAGATAAAAGCTTTTTAAGAAGAAACCAGTAATGGGAGGTAAGGCGATTATTTTTAACGCCATTACCGCGCTTGGGCCTATAGCTCTTATAGAATTGTTATATATATTGCTTGTAATTAATAGCGCGTATAATAGAGCTAAAATATAAGTTCTATTACGTTGCATTACTTTAAATAAGCTAGTAGAAAGGTTAGTTAAAATTTAATATTATAATTATAGATCGCGATTATAGGCCAGATATTAGAAAATCCGTTCCTGCGTAGCGAATATCGCGAGATTTTAGAATTTTAATACTTACCTTAAGCTTATTAAATAACAACTAATTACCCCCAACTACTATCTTCCGGAACTCCTTACGGCGCTAAGGTAACATCCTAATATACCTTATAATATTATATAGGCGGCTAAAAGCTCCCTACTCCCTTTAGATCTTTATAATTAACTTAAAGTTATACCTGTTATAAGCCAGCTTAAGCTCCTCTAGTATAGTATCGGCCTTTTTACCTAAAAGGAACGCCTATATATAGAGATTAACTATATAGCCTAGGCACCGTAATTAATATCTCTTTCGCTGCTTTACTAATATTTTTAGATAGAGAGTCTTTAGAATTAAGTTAATAGCTATATTATTACTTAACGCATTATTAAGCATAAAATACCTAATCCTGCCGCTAATCTTATACTTACTAATTACATTAAGGACAATCTAGGCTTAATTTACGCCAGTATATTCGCCTTTAAGCCGCCGTAGAGTAAGAAGCTTTATCTATTAAGCTCTGTTCTTATTAATATAATAGGTAATAATCGCGATAATTATATAGAAGTTTGGCGACGTCTAGAGGTTAAAGGATAGGTAGATATTTAATTAAGCTTTTCATAAGTTGTCTTATAGTTAACACTTTTACTTCTAAAATTTATTTATTACCTAGCTGCGAATTATATTATAAGTAGGAATATACTTAATAAGGCTTTTATATAGATGCTAAATCATTTCTAGGAAGTAGACGTTTTTAATCTAGTAAAACGCGATATGGTAGTACACCAGCCAGCGAATTAGTAAGATCTTAAAGCGCTTAAACTAGATATTCTAGATATAATCCTACTGCTTAATAAACTACTTAATCTTCCCTTTTAGCTTAATTTTACTGCTATTCTAGTTAATATGGTAAGTCCTTTTCTAGTAGTTTAGAATAGAAGAGTTACTATTAAGTCCTAATTACTAATTAGTAAATAGGTAGTATAAGTAATAGAGCCTCTTACTAAGCGGCTTATATATAGGATCCTTCTTCTTATCTAGGCACTGGTAGTAGTAGTAGTATTTAACTCCTAATATCTTATACACGATTACAAATTCTTTCTTATTACCCTATATATATAAGGACCTCTTCTTACTACGCCTTTAGCTAGTAATATTACTAGCTTTATAATACAACTCCCTATAAAGCTTAATTTAACTTAGCTCCGCCGGTGGCGGCGGTAGTAGGAGCTCTAGCTTAGAGTTAGGGTTAGAGTTGGACTCATAATAGGTAAGAGACTCTGGCTTAACTACATCTATAGTTATCTTTAGGCGCTTCCTTTTACTGCTAAAGGCCTTACTAACTCGCTTTTAAGGAATAGTAGGAGCCTTACCTATAGCACGGCTGCTTAATGCATGGCTACTACCCCCTCCGCGCGTTATTCGGCCGGTAGTAGTAATAAAGCTCTCTATATAATTAAAAGGATTAGTAGGATTAGGAGGATTAAATAAAGGTAGTAAGATAGGCAGTAATAGAGGCGACGCGATAAGGATAGTAATAAGGGCAACGCGATAAGGACAGTAATAAGGGTAACGCGACGAGGATAACGCGATTAGAATTAACAACCTTAACTTAATCTTTATTGGATTAACAACCTCAGCTTAATTAACTGCATTAGATTAAATTAGTCGCTACACAATAGATTAAGCCTTAATTAACAGCTTACGATTATACGATGATTGGCTTAGATCGCTCGGGTGGCGTTCGCCTACCCCCAAAGTCTCACCACCTACATGTAGAACTAGATCTATTGGATATCTAGTTATAATTAAAGCTTTAAATCTAATTCAAATTAAGCTAATTAAAACTCTTAACCGGATCTACATTTGAATTTTAGATATCCTAACCAATCCAGAAATAGATCCAGTCCATTGACATCACTGTATATATCCCGCTCGCCTTTTAGTATTACGGAGCTATGCGGGTAAATCTACTTATGCCTCTAATAGGCCTTAAGGGGGAGGAAAGGGATATATAGTAAATAATAGAGGTAGTATATTAGGGGACGGTTAAGATATAGGGAAACTATAAGTATACTGGGTCTAAGCGCGTGACGATCGCCCTCGCGTAACGATCGCTCGCACAGAAATTATTAAAATTTTAATAATTTCTACCCCCACCAATATGACCCCGATTGAGGCCGCGCTAGATTCGTTGAAATCGCTAAAGCCTGGAGAAACTCCTAATTATGCTAAAATATTAAAAAAGTACGGTTGCGATCGAAATATGTTGTCGCGGCGGCACCAAGGTGTTTAGGGCACTACGGCACAAAAGCTTGAAAATTAACGACTTCTTAACGACACCTGGGGGAAAGAGCTTGTACGATACATTAACAGCCTTTGTGAGTAAGAATTGCCCCCTTTAAGACAGATAATACGCAATTTTGCCTCTAAAATTGGCTATAGGGAGGCGGGCAAGTCGTGGGCCGATCGGTTTATTAAGAGATGGGAGGTTAACCTTATATCTTGATGGATATCTAGTATAGATATAAATAGGAAAAGAGCCGATTTAGCCTTTAAATACTTATTATATTTTAAGCTATTATAACGTAAAATTAAATAATATAAGGTAGATCCCCGATATATATATAATATGGATAAGAAAGGCTTCTTAATTGGTATACTATTAAGGATAAAGCGGATCTTCTCTAAACGGAGATATAAAGAAGGGGGCATTAAGCAGATGATTTAGGACGGTAATCGCGAGTAAATTATAATAATTGCATATATTTGCGCAGATGGAAGCTCTCTTACTCTAGCACTAATTTATTAAGTACTTACTGGAAATATATAAGAAACCTAATTATAGGATTTCGACCCTATAGTATATAAGGCCTTTTTTGCCTTATCTCTAAGTGGCTAGACAAATAATAATTTAGGGCTAAGATGGCTTAAATAGGTATTTAACTGGGAGATAAAAGCAAAAGTACATTGGGCCTATTAACTCCTAATACTTAATAGCTATAGATCGCATATTATAAAGGAGTTTATAAACTATTATAACGATAATAGGATCCTCCTAGTACTCTATCCACCTTATTTGACTTATACGCTATAGCCTCTTAACGTTAGTATGTTTAAGCCTCTTATAATAGCTTACTTAGCTAAGCTGGCTAACTTTATAGATAAATACTAAGGTCTCTATACGATTATAAAAAGAGACTTCTTTAGGCTGTTTAATAAGGCCTAGCAGAAGTCCTTTAAGTTAAATACTATCCTCTCGGCCTTTAAGAAGTGCGGGCTATCTCCTTTTAATCCATAAAGAGTCCTATCTCGGTTTAATATAAATAAGAATAAACGGCCTTCTTTAAGTAAGTCTTTAAACTTAATACTTAGCGCGTCAGATTAGAGAAAGATTAAGAGGCTTTTATATTAAGTTATTACGGATATTTATAATAAACGCTCTTGGCAACTTAGTTAAACTATTTACTTAATATCTGTACGTAATATACTCCTAAAGAATAAGAACGATTATCTCTAAGAGGCTCTTATTAATAAGAAGAAGAAACGCTAGCGTAGTAAAGCTCTCCTACTTAAAGCACCCCTATAGTATAACGGTAGAGCAATATTCTAGTCACTAAATAAAGTTTAAGAAGCCTAAGAGCATTAAGCTTAAAAGAATGCTAATGCGGAGGCATTATAATACTAAAAAAAGGAGGAATAAAAACATAGGGAGGCTAAGAAGGCTAAGAAGGCCCGTATACTAGAGGAAAGGAAGCGTATAAGGGCTACTATAAAGGAAACTTAACTCTAAATATAGGCCCAAAAGGCAGCTAAACGGGAGGCTGTAAAGCTGCGTTGGCAATTAACCTAATACTAAAAAAACGCCTCTAAAGGTAAAGGTAGGCAGAAGGTTATTATACTAGAGATTTTTAGTAATAAGGTGGATAAGGTAGATAAGGAACTATCTGTAGAGCTTGTAGCCCCCACCCTAGCTCAAAGTTATCGTAATAGGCAAATTAACCTCCTAAGGAGGTTTCGCACCTAATAAATTGCCCTACGAAAGTCTCCAAGCTCTGTAGATTGTTACACCAAAAAATTGACTTAATTTATAATTTCTATAGAGCTGTAGAGCTTTAAAAGTTAAACGTAGTTATACTAAAAATCGATTATTACGCGAGGGCGATCGTTAGGCGCTTTAACCTAGTATAGTAATTAATAATAGGGCCTAGCTAGGACGTTATAAACCCTAGCTTTAGTTTAAAGCTAGCTTTAATATTATAGAACAAGGGTAGTAGCTATAGAGCGTATATATTTAAGGAGTCTATAAGATATTACGTAATCGATTATAAGGGTTAAGGGCGTAAGGAGGTAATATACCTACGCGTAGCTGATATAAGCTATATATAAGGTGTATATAAGAGCACGGGGCTCTCCTATAGAGGCCCCTATAGTAAGGTTCCATAATATTACCCCCCCTTCTATAGAGGCGGAGCTCTAGCGATACTGTGGTTACTATATATATATAAAAGGGACACTTAAGATATAAAAAAGAAGAAAGGGGGGTATTACTAAAGGTTTAAAATAACGTTATATAATAAGGCTTAGTATCTAAAAATCTAACTAATTAGATAACTTTAACCGCTAGTTAAAGTTCCTAGATATTTTAACAATATTCTAGTTATATAATTATACTTTACCGCAATTTAATAGCAATTTGCCCTTATATAGTAATATATAATAGTTTAACTCTATAAGGGCTCCTATAAAGGATTAAGTATAAAATCTCTGCTTAGGCCTAGTTTATATAGGTTTATATAGTAAAAGTCGCTAATTAAATCCTTTACATTTTTAAAGTCTTTCTATAGTTGCCATTCTGGCTAATTTATATTAAATCCTATATATATAGCTCTATAGTAAAGCTATTATCCTCTACCTTTACTAAAGTATTTAGAGTTAATAATTTGTTTAATAGTCCACTCTTTATAGTTTTTATCTTCGTTCTTATCTTAGATTAGTACTAGTAGGGGTTTAGGCTATATCTACCCTAGTAAGGGGTTAGGCTAATAAAGGTGTAGTAGCTATAGGTAAAATATAGGCTATATCCCATAGGTAGTTAAGGTAAATAGGAGTTTTAGCTTATATATAGCTCCCCTATTAATAACTTATTTAATTAAATAAGGGCTAAGATTTTTATAATTAAGTGACTTTATAGGCCTCTATATAGAGATATTACGTATATTTAGCTATGCCTAGTTACTAATACGTATCTCCGGTAGTAGCATTCTATAATAGTTAGTAAAGTAGACCTACTTTACTTAAGCCTAGGCCATTTCTCCCTTATAGTAGTTAAGTAGATTTTTTATACGGTCTATATACTAGTCGGTAAGTAGTATTTTAAGGCGTTTTCTATATAGTAGTTTCTTATTAATAGGTTCTAGTAGCTTTATACTAGATTAGGGGTAATAACCCTTATTTGTAAAGAACGGGGTAAGTCCTATAGTAGTTAAGATATAGTTATTCGCTGCAAAATTACTTAGTAGAAGGTAATTTACCTAGTTATCTTAACTATAGGTAACTACCTATTATAGGTACGCTTTTATATTAGCATTAGCATTTTCTAATTATCTAGTAGTTTTATAGTAGAAAGATATAGATATCTTAACGGAGATACTAAGGTGTTAGTAGATTTGTCTCTATACATTAGAGTTAAATTATATGCCTTAGTTAGACGTAATTAAGTTAGGTAACCTATATAGTTAGTAAACTTTATAAAAAAAGGCGTTAGTAATATCACTAACGGCTACGCCTTTAGTTAGGATATAGTGGCGCTCTTTTATAAGTCGGCATATTCTTATAAGGATATTCTTATAGGTACGGCCATATCATTTATAGAGTAGTAGGTTAATAATAAAATATATAGCAATATCTACCTATTATTATATAGGCACTAGTAGAGAGTATAGTAGTCCTTAGTACTTTATATTAAAGGCCTTAGCGCGCTTATAACTATAATAGGCGCCTATAAAGTATTTAACTAAGTCTATTATTTTTAGCTAAAAGTAGTATTAGCTAAGAAGCTGTATAATTACAGCACCTGGTATACAAACGCGTATTTACGCGTTCGTGCACCAGCTACCTACATGCTAACTAATTAGGGGGGAGGCACGTCAGTATATAGACCACATAGTCTACCTTAATAGAATTAACAGTCACTACCATCCTAAAGAGCATACAATACTATACGTATTTCGTGCCCTAGGATATAACTTACTTATACTATTAAGTTGGTACAAACACTGATTAGTAAGCGCGCATAGATTAGCAATTACTTAACACCTCCCACCAAGCGATATACGACAGCGACCACCTATTTAAACTCCTAGTACGACCTACTAGAAGGTTAAAAGTCGGGGATTACGGACCTATTACTAACTCTATATACTTATTTAAGTCTTAGTACGGTTTACTAGAAGTTTATAAACGCAAATACAGACCTTTACAGAAACCCCTATCCTTAACCCCCTTAAACCTTAAACCTCTTCAGACCTTATAGAAACCCCCTACCCTTTTATAAACCGTTACGGACCCGCCAATCGCCTTTACGGACTATTATAAGACCTCTTAAACTAATACGGACCCGTTAATCAATTTTACAGACCGTTATAAGACCTCCTCTACCCGCTATAAGCTACTATTACCTACTATAGCTTATATAGATATACTACGCTATATAATATAGCAGATATAACTAAGCAAATTAGTAAAGGTTAAAAGAAGTAAAGTTAGGGAGTCGACCTTACGTCTATAGACGCCGTCAATAACTATATTAATTTTAAAATCCTTAAATACGGACACTATAAGCTTCTAAATAATGACCTATAGGAGTAATACAAGGAAGACTTTACAGACTTTATAAAAGCTATTCTTAAGGCTTATAACCCTACTACTATCCATAACCTATAAACCCTTTTATATTACTAAGGTGTATAGGTTAAAAAGAATAAACAAGTTACTGTTATACGGTCCTTATATAACACAATACAGAAAAAGGACTAAACAAAATAGACTAAAGAGGAAATCTTAGACTAGGTCAAAGCCACTAATAAACCCTTTACTTCTCCTAAACTTAATAGTATCGCTAGCCTTATACCTAACCTACTTAACTAAATTCGTCCTACAAACCTAAGCGATTTTAGAATTAATCTTACGGGCCAAAGTACACCCAATACCTAAATTACGGACCGCAATACCCCCGTAAACCAAAATACGGACCAAAACACTTTCATTACTTAAGTTATAAATCCGCAAACTACCTAAGTAAAGACCTACGGCAAGGAGCTAGCTAACCTAGCTAAGCTCTATACCGACAAATCTAAGTATAGCAGTAAAAACAACAACTTTAACTTTAAACTGACTATCTTTACGGACCTCTATTAAAAGGCCAATATTTCTAAATAGGAGTTTAGCCAAGCCTACTCTACCATACTGCGCGGCCTAGCACTTAACCACTACTATACTAACCTCAAAAGTAACCCCCTTGGTGTTCCCTTTAATAAGCTATACGAAGCTACCTATAACTACTTTAAAGAACCGAAATATAAGCGTAATATCCTTACCTAATAAAATGCGACCAAGCTATAGACCGTAATTAACAAGAATACTAAAAAATCGACTATAGAGTGCCTATAAATTCTTATTAAAGACCTCTAGCACCTATAGCACGGCCTTAACGCTAAGCTTTAAATAGACGACTTCCTATATAATAAACTTATTACAGCCTACTAGGAAGTAGAGCCCTACAAATACACCTACTATAAGCCTATAGATACCTTAGCTAGCCTTATTAATAATTTACGCTCCTCTATTATAATATATAAAGTCTTAAACCTACTAGGCAGCACTTAAGCCTTTATTATAGATATTTAATATCCGTAAATAGACTTAGACGTCTACTTTACGGACCACCGCTACTACTAGCAGCACCTATACCGACCAAGTCCTACCCGTAACCCCTATAGCAACCCCTATACAAAAACATACCCCTATAAACAAACTAGCTAGAAGTGCTTCGTATATAGTAAGAAAGGATATTAGTCTATAAGGTATACCTAGAAAGAACGTAATAAGTCTAGGAAGAGACTTAATAGCCGTATTAACTAGTTCATTTTAAAATACAAAGGAGAGGAAGTAGAAGAGCCCCTTAATAAGTTAATAAAAGCCCTTATAATTAACTTTAACTTAAACACTTAGAAATAAGAGACCTTAGAGATATTCCTAACTACTTTTAGACCTTTTACAGATAGCTAAGCCTTTAATATTATAACCGTATTAGCTAACCGTTCCTTTATATACTTAGTTACGCCTAAAAACCATTCCGCAAGCACCCCTATTACGAACGTTATAGATTATAAGCAGGACCTATTTACATATATCACTATAGAACGCTATACCCCTAAGGAATTCTACGATATTATAATCGACATAGGTACCTCTAAGAAGTCTATTATAGGCTACGGACAATACCTTATATATAGGACCACCATAAATAACAATACGGACATTAATATTACGTAAACTAGGGCCGTAAACATCCAATTCGGCATCAGCTCAACCGCATTGGTTAGATTAGTTAAAGTTAAGACTCTAATTAGCCTAGTTAACTTCTACGTAGTAAAAGCGGACACCCCCTTCCTACTCTGTCTTACAGATATAGATAGGTTATAGGTATACTACAATAATATTACGGACACCCTAATTGGTCCCGCAACTACCCTAGAAAGTAAGCATATTACCTTACTAATTACACAACAATTCGGACACCCGTTCCTTATATAGGGAGAGACTTTACAGACCTATATTTAGAAATCTTTTAACTATAACCCGTGCTACCTTACCAGTACAGAAATCCACTAACTATACCGCCGTTTCGGCTATCTATTAGCCAAAAAGCTGTATAGAGTCCTTAAACGCTTTAGACATAACAACGTTAATAGGAAGGCAGTTAACCACCTAACCAAATACTACTCCTTCTGCTAGAAATACGGACGTTCCCTAGGCCAATTTAAGTTCACTCTTTACAAAGACCTTAATTTTAACCACTTAGTATACGTAGACATTATATATATTAACGGCAGCCTAGTATTATATATAATTAACAAGGCAACCCGCTATTAAGCCGCCCGTTAGTTATAAAATATATCTATAAAACACACTTAGGACATTTTACGGACCTACTAGATTAATATATACATTAAACCCCCTAAGTACATTACCTATAACACTAGTAGGAACTTTATTAGCAAGGAATTCTAATAGTACACTACAGCCATGGCTATTTTAATAAAAGCTGTTCCAGTTAAGGCGTACTAGTTTATTAGGCTTATTAAGCGAGCTTACCTAGCTCTATAGAGAGCCTACTAGATTATTACGGACGAGTATAAGGACATCTAAAAGGAACTGGCTTTACAGATAGCTGTAAAAGCTGTTAATAACACCGCTAGCCCTAATGGGCTAGTACCTACCCTCCTAGTTTATAAAGCCTACCCAAAGATAAGCAACCTAGGCCCTCCTACCCCGTCTATTATAGAACGAGCAGCTATAATACAGAAGGTAATGGCTAAAATAGTCAAATTACGGGCTAAATAAACTATTAATAACGCTTTGCACTACCGCAACGGACCTAATACAACCTTAGTACACAACCTCCCGCTTAATTCTAAAGTCCTTATATAGCGTAAGAGTGGCAATTAAACCGGACCTTATTATCTACTAGCTGTAGAAGATAAAACATACTATGTATAACTCCCTAGCAAACCAACTAACTTTAAAAGCACGTCCATAAAACCCTACTTTCGGTCTAAAAATACCTATACCGTTAAACCAGATAAACTAGAAGCACCCGCTAAACTAGATAAACTAAAAGCACCTCTACCTACTGCAGAAGTTCCTTAGAAACCTACTAAACCTACTAAACCTGCTATAAAGCGTAGTCGAGGACGCCCCCAAAAGAACCCTATAACGGAAAATCACCTAACCTCTATAAGCACATCTATAAGGCAACCTCCGCCTATAGATATTGTAAGCTTTGCAGTGTGGAAGAATTGCAAGAACGACTTGATTGTAATTCTATGGAAATCAAGTGATATAAATACATGAGGAAGGTGTTGGTAATAAGATGAAAGGGGAGACTACTACGTAACTAAAACAGTGTGATACGTAAGTGATACGCAGGCGATACGCAGTCGATACGCAGGTGATACGCAGGTGTTTTGGCATAGTACCGGTAGTCGGTTACACACCCCCCTAGATTTGACGGTGTAGTTAAAGCTATAGAAAAATGAAGGTCAAAACTATACCAAAATAGGAAATTTAGATATAATTTGGGAGTAGTAAAAGAATGGGGTAACTGTGACGGATATTGCGAATATCGCGGATATTGCGGATATTGCAAATAGAATTAATTGATCTGATATCAAATATCTACCAAATTCAACTGCTTTATCCATGCTTCGTGCTTTTAACGAGGTAAGATTTTAGTAAGGCCGTCAGCAGGCATTTTGTCTATAGGAACCCATCGTACGTCGATCTTTTTGTCTTAGATTTCCTGTCTCAGCTAGTGCTAATAGACGTCGATATGTCGAAGCTTGGTGTTAAGCTTTGGTGTATCCTATCTTAGGAGTCGTATAGTCTGCATATTGTCGCAGAGCACGGTAAATTCGCGTTCTAAGTTAAAGCCAATTTCCTTAAAGAATCGTTGCCACCAGATAATTTCGACTGCGGCAGTAGATAGGGAGAGAAGCTCTGCTTCGGTAGTTGAGCGAGTAATAGATCGCTGTAGGGTCGCTTTCTAATCGATTAGTCCTCCGAATAGGATAAAAAGGTATCCTTAAGAGCTCCGTCTGGTCTCTCTATCGTCCGCAAATATAGCGTCGGATACTCCGTAAAAGGTAACGTCTTCTCCTTCAGGGTTTCTAAAGTAGACGTGTGCTCCGAATACTTCGCTAGAGTATTTAATAGCTATAGATTTTGTTCCAAGGCAGTAGGCAATTACTTGGTTTGCTGTATCGAGGTGCTTTTAATTTGGATTAGTAAGGAATTCGGCCAGCTTAGAATGCGTCTTAGTAATATCAGGTCTTCCAAATATGGTAAGGTGTGCAAGAGAACCAACCCGTTACTAATAGGCTAGTGTTCTTTAAGGGTTCGTCTGCTGGTCGGACGGAATTAGTTCTTCAGCAGGAAGTAGTAACTTAGGAAATCTGCCTGGTTGAATATTAAATTAATTGGCTATCTTTTCAATATAGGAATCTTGGCAAAGCCAGAGCTTTCAACTTAGTCGATCTCGTTCGATTCAAATTCCTAGGAACCACTGTAGGTCTCCTAGTGCACGGATCTCGTATCGGTGTAGTAGTTTGGCTTTAAATTCTTCAAGTCTTTAAAGGTCCTTTTTGGCAAATAGAACGGCGATATCGTCTACGTAAAAGAAGACAATAAGTCGTCCATTGGTGTATAGGCAGTTAGTACCTAGGATAGGCTTTAATCCGAATTTAGCCAGTGTACTAGTGAGCTCTTTATACCACAGTAGCGGTGATATTTTTAATCCGTATAGCGCTATAAGTAGCTTTAGGACATATCCATCTTGACCGAATCCTTCTGGGCAGTAGCAGTAGACTAGTTTGCTAAGCTTGGCGTTTATAAATGCGTTTACAGCGTCATACTGTCAAATTTCCAAATTGAATGCGGCTGCTATAGCCATGAGGGCACGGAATATTCAAGCAGCTAGGGTTGCTGCATAGGTCTCTTCTTCGGTAATCTATAAGTCTCCGCGGACACATAGTCGAGCTTTTAGCTTTTAAAGATAACCGTCACTATTAAGCTTATATTTAAAGACCCATTTTAGTAAAAGGATCTGCTCGTTGCTTGCTTCTACTTTTAGTACAGTCTTAAATGTCCCTCGGCGCTTCAGGTCGTTGTATTCTTTTTCCATAGCCTTTTAAAAGCCGGTAGTTAAAGGATACTTTCTTAGTTCTTTAAGGTTCTTTAGTTTAGGAGGAAGATTGTTATAATATAGAGATGAGGATCTAGTTCGGTTGATGTCCTTTACTAGTCCTATAGCAAATCCAGCGTAGTAACCAAATAGGGTAGATAGATTGGCTAGTGATGCTACATACGCTTAACGTTAAATTCTTTTTAATCCTTCTGGTAGGATGAGATCGGCAGAAGGTTTGGCCAAGACTTTATTAGCTTATAGAGCTGTATTAGTTACTCTATTAGATGGTTCTGGAGAGCTTAGCTAGATAGAAATTGTTTTAATTGTATTTAGGATGTCGTCTTGAAGTCCTTATAGTGAGGTGTTCGATTCTGGTAAATCTGGAGATACCGTTCTACTAGGAGTCAGTAACTGCTCAGTATCCTTTGTAGGAGGCTCTGCCGAATCATTTAATTCCGGTATAGTCGTTTAATCTACATTCGAGGTAGATCTTTAATTAACTATGTATATAATAGATTCGTCTTCAGATTCGTTGTCGAGAGGCTCTAGTAGACTAATTGTCTAGATGGTGTCTTCTAAGGCTTCCCTTAGCAGGTAGTTAATGTCTTAACCCTTAGGGTTATAGAACGAGGTCTTGTTAAATATGACGTCTCTGGTTCGAATGACTTTGTGGAGACTTAGAATCCAGATTCAATAGATATTAGTTAAATCGTAGCCGACTAGGTGTCTAATCGTTGCACAAGAACCTAGCTTATCTCCCTTTTTAACTCGTTTGTCGAGCGTATAGGTCTTGCAACCGTATACATGCATATGGGTAAGTAATGGCGTCTTGCCGTAGGCGATCTCGTACGGAGTTTTCCACCCTAGTTGCTCATTTAGGGTTTAATTAAGTACGTAGCTAGCAGCAAGGAAGGCTTCTAGTCCTAGAGATGGGGGTAAGGAAGCTTCTAGCTGCATAGCTCTAGACCTTTCCATAAGGGTTCATCCAGATCATTCAGCTCCGCCATTTTATTCTTCTATATACGGGGCTCGGCATTTAAAAGTAATACCTTCGTCTGCGCACTATATCTATAGGGTATCTCCTGTCTGTCTAAAAGCTCGTTCGTCATCGCTCTAGAAGAAGACGACGTCTTAGTGGAATCGTAATTTGATTAATCAATGTATCTTATAAATAGTAGGTAAGACGGTAGCTTTATCCTTGTTCTTAGATATAAAGACAAAATTAAATTTAGAATACGTGCAATAGAAATGCATAATATATCTATCGCCGTTATAGCCTAGTTCTCCAAGGCTAATAATATTAAATGCGAGCCGTTCAAATGGTCGAGTAGCTGGAAATTCATATTCTCGTCTTTAAGAGATCTGCTGCGTATGCTTTGCTAATAAGCAAACTTCGCATTCGACTTTAAGCGGTGCTCGTTCATCAATTAGCTCTTCAAGCTCTGCGCCATTAACGTGCTTAAAAAGCTGCTTAATAGCGTTAGGTCCTATATGGCCAAGTATTTTATACCATTTTATAGCTATAGCTCCGACTGGTTTACGGGCCATTCTACTTAGTTAATATCTTCTTTTAGAAGTTAAGAATGTTAATTAAGTTAAATCTAGGGAATTTAAAGGCGTAGGCTCTCTATATATTAGTGCCCAATAGCCCCCTAGTCGTTTCATATAGTAGACTGTTTCGCTAGTTGCTAGACAGTATAGTAAGTTTCGTCCTAAGTCAAAATGGATATCGTTATCAGTAGCTCTTAAGAGTGCTACGATATTTGTGAACATGGTAGGTACCAATGCTATATAGGAAAGCTTTATTTTTAAGCTCCCAGTAGGTATATTAACAGTAATCGTTACTATTCCGTAAGCTTAAATCTTTTCAAAATTTCCGCCAGCAATTAGGTAGTCGTCTTCTACTACTAGGTACGAGAAGGTAAAGTTTTCTTCGTTATTGCAGACATGTGTATCTACGCCAGGGTTAAGTATCTAGGTGTTCTAGAGTTCAAATAAAATTTAACCAGTACTGAATACGGCAGCATAGCTAGTCGGTGTCTTAGAAGGTGGGGTTTTAGAATTAAAATCAATTATAGATTCTGCGTCCTTTTAATTGTTCTCCTTTGCTTCCTATACTTCTTTTCGAATCCGATTAACTGCGCGTCTAATTAAGGATATAGACGAGATCTTCTCATCTACTATCTTTTAGATATCTGGCCTTAGTCTCCATCCTTAAGGGCGCTTCTGCTTAATAATATAGTAGCAGTTACCAAATCAATATTTAAGGCCGTATATGCATTCCCTATGCGATCTCAAATTTAAATTTGGATTACTATTAGAATTGGAATTAACGTTAGAGTCTAAATTGGGATTTGAATTGCCTTATAGGGTTACAAATGCAGAGCTATTGGCAGCAGCAGTAGAAGATGCTTGCTGCATGCGGTAGTGCTCCTTAAATTCCTTAATTAGTTCGATAATAGATAGGGCGTCTTCATTCTTCCGTTCCTTCTGAATAAGATCTACTTCTAGTGCTCCTGCAAAACTAGAAGAGATTAGCTTAATTGCTTAAACGAAATTATAGTGTGCCCTAAATCCCTAAACGTCTAGAAGCTCTAATTGCTCCGCAAGCTTGTAGACGTTCCGCCAGTTATTTAACCATTTTTTAATACTCTGCTTTTTATTATAGGATTTCAAAGCCGTGTATTAATTGAGGACCTCATATTTTCGACCTAAGGTAGTAGGGGCTAGTGCAGTCTTAAGTACTTGTAGCCGTTTGTGTACCGTTTTAAGGCCGTCAATAAGAGGAAGGTAGGCAACCGATGTCGATTGAACGATATAGTTGTTAATACCGTTTATTGCCTATTCTTGCTTCTCGTATATTTATAGGTCGTCCTTATATTCAGCGTAGAGCTAATTATAGGCGGTAAGCTGGCGTTGGTCTAGCTGAGCTATCGATATAGCAGTGGGTAGTACGTTCGCAGGTGTAGGTCATTTTGGTGGTTCTAGGGTTGGAAGCTTATCTTTCTTCTTAGATAGGTCGATGTACTGCCATACCTTATTAGTTTTAGCAGTGTCTTGGATGATAAAGAACCATTAAATCCAGTCAGATGGCTGGTTAAGGATAAGGTTGACTTTTAATTCATTAATGGTCGTCATTTTTAGGATTTTAACAGGTCAGGTAGGGTCCAATTAGCGTCTTAGCAGAACCTTATTTTAATGTTTCGAACTTTTGATTTAATTCGTCAGTTCGTTCGTCAATTAGGTACGGTCGTCGTTCGAGGTCGATCGTCCATTCATTTAGTAGATGAAGAAGCTTAAGACACTTACAAAGGTAGTAAAAGTAGTAACTTCTTAAATGAGGTAGCAAATTGACTGCTTGACAGATAATGCAACAGGTAGATTAATCCGATTAATTAGTTAGCAGGTAGTGCGATCCGGGCTTATAACTATAAGCTTTGCAGTGTAGAAGAATTGCAAGAACAACTTAATTGTAATTCTATAGAAATCAAGTGATATAAATATATGAGGAAGGTGTTGGTAATAAGATAAAAGGGGAGACTACTACGTAACTAAAACAGTGTGATACGTAAGTGATACGCAGGCGATACGCAGTCGATACGCAGGTGATACGTAGGTGTTTTGGCATAGTACCGGTAGTCGGTTACAGATATATTAGTTCTGGTATAAGAAAACCCTTTTACGGACTTAAGACGTAAAGAGATTAACGGACTACTTAAAAAGGGCGTCTTTGCGGTTATAATAGAGAAAGACGTCCCGCAAGGCGTCTGTATATTTAACTTACGCTTTATTAACAAGATTAAGCACCCTAATACTAACAAAGCCTTTAAGAAATTAAGGCTCGTTATATAAGCTTATAACAACTAGGGAAAGGGCTTAGTCCTTACGCAATCGTATTACGAACGCTTTAAGTACGATATTATAACTACTAGGAAGGGAGTTAAAAGAAGCTAGTTGGTTAATACGAGCACGGTCTAGTATAGAGCCAGTAGAACCATATGACGAGGAATGGTAAGTAAGTCATATAATATGCTATATAAGGAACGAGAGGAATGGGAGGAACTTACGTACCTTATATATAATGCGTACCTCACATATAAGGAGGGTTTTCCTAGGAGTACGGTTGTGTATTTAAAGGACTATAGTCCCTACTCTAGATAGTTCTTTCCTTATAGTGATTCTTAGAATATAATTAGAGTTAATCTATTAGGCAACTACTCCACCAGTTATTATTACGTTATTAACTTTACGCATTACCTACATACCTAGCCTATTAACGAACTTACTATAGTACTTACTACAAGGTTCTGTTATATAATTACTACCTAATTACGGTATTAAAAGTTAAATAATATGCTACTAAAAGCAGCCACTATAACGCTATTGACGGCGGCAACTACTTTAAGGTTAGGAGGTGACACTAGTATAGCAGATACTAACTTATAGCAACCTATAACAGTTAGATAATTATAGGAAATAGTTAACTAGTTAATAGAAAATAATACGGTACTTAAATAAAGGATTAATAGGATAGGAGCAGTAAAGGTTAAGTTACTATTAATTAAAAGATTCTTAGGAGAGAGATTAAAGCTTAAAGGATTTCTTATATAAATGCACTTTAAGGTTACGTAAGAGGGAGTAAAGCTAGTAATACTTATGGATTAAATAGCGTATATAGGGTTGTTCTTATTAGGAAGAGCACTTAAATAGTTTAAGCCTTACCTTATAAAGATATAAGTAAATAGAATAATAACGATAAACTAAGAAGTACGGTTTATATTTTTAAACTAAAATAAATTTATAGAGTGACTTATATAGATATTTAGAGACCTAAAGGTAATAACTATAGCAGAAAGAAAGCTTTAAGACATTATATAATAAACCTTAGCTATTAAATATATAATGTAGTTTTAAACGCTAGTAATATAAGTTAAGTGGAATAATAAGGCGCTTATAGTATAGTATAAATAGGGACTTAAGGCTAAAGTCTAGGATGTAATTATTCTAATGGAAGATATAGACACCCTAAGGGAATTAATAGATTAAGCGATAAAGATTAATAACTAGATCTACTAAAGGGAATAGACTAAGAGAGGTTAGGATAAAGTTCTATAGTTATATAAGGCGTAGAGTATATATTAACTAAAGCTAAGTTAGAAACTATAGTATAGCGTAGAGCTAATAGACCTAAGTAGTACTAAAGAAACCTATAAGAGATAGAGTAAGATACTATAGAAACTAAGAGGATAAGGATTAGGTAATTAAAGGTCTAGGGAGTAAAGGCCAAATTAGGGATCTTAGTAGTAGAAGATATTTAGGCGGACTCTATAATAAGAAAAATGGTTTAAAGAGGGAGCTTATATAAATTATAGAAAATAGGGTTATTTTGCTAGAAATTATAAAGATAGTTAAAGTTACTATATAATAAAGGGAACTAGACTAGCAGACGGCATATACGTATAGAGGGACAATAATACACTATAAGGAATAAAAGATTATTTAATTAACTACTTTACGTTTTGCTATAATAACGCGTGCCGAATTTATAAAGACGCTAAGTATAGCGCAAGCTATTAGCTATAGGAACTTAGTTTAAAGAAACTAAGAGCCACTTAAGACTATAAAGAGTAAGATAGGCTTTATAAATGCGATAAAGATCTAATAGTAACTTTTAGTATAGTATTAATAAGGTAGTATTTAGAAAGGGACTTTAGGAAAAATCCATTTAGCGATATTAAGAAAGGAGATCTTAAGATATTAGTATTAGAAGTAGAGACTAAGACCGTTATAAAGTAAGGTTTAGTAATAGGCATTATAATACTGTTAGATACGGCATCTATTACTTTATAAGACGGCAGGAGTAGTATTTAAAAAAGATTAAGTAAGCAGATAACTGCTAGTGCTAGCTTACTACTTAATAAAGGTAAAAGGCTAAAGGCTTAAGATTTTTAAGATAAGATAAGAGATAACTAAGATTCTTAAAATAAGATAAGGTATATCTAAGGACCTATAATAGACAAAAACTAATAGAGTAGGGTAGTAGCTTAGTTTAGGAATATATAAATAAGCTTAGGATAAAGTTTCCTATAGGTATAAGATTCTTAAGATA
>Ga0307515_10008380_pt1 | contig 20159 bp, 8 predicted proteins | sample 17_EM_MG_FD_194513 | JGI IMG/M metagenome (GOLD analysis project Ga0307515, IMG submission 194513) | Populus trichocarpa ectomycorrhiza microbial communities from riparian zone in the Pacific Northwest, United States - 17_EM | ecosystem: Host-associated > Plants > Roots > Unclassified | place... | reverse complement strand
CTCGTATTTTCACTTAATGTCATTACCATGCCTCAAATGCATAATTTATATAATATCATTCTACTACTCTAATGACATAATTTACATCATTTTATTTTCCTGCTCTATAAGCATAATTCACATAACATTAATTTTATGCATTGTAGGCATAATTTACATAACATTTATTTATTGCCTTGAAGGCATAATTTTTCTAATATCATTTTCCTACCCTGAAAGCATAAATTCACATGATATTATTTTCCTATCTTGAAAGCATAATTTTTCTGATACATAATTGTATACTATACATATAATTTATATTGCATTCTTAAATTACAAAAGCAATTTAAACAATTGAAGAGGGAAAGGGGCAACCCTTACCAAAAACTTCTAACACCAATCTCTTGTCACAACTTGTCCTTCTTCGATTGTGTTTTGTAGACCCCCTAATGGTATAAATTTAATACATCATATGATTATCATATACAAACAGTTAATCCATCTATGAATTTTCATTCTTCCAATTAAGATTTCAAACTTGAAAGTTTCCATATTTCCAAGATTTTTCGTAATTTCCATCCACATATCAATCATTAATTAATGTTCACACCACCAAATAAATCCAACCATAAAGATTTTTATTTATTCCAACATTCCAATAAATTTCCAACCATATTATAAACATCACATAATATTACAATTCATAAGTATTCATGTCATAATTTAAATCCTTAGAACTTTTACACTTTCAAAATTCAATTGCATGTTTAATATATCACAACCCAAATATTAGTATTTACCTTATCAATTTAAGATTTTATCGAAGAAATTTTCACACTTTCACAATTTCAATCCAATGTAATGTTCAACACACAATTTTTTATTTTCATATTGATGAACAACAACAACTTGACTCCAAATACCTAGTTATATTCAAATACATAAATTTCTCATACTTATATAGTTCAAATTTCTCATCTCTTTGTCACACACACAAATAATCAGCGTTACCCCTTTCATACTTAAAATCAAATATGCAATATATTTCAACAACTTTAACTAACAAAATCTTTAGTCTATTCACATTTCAACCACAACAAACTTAAGTTTCCACATTCCTTTACATTCTAAAAAACAAGGCCATAAATATACAATAATCTCAATTTCACCCCAATCACAATAAATTAAACTTGTACAAAATCAATTAGCATAAAAATCACATCATCAAACCAAGTTTTCAAATCTTCCATCTTCATAATTGTAAATTCTCGGCCATATTAGCAAAGATTAAAGACAAACCAATTTTTCAACCTTCCAAACCAACTCTAATATTTTTAACATCGTTTAAACATAAATCTCACATATTTCATTGAATTTCCATACTTTTCCTTTTTTAACCATTTAATGACTAACACGACAAATTTAAATTTGACATGTGATTTCTTCAAACTTGCATACTTCATTTTATTCAATCTCATTCACAATCATCATCAACACATTTAGCATTTAAGATAATGCAATCTCATTCACAATCATCATCAACACATTTAGCATTTAAGATAATGCCAATAAATCAATTAATCATAGTTAACTTTTAAAATTTCTTAAAATTCTCTAAGCTAACAATTCAACCAATTATAAGAAAACTCATAATTTATCATATCTTTCTTCATTTATTACTCAACATGTTAGTTTCAATATCAAACATACAATACACATACCAATTTAACAATTTATCCTCTAATTAAAAAAAATACCTAATTTCCATGTATGACCAACCACTGCAAGTAAGAAACCCATGTTTTTCTTTCAATTTTGTTTCATTTCATCCGTTTCTTTTATTGTTAATGCAATTCAACTATTAACTCTATTTTGTTGAGTTCAATCTATATTTTAACATCAAGGTTTCCAAACTTCATTGCCTACACTTTCTGAATATATATTTTAACATGTAAATATCCATTCATTCAAGAATTTCTACTTCAATTACAACTTCTAAGACATTGACATTAATCCATGAGTATTCAACATCCAAAGTCACATAAATTCACATTCACAACATTTCTCAAAAAACACATACAACATGTAATCCATATATCCACCAAAACTCTTTCCTAAACACCATTAATCATAACTACACATTTCATAAACATACAATACCACCAAATTTAAGGAAGGTTTTCCATCTCCCCCAATTTCTCTTGTGGCTGGCCATAAGAACACAATAATTTATAATTTTTATCCAACTTTTTCCTTCAATTTTGGTTGTTATTCTCACCATTTACATACCCATCAACCAATAATTCATAACCAAATCACATAAACCCTAGAATTGTTTTTTTTTTTTTGGGTTTATCCCTTCATCACCAAATCACTAAACCAAAAAAAATACCTTACTTACAAATTAAACTCAATTGATGGCTTACTTTGCAAGTTATCCTTCAATCATTCTTTCTCCTTTAAAGAATGCTTGTTTTTCTCTCTAAGTTTTAACCCCTCGTTGTTCTTGCTAACCCACTGATTTTTTGCATTAATTTCTTTCTATGAACATCACTACCCTTATCATTAACTCTCTTTATCACTAAGAAGAAGAAGAAGAAGAAGAAGAATGAAGCGAATGTTGCCTTTTTCCTTTTTTCATGTTGCTAGAATTTTTGGCCAGCTTTAACAAAAAAAAAAAAAAGGAGAAGTTGTTTTCTATATAATTACAAAAATACAACTCATTCGATTTTTAACATGCGTAGTTTTTGTAAAGCCCCCAATTACAAAATCTTTCATACATAATTTTATTCTCATTTCATTTAGAGTTAATGATATTCATTTAGGACATTTACCCCTAATCACAATAAATTTCCTCATGATTTTTACCATTTTTTGTTAAAAATTATGCGATTAAATACAGAGTTTATACCAACAGCTGGTATGATTTATACATAAATTCATACATTCATTTATTTTATTTATTATGGTATTTACCATATTTTTTTACCAATTTCAAACCAATGCCACATGTCATTTCTAGTAATTTTACATGGTTACAACATTTTGACATATTGCTTTATTACTTAATTCTTTAATATTTTTAAACTAACTCACTATGGACCCTCCACTTAATCATAACATATTGTTTGTTTTTACTATCATAAAACAATTCCACTAATAAACATGAATTTTACTAATTTTAGACTACAGGTTAATAAAAGTCATCCAGCTCTATCGATTATTAGAAAAACACCTTACTTGGGTATAAATATTATAACTTTTTAGGCATAATGACCCATCTTTCTAAGGTATAAAGGCACACACCTTCCTCAATATCTTTTTGGCAAAATTCTGTATATGATTATGTATCCTCTCTTAACCAGAGCTAGTCACATGTCTCTTTTTAGCAAGTCATTTGTATCCCTTCTCTTTATAGGACTTATAATATATCTTTATTAAAAAGTGCTTAGCCATGCTTTCCTTATTGATATATTGACCGTCCAAGTAGTTGAAGTCCTTGGTGGTCTAGCCATATATCCTTTTAGATTAACCTTGCATCCCTTCTAAATGGACTAACCACTTGCTTCCTCTTAATATATTTGATTGTGTGTGCATATGTCTCTGGACTAGATTTATATCTTTTTTTTAAAATAAGATCTAGTTGTTCACCCCCCTTAAAGGACCGATTATGCATCACTCTTTCAAGGGACCTTGTAGCATTGTTTTTTTAACAAGGCCTAGTCATACATTCCCTCTTGTTGGACTAGCTATCTAGATAGTTAGACTTGTCACTTGTCCTTTCTTAGTGGACTTGATATGCATCTCCTAGACTAACTTTACATCCCTTCTCAGTAGACTAGCCACATGTTATTTTTATTGGATTAGTCGTGTGTCCCTACCTCTTTTGACTAGTCTTGTGTCTTTCTTCATTGTATTGAGCACATGTCCTTACATAGGACTAGTTATGCATCCACCATTAAAAGTCATTTTCCTAACCATAAATTATGACTATCCAAAAGCATTATTATGTTTGCATGTGTAAACCTATAGTTAAAATAATTTTAACTATTAAAATTTTAATTCAAAGATAAATAGGATAAATTAAATTTAGGAGATTAAATTAAATAAAGAGGAGTGAAATTAAATAAAATAGAATAAATGACATGGTATTTAATTGTTAAAGGAAAAAAAAATCAATTAAGTAATGGTGGGGTCAAAATGAAATATATGAGATTGTGGGGTCAAAATACAAATAACAAAAATTCAATTTATAAATACCTTTCTCCTTCCCCAAAATGGTTAGCAGCCATGTTTCAGAGAGGGAGGTAAGGGTTTTGAGATTTTTCTTCTCATTTCTTTCCAAATTCACTTAAAAAGACTATCATGAAGTAATTAAAAGGGGTTGTTAAAGGAAAAATGAGGTGTTTTAGATAAAGGATTAAAAAGGAAAAGTTTGGTGGTTAGAGAAATATAACCATAAAAAGTGAGGTGTTTTAGAAAGATTTGAAGAAGAAAAGGGAAAGTGTAGGGAGCTAGAGTTGTTATTGTGTTTTTTGTTTTTTTGCTTGAATTATCATCTACTTAAGGTAACAAACTCAACTCAAGCAATTAATTTGGATGATTTTGTAATTTGAGAAATATTGAATATGTTAGTGTGGTGTGAATCTTTAGTTATGGATTTTGGCTAGTTGAATTGTTGTTTTTATGATTAATTTATGTTTGTTAATATGAAAAATAATTGGGTAATGACTTAATTGAAAGAATTGAAAAGAAAAAAATATCTTCCCTTTTCAGTGGATTTTGGCCTAGGAAAAAAAGTGCAGGAATTAAGATTGTTTGATGGAATTTCCATGAATATTGTTTGTAATTGTGTTAGCATGAATGTATATTGATTATAAAAGAGGTGGAATTAGAAAAGAAAAACCTACCATTGGTTGACCATGGAAATTGGATTAAGACTTGATAAAGTGGAGGGGTTTAATTATTTAAATGGTCGAGAGATTTATGTTTAAATATGTTATATGAAGTATTTAAGATATTGGAAATGAACTAATTGAGAGAAATTAGAAAGAAAATTCACCCCCTTTAAATGACGGTTTCATCCAACCTTAGGTAAAAAAAGTGAAATTGTATTGTTGAATTAGTTAATATATGAATTTGGGAATAATTATGTTGATTATGAGATAAAATGACTTACTCATGAATGAGTTAAGGAAATCTGAAAAGACTTTGGTATTTTTATCTTATATATAGGTGTTGGTCAAGGTTAATTAGAGATATGAGTATAAATGTATGAAGAAAAAATATAATGGTATCAAATGGGTGATGAGATAATGGAAAAAAAATCTTGAAAACTTATGTTATATGTTGATGAGGAAAATTCAATTTTGTAAACATAATGGGTGTGTTTAAGGAAGTTTTAAATTTCTTACTATTAATTTAAGATTTAAGATTAAACAAAAATTTGAAAATTGTTTTAATGGAAAAAAAAAACTTAGTGAGTGATGTAGTATATACCTGTGAATATAGGGAAGGTCGCTGAAGCTGGAGATCAGACAAAAGGAGTAGGATCATTACGAGTATTAGGTAGGAGTTTGGCTCCTCAATAGTTATTATGTTAAGTTTTAATGTTAAATTTCTGTAATTTTCCTTAAGTTTCATAGCGTAGAAATGTATATGTTATGAAATGAACATTGAAAAATAAGCTTAAAAATTGACTAGTACTTGAAGAGGTACTAGAGGCTTCAATTGATCTGACGATCGGGAGTTTGAATTTGACTAGTACCTAGATAGGTACTGGAGGTGTCAGCCAATCTGATGACCGAGAGCATAAATTTGACTAGTATCTAGAGAGGTACTAGAGGCGTCAGTAAATCTAACATTCAGGAATTAAGAATTTAACTAATACTAGGATGCTATTAAAGGCATCAGCTGATCTAATGATCGAGAAGTTTAGAATTTGATTAGTCTCTCATATGAGACACTGAAGGTATTGATTTATTGACTGGCTGAAATGATTGCTCACCATTTTAAAATTCTTAATAAGTTGTTTATGATGTAGAAACTTAATAGAAAATTAATTATTCTATTATGTTGATTATTACTTTATATCTCTTATAATATAAATTAAATTATTTTCAAGATCTTAAGAGGTTCAAGGTGTGTAGTAGACTACTTTAGGTTGCATCTATTAGTTGTCAATGATGTTTCTAGGATCGATGTAAACTCTCATGTAATTTTGGAAAACATCTTTTATTATATAATTAAATTCAATGTCTTTAGTGAGGATTGTAAAACTTTATATTGTTCTTCTATTTTACTAATTAACTTAGAATGCAAGAGATTTAGCTATTTATCTTTTTATCTTTCATTTATGTTAAATTATGTGGTGTGGGCATGACATAATTATTAAAATGTATGTTATAATGAGTTGAAAAGATAAATGTGATCTTTCATTGATTGTGTGATATCTGAAAACAGTTCAGAATGATTAGATCTTGTGATGAAATAAATTTATGAAAAATGGTCCAAGATGATTGGACCTTAAGATGAATTGAATTTTTTATGGAAAATATCAATGATGTCAACACTTGGGACGATCCCATTATAAAGAAGACTTTGCTAAAATTTCAGTAGAATCTTAACACATTAAAAAACATGAATTGGTTAAAAAGAATTTACCCTGATTATTTGTGGTTTCACATAAGTTGTATATATTGAATTGAGTTGTTATAAGTTAGGTTATTACAGGATGTGTGAGTAACACACCCTTAGTAGATGAATAACATATATCAAACAAATTTCATTGACTTACTAACCAATAATCCTTGTCATTAAAGTCATCACATGTTTAAAACATATGGCTTTGTCTTAATCAGTTGATCACTTTTTATAAAAAGCAAAGCCTATATTACATCAACCTCATTTATCTTCTAAGATCTTATTCCATTGTAAATGCATGTAGGCTAAAATTTATATAAAATGCCTTGAGTCTTAATGTAACTTTTTTTTTGTTGTGCAAATGTTTCTTGCATAAAAACCTTATTTTTTCAATTTTTCACAATAATAATACATTTTAGCCTAAAAAACACATCTCCGGTGGAGGTTTTTCCTCGACTTCATCACCAGGTATAAAGGCAACGCTCATCTATAGATGTATTGTTACACCATATCCAAGTATAAAGATATCATACCATTTAATACAAAGGGTTGTCACAATAAAATCTTAGAGACATCTCAAATAACTCCTCAATCATCTTAGAAAGCATCTTGGTTGATCATCAAGCTAGGATTATTTGGCATCCATATATGTTTGAACGATTCACATACTCGAAATCATATGTCATTCTTTGAAGTCTCAGTTCATCCAAATAACTCTTTAAATAAGATGACCAGAGTTTAAACTCGACGAGTCACATCTATAAAGCCCTAGTCTGCTTAAATTACATAGCACAAGTTAATTATTTTATCTCAAACTGAGTGGAACTTACTTTGAGACATGGATGAATTAACTATGGATGAAATCTAGGTATTATTACAAAACCTATTGGATTAGAAGGGGTTATACATGTCCTAATAAGATAAACCTAGGTATTTTTGCAGTGACTCGTTGTCACTTTAGGTTTTGTTCTTAAGAAATCCCAAACTGGAGGTAATAAATACATTGATCATTTCACCCTTTACATGGATATAGAGTTCAAGACTATATAAATAACAAGTTCAAATCATAGAAAAAGAAAGAAAAGAAACAGCATCAGATATTTTCATTAAAAATAAAAGATTAATTGAGAAAATAAAAAAACTGCAAGTGAGTGAATAAGAGAGTCCCGGACCCCGAAATATCAAAAACAAAGGGAGGGGTAAACCCTCGAAAACCAGAGAGAGAGAGAGAGAGAGAGAGGAGAAAAAGAAAAAAAGAAAAAAAAAAGAAGCCTTTTTTCGGGTTTGGTGATCGTGGCCTGCTGCCTCTGCAGCTTCTTCCTCCCTTTAAAAAATGCCTCAATTTTTAATTCCAACCCTTCCCCTCCTAGTCAATAATCCCTAATTCTTTCCTTCTTTGGCCTACCCTAAAAATATAAAGAAAGAAAAGCAAAACGAAAATAACTTAGATTCGTCTCGTCTCGATTCGATTCGATTCGTTTCGATGCGATTCGCCTTCTCACGGCGGCTCTGGTGGTGGTTGACGACAAGAATCGACATCGTTTCAAATGAAGAGGAAGAAACAACATCATCAATTACGTTTTGCTATTAATGAATGGGCGGGTTTCAGCTGCAAAAATTGCAAATGAGTTGGCAACCGAGTTTGCTTAGTCAAAAACGAAAAAATGGTCCTCCTTTAGGGTTAAAGAATCTCGGCAACTCTTGTTATCTCAATAGCGTCCTTCAGTGCCTCACTTACACTCCTCCTCTCGCTAATTTCTGCCTGCGCCTCCAGCACTCCTCTCTCTGTAAGCAATTTTCACTTTCAATTTCTGCGCTCTCTCTCTTTTTTCTCTCAATATTTTTGTTAATTTCTTAAAGACTTTTTCAAGGTGATTCCGTTGCTAACGGAGATAGAAAGAGAGACTGTCCGTTTTGTATTCTCGAAAAACGGATAGTCCGTTCACTCAGTTTGGATCTCACGCTTGACGCGCCAGCTAAGATTCAAAGCTGTTTGAAGATTTTTGCTGAGCATTTTCGCTGTGGACGACAGGAAGATGCTCACGAATTTTTGCGGTATGTGATTGATGCGTGCCATAATACGTGTTTGCGTTTGAAAAAACTCAGAAGGAAAGGGATTGAGAACGGTGGTGGTGGTGGTGTGAGTGTGGTTAAGGAGATATTTGGAGGTGCATTGCAAAGTCAAGTGAAGTGCTTGTGTTGTAATTATGAGTCGAATAAAGTTGATGAGATTATGGATATCAGTTTAGATGTTCTGAATAGTTATTCGGTAAGAGATGCAATGCAAAAGTTTTTTCAGCCAGAGGTTTTGGATGGGAATAACAAATACAAATGCGAAAAGTGAGTATTTTAATTTATTTGTTCTTTTTTGTGTTTGTTGTTGCTGTTGTGTTTGAGAAACTTTGCTTGTTTAGATGTCAGAAACTAGTGGCAGCTAGGAAGCAAATGTCAATACTTCAAGCGCCAAATGTTCTTGTTATCCAACTGAAGGTGGGTTTTAACTTTCCTTGATCCTGTTCTTCTTGTTGTTATTTAGGTTTTTGGTGTTTAAAGTTGGTTGTGTTGCTGCTTTTGAGTAATGAGAGTTATTGTTGGATTTTGGTGTTTGCAGAGATTTGAGGGCATATTCGGAGCGAAGATTGATAAGGCCATTGCATTTGAAGAAGTTTTGGTTCTTTCAAGCTTCATGAGCAAAACAAGCCAGGTACTGATGATTTGATGGGTTCAATCAGTCTGTTGAGTAGATTTGCGTGGTTGGACTTGGGTTCTTTACGATGAGTATAGTTTGTTATAAATGCACTTCTCATTGTTTGATATGTACAATCTTTCTGACAACACACATTGACCATGTTTGAAATTAAATTAAGTAAACTATTAGACTCGCAATTTCTTGATGATGGAGTGTAAACTGTAGGTTATATCATTATCATATTTTTCACATCACCTTGAATTTACAAGATTCAAAATAATAATTAGTGGGTTCAGACTTCAGAACCAGGCTTTAGCTGGTAGAGTTGCATTTGCCTGAAACAGAAGGCTCTTGCAGTGGTTTCAAGTTTTGGATATCCTGTTATTTGCAGAATTGAAGTCTTAGACATCTTTATGCTAGACTCTGTCTTAAAACAGTGGAGTTCAGATTGAATGTGTATATAATGAGAATGGAAACACAAGCCCCTAGCCTGTCATGAGCGCCATTTTATGGATAAGACAAATGAGCACCATTTTCAAAAGCTCTTTGAAGTGTCCTTCCATGTGTTGTTATTTTCCATCTCTCTTCTTGAAATATTAAAGCAAGCAAAAACCAATCTGTGGTTCCATGGGCACCATTCATATTCCATTTGCTGTTGCACTGTCATAAAGAATGTTATTTCCAGCCTTCCTTTTTAATTGTTAAAAAGGAAGGCTGAAAAATAGAAGACTCCAATTAAAAAGGAAGGCTGAAAAATAGAAGACTCCTGCTATGCTGTGTATTATTTTTCAATTGTAATCTCCCTAGTCCCAACAACATCATGATACCTTAAATCATCTTCAACTCCTCTAGTACTGCCATTCAATTTTGTCTGCATGACTTGGCATCATAGCATGTCATAATGAATTTTGTTGATAGAGAGCATACAATAAATGAATGTGACTGTTTTCTTGCTCAACTTTCCACTTTTGTCATAAATTAATCCCTAAATCAATTGAAACTTATGTCTGAGACTGATAGAACCAATTTAGAGTGTCAAGCACAAATGATTCTGCCATTGATTTTCAATATCATCATTTGCAGAAACAACATGGGATAACAGTCCATTACAACTAGGGGATCTTCTGTTAAACTAGTTTGCTGGTGGTTTGTAGAATTCCTCCTATTAAGAGAGATTGTATGCCAAGCCATCGCTTCCCATGCTTCCACACTCCACCTCAATCACCATTTAGTTCTCTTTATTGCCCCATTCTGTTAGAAATTGAAAAAAGAATGAGGGCATTACAGCCTTTTGATGCTTTGAGACAAATAATTTTGAACTTAAGCAGAAGAGGACCATATTTTGTCAATGCTTTGAGCTTTTTAATGTAATTAATTGATCAGAACCTTATGCTGCATAAAGGCTGCTACTTTTCAGATAAAACTGAATGTGCTTTTACAGTAGAAAACAAAATTAACAGATATTACATCTGACCGAAAGACAAAATTCATTGTCTTAGCATGTGTGCTTTCTCTTTTGAGATCAATTAATTGGTATTTAAGTATCTTATTTATGATTTTTCTTTTAATTTACAAGATTTGGTTACTGGTGACAAATTGACAATAGAGAGAGATTTCAATTTGATGGTGACTGCCACCTCCCAACAAATAAGAAAAGGAACAATAAAACTATATAAAGAAAAAAGCTACCTGATTGGCACACATGTAATCCATAGTTTGCATTGACTTCGTTTTGTTTTCTTCCTTTTTTTCTTGTTTGTAATTAATCGTTATCAATATTTCCTCTGGCTGATTGTTCTCTCTCATGATTGCATATAAAAATGATAAGGCAGTACATATATTTTTTGGGGTCCCATGTTTATAGAAGAATTGATGGGAAGTCGAAGTACATTATGATATGTTAGTTAAAGTAATTTCTTTGATGCAATGCCTCATTTATGATTGAAACTCTAATGTTTGATGGAGCATAAGGTTCATCCTTACTATAGCTGTCTGTATCTTGCTATGGCATATTCTATATATATTTATTTCTCTCTTCCTTTTTTAATCCATCACAGGACCCACAACCTGAGTATAATCTTTTTGGTACCATTGTGCACTCTGGATACTCCCCGGAATCTGGACACTATTATGCATATATAAAGGTCTGTTTACTGGGTTTTTTATGTACTTCATTATTAATTTTGGTTTGTGCTAGTTATAAAAGCAGCAACTTAAATTGTTATTGATGTTATTTCATTGTTGTGTGTGCAGGATGCAATGGGTCGGTGGTATTGCTGCAATGATTCATACGTGACACTCTCTACCCTGCAGGAGGTCTTGTCAGAGAAGGTCTATGTTCTCTTCTTTTCTCGTACTAACCAAAGGCCAGCATCCGCTGCCTCCTCTTTTGCTTCCTATGGAGTAAAATCATGCGAATCAAATGGATGTGTGGAATTTAAAAGTTCAAAGGGTGCTGTTCCTCTGAAAGCATTGCCCACAAAACCACAAGTTGAACAATCTTCAAAAAAGGATATTTCAGCCATGTCTAGGATTGATAGAGTGCCTTCAAGCCCACCGGTAAAGTCTAGCATTTGTGGGAACTCTGGATCCAAAAGTACCCCTCTATCTGTTAATGGAAAGGTTGATCATCTGAAGGGTCAAAACAAGGGAATGAATGGGAATGTAAAAGAGACAGTTCATGTGGAGAAACATGACAAAGATGTGTCAACAGTAACAAGCAGTAACGGTTTTGAAAAGCATAAAAATGTTGATGCTGTAGAAGGTGAAAACTGTCATGCATTTGCAGCAGCAAGTGAAAATGGTCATTCTCAAAATGCTGCTTTTAATTCTGTAAAGCCCCTTGTCTGTGACAGTAATGGTACAACAAGTAAGGTGACAACAGGAAGAGTACATGATCACCTTGAATTGCAAAATGGCAGTATGAAGTGTTGTGCTGACATTTCAGGTTTGAAGAGAAAGCTAAAGGAGGACACCTCCATTTTGCTTGCACAGGATGCTCAATCTCTAGCCAAAATTGAAGAATTTAAAGAAGCGTATGTTACATTATACTTAATCTGTTTTGAAGTCTTATTTAAAACTGATTAACTTCTGTGGAATAACCTAAATTTCCCAATTTATATTGAAGTTTATTTTGATTGATTTGTGTTTATTAAATTGTGGTTGTGATTATTTAGTAATTTTAAACTCTCAAGTTAGATCCTGATTGTGACTAGCTGGATTGAAGCTGTGTTGGACTTTTAGATCTTAATACTAAAGCCTAGTATTCTGATGAATTTCTTTTGAAATCGTTTCATTGGTGAGCCATTTCATGAATCAGTTGTTGAAACTGGATGTCGCTACATTAAACATTATTCGGGTAGTTGAATGTTAATTATTTGCTTGCTAACCATTTTGGTTAATCATCTTTACTTTTCTTACTATTTTTTTTGCTTGTTTGTGTGCTTCTATATTCTGTTTCAGCCTCAAGCAACAGGCATCTTTGATTTTGGGATCATGCGGTTTTTTTGATAAGGTTTATGATTTTATGCGTGCGAGAAAGAGGTTGTGTGTTCATGAAGCAGGAAACAAACCAAGTGGTACTGAATTAAAGTAAGTCTCATTTAGTTTGATTTTCTGTACAGTTTGATTTATGTTCAAAGCTTTGATGCTAGTAATTTCTCTTCATATTCAATGTCACCAGAGAAACATGCAAAGCCATTAGTAATGAGAGAAATTACTAGCATCAAAGTTTTGTAGTAAACTTGTGCCATTCTTGTCATGTTTCTCTGGTGGTTGCATGTTTTGTACAATGAAATAGAGTTATCTAAATAGGATTAATGTTATGGCTTTAAACTGGTGTTCCCTTTGTTCTGTAATGCAGGAAGTTGTTGATTGCAGATGCCAAGAGAACCTTTATTTCCCAAATACCCGAGTCATTGAAAGAGGACCTTGTCAAACGCCTCCAGTCATTTAGTCAAGAGAAACGGCATTCGTCAGCAGTTTTGGGGAACTCAACTGGTAATTGAGGGTTTTTTTTATTTTTTTTTGGTTTTTCATTTATTTATGTGGAGTCTTTGTATCACAGTTTGGCTGGTTGCATGACCATAACTTTTCTGCTATGATATTTTTGCAGTCTCTTGATTTTGTAGCTGGAGGAGCTTTGTGTATAATCTGTATCACTAATTGATGTATTGACATAGATGCCAGTTCTTGAGATCATAGCTGGGTATCTGTTGTGGCCTGTATCTTTGAGCAATTGCTTGCAGTGACAAGAGGTCATTATCTTGTCTTTTTTATTCTTAATTGCGGCAATATGTTATACTGGTAGATGCACCATTGTTGGTGCTGAGAAGGCTGGGTTCAAAATCTTGCCAGAAATTTTCTTCCTTAAGGCTGTAAAGTTGGTTTTTGGCCGAGAACGAGTCAGAAATCCTATAGATTTTGTACCATACCTTTTTTGACTATATTTTAGCATAAAATCCTCATTTTATGGATGCATTGCATTTCTTTTAGTAAAAATGTGGCTGGATAGTCCTTGAATCCATACACTATCTATGAATTTGCCCTTAAAGCATGACATGGTTTTATTCCTTTAATTGCCCCCCGCTCCACCTTCTTTGATAACATTGATGCTTAATTAGCACATAGTTGTCTTTTTATTATTATTATTATTATTATTATTATTATTTTGGTTTGTCATGCATACATTTTGATCGCTTTTTTTTCTGGGATGTGCATCTGATCCGAGGGCATGGATCTGTTGTATGTTGGCTTGTTACACGCCTAAAATCCTTTTCAAATTAAACATTTTCCATGGAAGCTGAATATGAATCTGGATTCTGGAGGCAAGACGAAGTATCATATACTATCCTTATTTGGCGTTAGCAATTAGAGATGCGTCGAATATACAATGATCATGGGGAGTCACGGAGACCTAGAGCGACGTTGCAGGTAGCTGTCTTACTTTTGGCTAATCTATTTGGAAGAGTGATGTTATCATGCATCTAATTTTATTTTTTCATTTGTTGCAGATAGAAGTAAATAAAACTTAAGTGGAGGGATTATCTTAACTGATTACAGATTTATTATTACTTTTTTTTTTATGTCAGTTTCTATCAGTCAGGCATTTGATGATTATTTATTTTGTTGGGCACGTTAATCTGCATATCTTTGGCCCTGACATCATAATATTGATTTTAAAAAAATCTTGATTTTTTTTAGTTTTAAATTAATTTATTTTTAGTTTTTTTAGATTTTTTTATGTATGATGTTAAAAATAAATTTTTTTTTTAAAAAATATTATTTTAATATATTTCTAAAAACAAATACTTTAAAAAATAACTTATATTTTCAAATTGATCTTTTCTAGATGGATTAAGATCCTAAATACAGCAGGCCCGGTTTATGTTTTATTTGACATTTATGTTAGAACAATGGATGGTTTGCTTCAGAACCAAGCGAGGGCGTTGAAATTGGTACGAGGATACTAGTACTGTCAAAATGATAAAAAGAAAAGAAAAGAACACAAAAAATTATTTTAAATAAAATAAATAATAATTAAAGGAATGAGAATTAGATTTGATAGATAAAAAAAATTGAAGGGAGATGAAATTATAAAGTAATTTTATTTTTATAAATTATTAAAAAAAAATGAATAATAAAAAAATAAATTAAGATTAATTTTGAAGGAAAAATAAATTGAGGAATTGTTTGTAAATTACATGTGTCGCTCATTAGTGAAGGGGTTATTGAGATGATTTATATGCCACCTAGGAATACCATGTTTGATTGTTGGATGATGTTGCAGGTGTCATATTCATGCTCTAACATTACATGCTAACAGTTTTTTTAAACAATATTTATATTTGATATTATTAAATTATCATGTAGCCCCTGAACAAATTGAGGAGTCTCTTTTTGCAAGTTTAATAATCCTTTTGCTTTCAAGTGTATTGGCATTATTTTATTGTGCAAGAGACAAATAATAAAAATACTGTTTTCTTTAATGGCTCTTAGACCTTTTTTTTTTAATATATATATTTTGGGGAAAAATCAACTTTCAAAAACGTAAAGCTGGAGGAAAAAAGATCTAGATGACAGAATTCGCATAAGCGGGTTTCGTTTGTACTCCCTGTTCTTTTCTGTTCTTTTTTACCCTTCGATCCACAATGTCATTTGTACTCGACGTTTTCAAACACTACAAGAAAAATCTGAGATTGGATCTCCGGCATTGATAGCCACTTAGTCAAATTGTAACTAAGCCAAGACTTGTCCATAATCCAAAAGTATTTTGTTGCGTTCCCTGTCAAATTGCTAGGTCTTATGCAAGCAATGACGACCTTAAAATATTACAAGGTCCAAACTCCAGAAGTTTTTTGTTGCGTTCCCTGTCAAATTGTAAGTAAGCCAAGACATGCATGCATGGGAAAGTATTCAGTTATAAATATGGAAAGCGAATATGAAGTTGTGTGATAATAATGGCAGAAGAAGTGGTATTACTGGGTTTTTGGGCTAGTCCTTTTGCAATGAGGGTGAAAATTGCTCTGGCAGAGAAGGAAATAGATTATGTGTCCCGAGAACAGAATTTGTTCAACAAGAGTTCTTTGCTTCTAGAGATGAACCCTGTTTACAAGAAAGTCCCTGTTTTGATCCATGAAGGAAAGCCGATTTGTGAATCACTCATCATAATTGAATATATCGATGAAGTTTGGAAACACAAAGCTCCTTTATTCCCCTCCGATCCCTGTGAGAGGGCTCATGCTAGGTTCTGGGCTGACTATGTGGATAAACATGTGAGCCATCCTTTTCTTTTCCTCTAGCTAGTTATTTTGTTCTCCTTTATTCAATATATCGATTTTGTTTTTTTTTGAAACCTTGTTTTTTCGGAAAATTTCCTCTTCTCTCATTGGAGAACATACTAGACATTAGGCATATGTAATGGAGGATGCTCTTCCTCCCTCTAACTTCTCATATATTGATTCCAAGATGCGAAGTTTTGAGACTTTCAAATTTGTAGCCATGATTCTTAAGCAACTAATCACGTCAAAGCTCAATGCTTCTTCACCTTTATAAAAACTGTCTGATGATAAAAATGAACGGGCATTTGCAGATTTTCCCAAACGCGCGGTTGTTATGGGCAGCAAAAGGTGAACGCCAAGAAGCAGCGAAGAAGAGTCTCATAGAAAGCTTCAAAGCATTGGAAGGAGAGCTTGGAGACAAGCCCTACTTTGGGGGTGAGAGTTTTGGTCTAATAGACATTGCGCTTATTCCCTTCTTCAGCTTTTTCTACGCATTTGAGACCCTCGGAAGATTTTCCATGGAAGAGGAGTGCCCCGAGATCGTGGCATGGGCTAAGAGATGCTCGCAAAGGGAGACTGTTTCAAAGTCAGTAGTGCTCGACCAGCACAAAGCTTATGAATTTGTTTTGGAGCTCATGGCATGGCATGGGGTTAAGTGAGAGAGATAATCCGAACAATGAATTATACAAAGAGATAGTGATTCTATTGAATAAAGCCTCTTTTTTTTTTTCTATTTTCTGGGAGGGCTGATCTTTCTCTTTTAAAACTATTATAAACATATATTAATTTATATATGATTCTACCATCAAAATTGAATCGAAGGTTGGCATAAAATGGGCCAGTGTGTGTTTGTCCATAACGTCATTAAATTGTTCATAGCCTAATAAATATGGTCATCGAATATAACTAGAGAATTGAGGGGTTGTCGGTTTCAATTGATTTTTATTAGGGTCTAACTACATAAAATTAATTGGTTTTGTTCCCATTAAAGATGTTTAAGTTTAAATTGGAACAATAGAGACTAAATTGAAATTTATTAAAATTTCCAATTAGAAAACCCTAATTTTAGGGTTTAAGTAAATGACATGTCACTTGTTTTTAATGAATAAACCAAGTGACACATCGTCTATCCCTATTTTATTATCTTTTGTAGCCGAGAAAACTGATTGAGTCCCCACCTTCAAGTGAATAAACGTGGATCTCCAACCACGCTAGAGGCTCCGACTACTAAAACTCGACTGAAAAACATCTCATCTACAAGGATCAACTATCCTCATCACATGTTTAAACCTCATTTGACTCATTGAACTCCACAACATCTTGTCCATGATCAGCCTCCCTTGTATTTGACAATTTCAAGCTGATTGAGGACTCATCTTCCTATCAATGAATGTGGAGTTCTAGAACTCCAAATTAGATGAGATTTGATCCCCATGATAGATATACATGCCCTATACAAGGTATATGGTTTGTTTGACTTCAATAATCTTCTATTTGCCATGATTAATTCATGGATGGTGCACCCCTTATCGGTAATTTTTTGTCAGGTTTTCGTTATGAGGTTCCCAACCTTTTCTAAAAGATCTAAGAGTTTGTTAGACATCTTGGGGAGGGAAAACAAAAGAAGAAGAGAGAAGAATGGCTTCCTAACATATCTGAGGAATGAATCCCTTATGATTTAGTTTTGGAAAACCACCTTCAAACCTATTAGTGGTTTCACAACCACCTACTATTTTAGGGCTATAAAAGGAGATGAAATCATACAGAAAAAGAGGTAGGAATCTGACAGAAAATCATAGAGAAAAAAAATAAATACATAGAAATTAAGAGGATACCTAGAATATAATTGAAAGGAAAGTTATAAAGATTGATTTGTTGAGAAAGAAAAGGTGGAATCTAAATCGAAAAAAAGTTGAAATTCAAGAAGAAAAAATCAAAGAATTCAGAGGAGAAAACCACATTCTCTTTACAAGGTAAACTTTCAAACTCTGTTGAGGGGGTGGAGCTCATTGAACAGACCCCTTCCCCCTTCTGTTTTGCCTTTTTAAATTGCTGCTCATCAAAATGATTGTTAAGCATCCTTTGAAGTCATTTGCTAGTTTTAAAAACTATTAAATATTTGTTTTGAGATGTTTAAGCATGCTTTAAAAATAGTTTGTATTATTCAAGTTTTGTTGGATTGCTTTGTTTAATATGTTAGAATGTGATTATGGTATGGTATATGATAATGTATCATGTTGTTTTACATATTTGAATGTTTTGTTAAGCATTTGTAAAACTATGACAAGTTATGTTAAGTTTTGATGTTGTTGTGGATTAGGTTGTTTTATGATAGCTTGCTAGGTTTGTTGAAGTTGTAGGCATTTTATTTAAATTTCAATATAATAATTTTAATCAATAGAACAGTGTTTATGCATAGAAAATGTTATCTTTTCTTACTGTCATTATGTATTTTACTTATTGTTTTATTCTTGATTCATTGTTTCTTATTGTTTTAATGGTTCAAGCAAATTATGTTGAGCGTGTTTAAGCTTTGGTTGTTGTTTTTGGGTTTTACGAATTTTTTGGTTTTAAAGCCTCTATCGAGCATTTTTGGGCTCTTATGCTTTATGGGTTTCACATTTGTCAATTGAAGATGGTCTTAGGTCCATGTTTTGCATATCTTTTTGATCAATTGTTGGCTCTTGCTTATGTATTTTATCTTGTTGATCATTAATTTAGGACCTTATGGGTTTAAAAACACTTAAATCATGAAATTTGATCTTCACTTTTTCATTTTATATTTTGCATAAAATCAAATAATATTCATGACTTTAGGCTGTTTGTTGTGATAATCAAGCCCCAAAATGTTGCTATACTTTTGATTGTACATGTTTATGTGTCTTCGATTTGATGTAATATGACTGACATTGAATCTTAGTTTTTGGGTTTGATCCGAGTGTTCATCATGTTCTTGTGTAAATTTAAATGTTTTCTCCTCTTTTGATCTTCGTTATTTATTTTTTGGTTTTGGGTCATGTTTATGGTTTTGGGCCTTTGGGCCAAGAAGCCCAACCCACGTTGTTGTGCCGAGTCCATTTATGCTAAGGTAACATTCAGTTGACTTAAAATTCTTAAAAGAAAAAAACATCATATTTTATTTTTATGGTGTGTTAGCCAAACACGATCTTAAAACAATTTTTAATGTTGACTTTAGAACGACTAGGATTTTAACCTGATAAGTTAAGGATTTTCTTACCAATGAAGACTTTTCTTAAACCTTAGACAGATTAACAGTTAGAAAACACAACAGTATAGTAGTTTATATCAGACAAAAAAATAATGCAACTTATTATAGGTAGGGTGCAGTGGGTGTAATGAGTTTTCTCTTTGCACAACTAGTTCGCTTACCCGGACTCTCGTGAACCATTAGATTTTCTAATGATTATAATACTAAGTGGTGATTACTAAACCTTTCAAATCATATTTTTTTTAATTTTTCAAACACAACCAAAACCCTTATTAATTCAGGAACCATACCCATTGTCCCATACCGTGCACAACAAGAAGGGAGGAACAATTGTTTTTTGCTAATGCATTATGTTGTTTTTTTGCCATTTTTTGCCGGTCTTTTCTGTCATGTTGGGGTGATTCTTTTGAATCTGTAATTGGATTGCTCATTCTGACAATTAATAAGTTTCCCTGCTTAGAAGATCCGAGTTTAATATCCAAGAACCCTTTATTATTATCAGGCTGAACTAACCAACCGAATATTGTCCCAGAACAAGTTAAGAAAACATAAAATGCCACAATAAAATGGACTTGGATATACTCTCCATTTGCAGTATTATATATTTATTCAATCCCCAGCTTCTGTTTGATGATCTGCAAAACGACTTCATAAACCTCCTTTTGGTCACTTAAATACTTGGAGACGCTCTCCTTTTGCAAGCATCTCTCACCCCACTCCACGAGCTTAGGGAACTCGGCAACCATGCTCCAGTTTCCTAGGGTCTCAAATGTGTAAAAGAAGCTGTGGAATGAAATAAGTGCCAAGTCTATATAGCCAAAGCTCTCATCCCCAAAAT
>Ga0307515_10008379_pt1 | contig 20160 bp, 23 predicted proteins | sample 17_EM_MG_FD_194513 | JGI IMG/M metagenome (GOLD analysis project Ga0307515, IMG submission 194513) | Populus trichocarpa ectomycorrhiza microbial communities from riparian zone in the Pacific Northwest, United States - 17_EM | ecosystem: Host-associated > Plants > Roots > Unclassified | place... | reverse complement strand
CAGCCCATCATTAGAAAACGAGGTCACTGAATAATCGCGAGTGTTGAGTCTGATGAGTTGAGCCGTTGAGGCACTGATATTCAGGGAAGAAGCCATCTCTGATATTGATCAAAGCACCATGCTTGCCATTCACTCCATTTTTAACCTCTGCAATAACATCTGCTTTTTTTTTCTTTTTTTTTTATAATGTGGGTGTCCGGGCCAGTTTGTGCGTACCTCGACTAATTTTACGGGTCCTGAAATTAACGACCATATAAATTTTCAGTAACCAACTAACGTGGTGGAAATCTATTAAATAAAAGGATCACCGTCCCTTTGTAGATAATTGCTCGAGTCCACAAGCAGGAAGTAGATTACTTGAATCCACGAGCAAGAGATTGAGGTTCTGAATGAAATTCTTATTTCCATGAAAATTCAAGTGTCTGTAACGAGGATTGGTTGCTTGTATTTATACCTGCCAATCCTAATTCCAATCAGAAACGTACTTGCGGAGATAATTAATAAAAACATACAATATTCCTACTTAGAAACGTAAACTAAAGTTCTAACTTTTAAACAATAATATCAGTAGCAGAGGAGCACTTAAATAGTGGAATCCGTGTGCAATAAGGAAAAGAGCAGTAGTGGCAGAGCATGCTACTTTGAATCCTCACGTGTTCTTCCTTGCAGCACTAGGATTCCAGTTGGTCTAGAATTCCTTCATTAAGTTGTCCTACATCAGTCTCCCCTTCTTGAACAGAACTCGTCCTCGAGTTGATCAGGTGAGAAGGACATTCATCTGGAGGATGATAGTCAAACAGGTCAGCAACATTGAAGGTGGGAGATATGGTCATTTCTGCAGGAAGGTCCACAACATATGCATTGTCATTAATCTTCTGTAGTATTTGGAAAGGGCCATGCTTTTTATTGTTCAGCTTGCTATACGTTCCTGCTGGTAGTCGCCCTTTACGCAGGTACACCATCATAAGATCTCCTATCTGATAGACTTTTGCTCGTCGCTTACGGTCTGCGGTTGTTTTGTACTTGATATTAGCTTCCTCCAGATTCACCTGCACCTTTTCCTGAATTGTTTTAATCCGGTCAACCATATGCTCTGCGGCGATGCTCATTCCAGGAATTTTAGGCAGAGGTGCTAGGTCCAGTGCATGATGTGGTGGTTGGCGGTATACAATTTGGAATGGAGTTTTTCCCGTAGACCTGTTTAGCATGCTGTTATAGGCAAATTCAGCATGTGCCAGCGTAAGATCCCATTGTTTTGGTCTCTCCCCCGATAGGCAGCGAATTAAGTTTCCAAGAGTTCGATTTACTACTTCCGTCTGTCCATCGGTTTGAGGGTGGCTAGTGCTGCTGAATTTCAATGACTATCAAACCATCTCCACAATGTCCGCCAAAAGTGGCTTAAAAATTATGTGTCTCGATCAGAAGTGATGGATTTAGGAACCCCATGTAGACGAACAACTTCTTTGAAGAACAGATTTGCGATGTGCACGACATCTGATGTCTTTTTGCATGCAATGAAGTGAGCCATTTTAGAGTACATGTCCACTATTACAAAGACGGAATCAAATCCACGTTGAGTTCGTAGAAGTCCCAGAATGAAATCCATAGATACTTCTTCCCAAGGGGCTGCTGGGATGGGTAGCGGCATGTATAGACCTGTGTTCTACGTGTGTCCTTTGGCTGCTTGGCACGTGGGACAGCGTTTGACATGGCTACCAATACCCAGTTTCAACTGGGGCCAATAATACCTCTCTTCTGCCATGGCCACTGTTTTGTCCCGACCTAGATGCCCCCCAAACCGCCACCATGTAGTTCGCGGGTTATTTGCTCTCGTAAGGAGCTCCTGGGAATACATAATTGATTGCCTCGGAATAAATATCCCTCTTGAATATGCATGCCTTCTTGTGAGAGTCCCTACAGACATTTGGTCCAGATAGGGCCAAAATCTTCATCATCCGCATATAAATCCTTAAGGCAGTCGAAACCCATAACTTCAACCCGTATGGTGACAAGCAATAGCGCCCTTCTACTTAGAGCATCCGCTACTTTATTTAACTACCCAGCCTTATGTTTCAGGGAGAAGGTGAACTTTTGTATAAAGGATACCCAACGTGCATGCATTCGGTTCACACTATTCTGGTTATTAATGAATTGTAAGGCGTGGTGATCACTGAAAAGGATAAACTCCCTTTGCACTAAATAGTGCTCCCAAACCTTTAAAGCACGAAACACAACATAAAGTTCAAGTTCATAGGTGGACTATTTCTTGCGAGATTCACTTAGTTTCTTGCTGTAGAAAGCAACAAGCCTACCTTCCTGAGACAATACATCACCAACACCAACAATAGACGCATCACACTCCACTTCAAATAATTTTTCGAAATCTGGTAGTGCGAGAACTGGAGCAGAAGACAGCTTTTCTTTAATTAGTATGAAGCTTTGTTCTGCTTCAGGTCCCCAATGGAATTGCCCTTTCTTTATGCATTCAGTGATCGGTGCGACGATTCGACTAAAATTTCTGACAAACCGTCGATAGAATGTTGCTAGGCCATGGAAGCTACGCACCTCGCTGACATTCTTTGGGGTAGGTCATTCCCGGATGGCTTTTATTTTGCCTTCGTCGACTTTAATCCCCTCGGCACTCACAACAAATCCCAAAAATAGCAAACTACTGGTCATGAATTCGCACTTTGTCAAATTAACATACAGCTTGTTCTGTTGTAATACTGCTAGTACTTCCCTCAAATGCTCAAAGTGGTCAGACTTGCTTTGGCTATAAATTAATATATCGTCGAAGTACACTACAACAAAACGGCCAGTAAAGGGTTTAAGTACCTGATTCATTAGGCACATGAAGGTACTCGGGGCATTGGACAGTCCAAAGGGCATTACTAGCCATTCATATAAGCCCTCTCTCGTCTTGAAAGCAGTTTTCCATTCATCCCCGGGTCTCATTCGAATCCGATGATACCCACTCCGTAAATCAATTTTTGAAAAAAATTTCGACCCTGATAGCATGTCTAGCATATCCTCCAGGCGAGGAATTGGAAACCGATACATAATTGTGATTTTGTTAATGGCTCGGCTGTCTATGCACATGCGCCAACTGTCGTCTTTCTTTGGTACTAGCAAGGCTGGCACCGCGCAAGGACTCATACTCTCTTGAACCAGTCCCTTTCTGATCAGCTCTTCTACCTGCTCTTGTAGGATCTGACTCTCTTTCGGACTCATTCGATAATGGGGTCGATTTGGCAGACTAGCCCCTGGAGTTAAATCAATTTGGTGCTGAATATCGCGCATGGGGGGTATCCCATCTGGTAGCTCTGATGGTATGATTTCCTGAAACTCTGCTAGTAAGGGTTTTAGCTCCTGAGGAATGTTGTGAAGTTCGGTACCGATTCCTCCCCCAATTACTAATGCAAAAAGGTCTCTTGTCTTCTTGGCTTCATCCATAAATTTTTCCCCATCGACCAGAAGCACTGACTTCCCTTTAGTTTTCGGTTCGACTACAGAAAATTCTTCCTTTATTGGACCCAACATGACTTTTTGCCCTTTACTCATGAAGATATACACATTATCACGCCCCTTGTATATAGCATCTACATCAAACTGCCACGGTCTGCCTAGAATTATATGACAGGCGTCCATTTCAACTACATCACAAGTAACGTTGTCTAGGTAATTTTGCCCAATGGAGAATTGAATGCGGCAAATTTATGTGACCCTTACTTCTACACCCTATTTGATCCAGCCGATCTTATATGGTGATGGATGTCTCTCAGTTTTTAACCCCAGCTTTGCTACCATGTTTTTTGAAATTATATTCTCGCTGCTGCCGCTATCTATAATGACATCACATACCTTTTTGTTCACAGTGCACCTGGTTCGAAATATGTTGTGTCGCTGAGATTGCTCTATCTATTTTGGCGCAAGTAGTAGTTTTCGAACTACTAGGGAACATGACAATAATTCTCCCTCATCTCCCCCTGTGACTTCGTCCTCTTCATAGGTGTATGCTAATTCATCTTCTACTCCTTCTGTTGTTAAATCTAGTTCTATTAAGTTCACTATGCTCCGCCTGGACATTGATTGGAGCGATGTCCTGGCTGCCCACATCGATAGCATTTATCTGTCGATGGACGAGCATAAGGATTTCTAGGTGCTTCTATCGCTCCTCCAGTATTTGAGGGTGCCCCATTATTATTTGGTCCTTTGGAAGTATTGATGGGTGGTGGTTGAAAGGCTGGAAACTTTCCTTTGTCTATTGCAGCCCGATTAACATCAAAAGAGCTTCTCGTTCCAGCTATCGACTTTGCCCTTTCCAGTTGTGTTTCTGCTTTTGTAGCAAGGTTGATGGCTTCAGTTAAAGAATATATGGTTTGCATGGAGACCCGATCCTGTATAGTCAAACATAAACCACCAACAAACCTGTTGACTTGTTGCGCATCAGTTTCTGACAGATTATTACGTGAGGATAATCTGTGGAATTCTTCAACATATGTTTGCACTATTCTGTTTCCTTGTCTGCAATCCTGATATTGTTGAAACAGGATCTGTTCATAATCTAGTGGTAAATATCTGGCTCGTAGAAGTCGTCTCATTTTTGCCCATGTTTGTACCATCCCTTTTCTCTGTCGCATTCACGTGAGTTGCAGTTGCTCCCACCATGCAGAGGCTCCTCCCATTAATCTGTAAGCAACCAATTTTACCTTTTTATCTTCAGGGATCTCCATGTAGTCGAAGAACCTTTCAACTACTGCCAGCCAATCAAGAAACCCCTTTATTTGCAACTGACCATTGAAACTAGGTAAATCCATTTTCATACGGAATGTTTGTGGTTCTCGCCCTCCCACATTGCGCTGTCCCTGGTGATTGTGTCGAAACATGTGTTCGACATATTCCTCATCATCACTCAATTCATCCTCGTAGGCTAACTGCCTACGTGGAATTGGATGGCGTTCACGAGCAGGAACAATCCTTTCCCTGTAACTTTCGCCTTCATGATGCAGGTTATTTCATGTTGTTAGCCTATCAAGGGTTGTTTGTATTGCTTGTAAGTTGTAATGCTTGCTGGGTCTCATGCTGGAAGTTCCTGAATTCAGCTTGTGTGATCATGCCCTCTTCACATTTGTCGTCATCAAGAGCTTCGTTTTCACTCCGTGTGTTTGCCATCTGAACAAGTTAAACCTACTCTGATACCAACTAATGTAGTGGAAATCTATTACATAAAAGGATCACCATCCCTTTGTAGATAATTGCTCGAGTCCACGAGCAGGAAGTAGATTACTCGAATCCACGAGTAAGAGATTGAGGTTCTGAACGAAATTCTTATTTCCATGAAAATTCAAGTGTCTGTAACGAGGATTGGTTGCTTGTATTTATAGCTGCCAATCCTAATTCCAATCAGAAGCGTGCTTGCGGAGATAATTAATAAAAACATACAATATTCCTACTTAGAAACGTAAACTAAAGTTCTAACTTTTAAACAATAATATCAGTAGCAGAGGAGCACTTAAATAGTGGAATCCGTGTGCAATAAGGAAAAGAGCAGTAGTAGCAGAGCATGCTACTTTGAATCCTCACGTGTTCTTCCTTGCAGCACTAGGATTCCAGTTGGTCTAGAATTCCTTCATTAAGCTGTCCTACATCACCATCATATTAGCAACCACTGCATTATTAATTGTAGATAACCGATGCTCGCCATGACCTGGTCAAGCGCCTCTTGAGCCACTCTTTCAGATTCAGCATCCAGTGCGCGCTCGGAGCCTCATCCAATCATGGTGTTTTGGGTATTTAAACAATCGAGGAGGAAGCCTGGCTATCAATTATTCCTTGTATAACTAAGAAACTAAATAATTTGAATTTAAACTTGAAATTGAAACTGGATTCTCAAGATCCTTCGACGGAACTGGCATTTGACAAAATCAATTTTGAATCACTGAGTTTTAAAGGAGGAAGTTTGAAATTGTGTTTTAAACGATGTTTTTTTAATATTTAATTTTTTTATTGTTTAAAAATAATTATTTTATATTATTTTAATTTATTAAAATAAAAAATATTTATTAAAAATAAAAAATATTATTCTAAAACATTCACTAATAAAAAAACATTTTAAAAAGTCACAACTTTCACCCTTCCCAGTACAAAATGGCATTTTATTTATACCGAGAGTATGTCGTTTGATGGATCCAAAATATCAACCTGGCACGTGTTAGCTTGTTATGCTGTGTGGCCTAATTTACCGTCCACTATTTTCTTCCTTCCCAAAACACCATCCCTGCAATTCATTCGGTCAGATGTTTTTCTTCGCCGAGGGTCTTCCATGAAGCCTCATTTTCCAAAAATTGCAGAGAAATAAATTGAGAGAGAGTGTAGAGAAGACGAATCTTCTCTCTCGTTCAGCTCCTCTCGAGGATCTGTTACAATTAATTACCTTCCCTTTCAAAAAACCTTGCCCTCAAGGTAAGGGTAAGAGTTTGTCAGCCACGATTCATCTACCCAAATGATGTCTTCCTTATTTTAACTTTCCCACCTAACCCGAATCTCCAGTTTAATTTTTCGTCTGGTGTAGCGCTCCCGGCGATCTATTACTTCTGCCGGATCTGGTTGCGGTTTCCCCTCTTAACCGAATGGTGGGAGCTTTGGTTCCACCCGCGTGTTCTTTCTCTAGACAGCAAGCAACATCCCTAACCCTTGCTTTAATTTTGAATGGCCTGAAATACCTATATGTTAATTTTTGATTTATTTCTGCCTTTGATTGTTTGTAGTATTTATGATCTTTCTCTGATATGTGTATCCATTGCTTCATTGTTTGCAATTGATAAAACTTGGTGGGGTAGCCATAGACTGGTTCAAAAGGGGTGGATTTGGTTGAAGTGTGATAACTTGAATTGTGCCACCATTTTGACATGGTTAACCAGTTTGACCTTTCTCTAGGATTATCACTTGCAAAACACCTTAAATAACCTTCTAGAATTAGACTTTTGTTTGGTCATTGGTCTATGGGTGGTAGGCTAAGGATTGGCGAAGATGTACACCATCGACTTTAAACAATCCAGGCCAGAATTTGCTAGTGAACGTAGGGTCTCGGTCAGTGATTATGTTTTTTGGCAGTCCATGAAGCTTGGGGAAAAAATTGGACAGCCTTGACAAATGTAGAAAGGTGGGCCAGAGGTAGGAAATGGGCATACTTAGTAAGCGCCTATCTATGACAACCAGGATTACTGAGTAGTTGTTGGATTTGTGTAGCTCTTTGATAAAGTCTACAGAAATTGCAGTCCAAGGTTTATGGAGTATAGGCAGGGGTTGAAGAAGACCTAAGGGTTTAATGCTCTCTACCTAAGATCTTTGACAAATATCACATTATCTGATATAGCTTTTTAGGGTTCTTCATACCCTAATTAACCAGCTATCATGTAGGTATTGTATGATAGTTGCCTTGAGGGGACAATACTTGCTCACAGAATCCTTCCCTTATAAATAATATCCCTTCCATAAGTTGGTATTGAAAACCACCCACTGTTTCATTTTCCATCTGTTGAAAAATATTTCGTGTCTCCTGATCCTCTTGATAACTGCTGTCCTTCAATTACTTTACCCAATTGACTATAGAGGAAGTACAATTCCCCTTCTAAATAGTGCATTTGCCACCAAGTTCTTTAGGTTTTTATCCAAATAGTTTGGCATTACCAGAAAATTAGAAAATACTGATGGAATATTCTATCGGTGTTTAGAAAAGAAATTCCATCGCATTTGAATTGTCAATAAAATTTCCAATGAAAACTTATCGCCAGTAAGTTGCATGTTGGGGTTTGTCGATCCATCAATATTTATGTCGATAATTTATTTGCACCAAAAAAATAAGATTTTGTTGCTCATTTTCCATCTGCAAGTCCATCAAAAATTAATTTTTGTGTAATTTTTTATTTAATCTCGATACATTAAAAAATAATTATTTATGAAATTTTTTTTGATATGACACGAAATATATAATATAAACTCGAATCATAAACTCGAATCGTAAAATTATAAAATCGCAAAAAAAATATTTTAATTAATTAAGTTGAGTGGAGTTAAATAAGCTACTAAAATCCTGATAGAATCAATCTGATTTTATTGTGTTAATATTTTATATGGTTAAATTAAAAATTCAATTCTAAATTAAACTTTCAAGTCATCATATAATGAAATGTAAAATTAAACTTTCAATCACAGACTGTGAAGTGGAGTGTCGGGTGGCTCGGACAAAGAAGTAGTAAATTTTTAAATTTTTGTCAAACTCGTAAAATTTTACTGATTTTACCGAGTTTGATCGATTTTAATTGAGTTTGACTGATTTCAATCAAATTTAATTAATTTTGAGTTTTTAACTTGATTTTACACGTTATATATATATTAACTCGTAAAATGATATAATTTTATATTTTATGAGTAAATTTGTGATTTTGACAACAATGCTCGACAACAATGCTAGACAACCTTCTTAAGGCTTTTATAGGCATTCTCTACTTCCATGTAGTATTTAAATGTCCCTTTCTTAAGTAATCTTGTTAAAGGGTCCTACCATGACTCTATAACCCCTAATATACCTCCTATTTTAACCTGTTAGGCGTATAAACCCCTTTAGGAACCTAAGATTAGAGGTCTAGGTCAACTTAACATAGCCTCCACCATGTTCGGGTAAGCCTTAACTCCTTCTCCAGAGATTATATAATCTAAATATTCAATATCCTGATAAGCAAATTTGCAATTTAGACTTCTGATTTTTGTTGGGCCAATACTTGTCATATGATTTTTGTTGGGCCAAGATGTCTAATACTACTCTTAGATGTCCTATGTGATCTTTTTTAATATTACTATATGCTAGTGTCACCACCCAACATCATCATGACAATCTTAAAAATAAAATGTTTGACATCTTGTTCGTTGAGAGAGAAATGTTTTAATTATGGAGTTACCACCTGGTATTATGGTCACTAAACATCATAATTGATCAATAGAGATTTTATGGTACGAGACTGATTATGCTAAAGAAAAAAATATTATCATCCCTAAAACGTTCTATTTAAAGTAAGTTGCATTACTGATTTTGTCTTAAATTACTAAGGGTCTGTTGTGCTATACTTTCGATAGTTTGCCTATAATATTCTCGACTCTAGTGTTAATAAAAATTTAACTAAAACAATACTTTCAACTCTGATATCGGTAAGTACTACATTGAAAAGATCTGACATTTCTAACTTTGTCGTCAGTAAATATTTAGCTAAAAATATTTTTAATTTGGCATTGGTGAATATTACTCAAAATTTAATATTCATAAATTTATTGTTAGTGAATATTAAAGATAAAAGCTTGATATGAGACGATTTACCTTGAATAATTTTGGGTTAGGTTCTAGCCTATATTGCTAATGCTTACCAATTATAGCCCTTTGCTCCAATTATAGCCCTTTCAACAGGAGCTCCAGTGAAGAGTTTTGAGAATAATGAAACAACAACTACTCTAGTGTTTTTTTTTTTATCTCCTAGCTTGCACCAGTTATGTCTAGACTTTTGTCTCCAAATTGCTTCCATATATGTACTGACCTCCTATTTCTCTGAAATTAGACTGTTAAACTCAATCATCTCTGAAGTAGTTAATTTCCGATGCTCCCCTGCTTCTTCTAGCTTTCGGGTTTTGCTTTGTAGCTCCGGCAACCTTTTATCCTGATTTCCAAACGTCTCCAAGATTCTTCATGAATTGTGGGTGAGAGACCCAGCAATTGAAGAACCTGAAAGGTCTCCAACCCTAATTCTGACTAGCTGACAATGATCAGAAAACCCCTGGGATATTGAGATAAAGTTATGGCTGTAAAATGCAAATGACAAGCTGGTGATGCAAGAGCTGTATCAATTCAACTCATCTATCAAATCACAAGCTGAAGTGCAAGATTTAAAAGCATTGGAGCCATTCAAATTAAGATATCCACTACTTCTTTCATAAGCATGTAATGTCTCATTAAAGTCCTCCCTTGCAAGAAACACAGGTATTTCAAAGGAAGATTGTAATATTACAAGAATGAAGATGGAAAATAAGAATGAGGAAAAAGTCAATTTCTCTATAATTCCATGGCTAAAAATTAGCTGAAATGAGAACTGGGTCCAAACCCATTATTTTAGATTTAAGTTTTGTAGTTGCTATCTCTGTTTCATCTTCTTTATGATTCCATGGTTCCTTTGTAGTGAATCTTCCTTTTGCTTCAGGTGCAGGTCTTGTTAAAATAATATGGCAGTCAATTTCTCTAAACATCAAAGTCATCTTAGATTCAGCATAGAGCTGTTGATATACCTTAGAATATACTAGCATATTCAGCACTCTTAGTTGTGGATCATTTTTTTTTTTCTAAACTTGAAGAAAATATTAAAAGTATGGAAATTTCTTTGCAGTATTATTAAATTCAATCAAACGGTTTAATCTTAAAATATATTAGTCCGACTCCTTGTTTAGCTCAAGTTTTGAATTAAACTATGTAGAAGTTAGTCCAAAGTAAATTATTCAATTTAATGGGTCAAAAAATAACTTGGATGATCGGTAAAAACATAACAAATTTTTTTAAAAAAATTTATATTGAAACGATGCCAGATTTGATCGACCTTGATCACCCTGCAACCTGGATTATGGACTTTAATAGGTTTAATAACTTCGTTGTTTTTGTAAATTATTTTTACTTAATTTTATAATAACTTTTTTTAAGACTATGATAACCTCGATGAAAGTAAAACAAAACAAATTATAAAACTTGATTCTCAATCAGTTCAATATCAAAAAAAAATTATATATAAAAAAATTAAACTCGACATGCCCATATCAACAGACCCATGGACTTTCAAAAATTTAATAACATATTTTTTTTTTCAAAACTATTTTTTTTACTATATGATAAAACGAAAAATAAACAATTACATAATCAAGTCCAATTAAAAAATAAATATCCTGCAAAACCCGCAAACCAGGAAAACCACAGTTACCTTGTCAAACTCGTAAACCCGGTCATTGACTCCACAAAGTTTATTAACTTAGTTTCTTTTAATTATTTTTTATTTAACTATACTTTTAAAAAAATAAATCATACCGTGATGATGAGATATTTTTCTGATACCAACCTGATGTTGAGATTTTTTTTGATACTGCAATAACCATATAAAAAACAAATTAAAATAAATTATCAACTTTAAACCCCATAAACATATCATATAAAAACTAAATTAAAAAAATAATAATAACCAAAGGAAAAAAAAATATATATATATATATATATTAACTTCAGTTATAATTAACTTTTTAGCTTTAGTTATAATTATAATATGCTTTCGCTCCAACTACAAAATAGAAAACCCCATTGTTTTATACAGCAATTGCTTTCTATGCTCCTGTGCAGAGGGAACAGATTTTATAAATTCAAACTTGGCTTGCCATGTGATTATTGGATGATTGGCATGACTTCGTTTCAAAATATCGTCAACTTCCCAATCAAATGATAGGAACATGGCTCTCAACCTGTCATCCATTGATTTGATCTCAACAACAGATCCATATCCATGAGAATTCTAGCCATTGGCTCTAATGTTGCCTTATCCTTGATTTCTAACCCCAAAAAAACCCTAATTCGTTATGTTAACTATCAACTAAAGTTGATTCATCCTTCATTTCTCTGTTGTTCATGTTTGCATAGCAGAAATTGCTATATAGATTCTGTAAAAGAGAAAGGAAAACTAGACATTTATACATTTCGTCAGTGTTTGAAAGGAGAATACCTTCTACAAATGGGGTGGCAGAAATATTGCAGGTGGTGACTCAAGAAGTTGAGGCACTCATGTGAAGAGCCACTAAGGAGGCATAAAAACCATCTTTGATATGAATCAGAGTCTCATGCTTGCCTTTCTCTACGATAACTCCATTTTTCACCACGGCAATAACATCTGCGTTCTTGATTGTAGATAATCGGTGGGCGACGACGACCGTAGTCCTGTTCACCATTACTCGGTCCAGGGCATCTTGAACCACTCTTTCAGATTCGGCATCCAGTGCACTGGTAGCCTCATCCAGCAGAAGTATTTTGGGACTTTTGACTATGGCACGAGCAATGGCCACCCTTTGTTTCTGTCCGCCGGATAATTGGATTCCTCTCTCCCCTACAACGGTATCGTACCCCTGCATGTTGCATTGCCATAAGCAACCCAAATTAACACCAGCATCTTAGCAAAATATTCACTCGGATAACAACAACCTGAAGATAGTGCACGAATGATTTTCGATTCTTATCAATGAAAACGCCAATTAAAAGCCATATCATAGCTGCTTGCTTGAGAAATTCAAGTTACTAGCTACTTGCAATTGAATAAGATTACATCAATGGAAACATTTAACGATATCTGTTATATAATGTTCTAACCTGTTGCAAACTACTGATGAACTTGTGTGCATTTGCTAGCTCCGACGCAGCTAGAATTTCCGCTTCCGTTGCATCGCCTTCCTTTCCATATGCAATGTTGGCGCGGATTGTTTCATTGAAGAGAACTGGTTCTTGGCTCACAAGCCCCATTTGCTGCCTCAACCACTTAAGTTGAAGACTTTTAATGTCAATTCCATCAAGAGTTATATGGCCTGAATGGGGATCATAAAACCTTTGCAATAACGAGATCACCGTTGATTTCCCACTTCCGCTTTCTCCAACAAGGGCAACAGTCTAAAAGAAGAGATTCACGTTGATATAATGTAGAACTTGACATGACATTTTAAATGATATGGGCGCCATACTTTCAGAATTCCAATTTTCTGAAGACGATATGTTTGAAAGGATTTGATTTAAAACATGAATAAATTTACCTTGCCAGAATGAATAGCTAAGCTGAGGTCTCGGAAAATTTCAATGTCTGGCCTAGCTGGATACTTAAAGCCTATGTGACGAAGTTCAATTTCTCCCTTCACATTGTCTAATGTTGTTCCCGACTCATCACTTGAATCAATCTGCGACTTTCGGTCTATAATGGAGAATATGGAAGCAGCTGCAGCCTTGGCTTTTGAGGAATCAGGGGCAAAGGAGCTTGATTGAGAAATCCCAATCGCTGCCATGGTTAAAGCAAAGAAAACCTGCGAGTAGACACATTGTTAAGAATTATGAAAACAGCTGTAATTTCTATAACTATCTTGTGGAGATTTTAATAAACAACGAAGAGATGCCCACTTGAAAAACATCTGCAAAAGTAGTTTTCCCATGCTGGACAAGTTGTGCTCCCACATAGAAACTAGTTGCGTAGACAGAAAAAAGTAAGAAGAAAGAAACTCCAAATCCTGCTCCACTTATCAGCCCTTGCCTTATTCCTGTCCTCATAGGGCCTTCACATTTCTTTCTGTATAGTTGCATCACCTTCTCTTCAGCACAGAAAGAGGCAACAGTTCTTATGCTGCCAACAGCGTCATTGGCAACTTGGCTCGCTTCCTCATACATTTTCTGCAACCATTTAGATAAATGGATGCGATTATTAATTATTATTTTTTTGGTTCATTTGATGATTATAAATTCATATTCTTTAGCTTACTACAGCAGTAGAATTCACACTCATGAGTTAAAAGAGTATACCTTTGCATCTGAACTGAATCCTTTCAAGAACTTCATTTGAATAAATCCATTGAGTCCTATTAGAGGAAGTAGTACAAGGATTACAAATGCCAATTGCCAACATGCAACAAAGGCAATGACCAAACCCGCTACCGCTGATGCTATGTTCTGAACCAACTGGGAAAGAGAATCTCCAACCAGACCACGCACTGTTGCAGCATCTGCTGAGAGCCTAGCACCAATTGCTCCACTTGAGTGCTCAGGCTCGTCAAACCAACCAACCTCCATGTGAACCATCTTCTCAAAACACATAGATCGGATCCTTTGGATTAATTTGCAACCAGCCACCGAAAATAAGTATGTTTGTGACGGATACACAACAAAAGATGCCAGGCCAAGGGTCATGAACATCAACGCCCAGAACTTCGAATCCTTTCTCAATTCATGAGGTGGTTCAAAAAATGTTTTAATCACCCTGGAAATTAGTATACCAAATATCGGAAATATGACCCCATTGATAATTGCAGCTATAGCTCCAGCAATCAGCACTGGAACCTCCGGCTTGTTGAGATACACAAGGCGGCTGATTGGGACATCTGGAGTTTGTTGTTTCTGTGGAGAAGCTTCTAATTCTTCCGTGTAATTATCAGGGGCATTGAATCCAGTAGGTAAACCAAATGTCACTGAAAACGAGCGGCGACTGCTATTTCCAAAATCAGATGATCCCCGACTTATGGACCGTTTCAGTGAAATTTTTTGACTTGAATGTCTTAAGGACTCGGTAGAAATATCTGACTTCTTTTGGTCATCTGCTTCTTGTTCCGACTCTTTGTTCACTTCTTGTAAGCGTATAAGCTGCGAGTAAGCTCCTTCAGGATCCTTGAGCAGTTCTGAATGTGAACCTGATCGATCAAAGAAAATGATGTTTCAGATCATGTAAGAAAATCTCAGAAAATTTCCCTAATCCATCGTAATCAGAAGACTTGAACAAGTTCTGGGATTAATCATGAGACTATCCTAACTAATGTTGTTGATCGCAGAACTGATTTGGCAGCAGAAAATTAGTGCATGAATCAATCATCATGGTGCATTATTTATCTGCTTATGTAAAACTAGGAAAATAAATAAGAAGTTTCATAAAATATTCCACAATATGTTTGGTGGACAAAAAATCCAAAACAATTCTGAAAATAACAAATATTTTGGATCTATACACAATATGTGGCAATGCAGAGACCAGAAAATTTACAGCAAAGGAATTTCTCAGCAGGATCCCGAGATTTCTTTATGTTTCTTTATATGATAATCATGCATGCTAAATTATATACCTTTCTCCACCATCTTCCCACGGTAAATAACAGCAATCATATCTGCGTTTCTCACAGTGCTCAAACGGTGGGCAACAATTACAGTTGTTCGATTCACCATAATCCTGTCTAATGCCTCCTGCACTATCCTTTCAGATTCTGCATCAAGAGCGCTTGTAGCTTCATCCAAAAGTAAAATTCGCGGATCTTTCAGGATGGCTCTTGCAATTGCAATTCTCTGTTTCTGTCCACCAGACAGCTGAGTTCCATGTTCACCAACCATGGTGTCTATTCCCTGGATGCAAAAGTTGAAGTCCAAATTAAATGGAAAAAACTGAGGCAATCTGCACCTCCTCCTCTCCCAAAAAAAAAAATTAGAACTCTAGAAATTTGTAAAGAGGGAACCAGTTATAACCTGAGGTAGTTTATCGATGAATTTAGCAGCATTGGCAAGTTCAGCTGCAGCTCTTATCTCTTCGGTAGTTGCCATATCCTTTCCATATGCAATGTTATCCTTAATGCTGGACGTGAACAGCACAGGTTCCTGGCTGACAAGACCAATTTTCTCCCGAATCCATTTGAGCTGAAACTCTTTGAGGTTAATGCCATCAATGAGAACTTCACCAGCTTGTGGATCATAGAATCTCTCTATCAGACTGATCACCGTTGACTTTCCGCTTCCACTTTGTCCAACCAATGCTGCAGTTGATCCACTTGGGATGAAAAGAGAGAATCCAGAAAATATTTGCTCATCAGGTCTGGCTGGATAATTGAAATATACATCCCTCAACTCTATATCTCCTCTGATGTCATCCAATATCTTTCCCCTTGTATCGGAGGCATCTATCTCTGGCTTTCTATTGATAGCCTCAAACATCTTATAAGCTGCAGCTTGACCAGATGCAAATGCACTCATACAAGGAGATGCCTGCCCTAGAGACCTGAAACATTCATATGATTAAACCCTAAGAAAACAAACAATTAATTTTCAAAGTAGATTTTGCGTCATAAACTCACATAGAACCGGTCAACACAGCAACAATCACATTAATCACATCACCCCCGGTATATCCTTTTTCCAAAATCATCCTTCCACCAAACCATACTGCCAAAGCATAGCTACAGAACACTACTAACATAACAATGCCAAGACCTACTCCAGCAGCCAAGCCTTCTTGAACACCAGAGTTATAAGCAGTGACAAGAAACTTCTTGTAATTACTTATGGCTTGCTTCTCCCCAGTGAATGATGCAACCTGGATGCAAGATCGGCAATTAGCATTCCATACTGAACTTGCATCTTGGCATATCTTGCTATTTATATGTGTAAACTTACAGTTCTGATTGAGCCAATAGTCTGTTCTACTACAGACGCTGCCTTACTGTAAGCAGTTTGGCCACGAGATGCCATCCTAGCTATCATGATGGACAATCCTGCACCAGCTATCACAAGCAGGGGAATGGAGGATAGCATGACAAGAGTAAGAAGCCAGCCTTTGATAAATGATATTATAAAGCCGCCAATGAATGTTGATACTAGCTGTATAAATTTCCCGACCTGCATAAAATAATTAGGCTTGTTTAACCACAAAAACATCTCGGCAATATGGATGAAATTCACTGCAATTTCCCGTTCTGGTCTGAATACTTTGGTACCTTTTCACCCATAGCATCTTGTATAAGAACAGTGTCACCAGACATTCTACCAACAACCTCTCCAGAGTTTGTTTCCTTGTCGAAAAAGGCAACATCTTGTCTCAGTATAGTTTTCAAATACGTACCCCTTATCCGTGCAGCCTGTCTCTCTCCTGTGACCATCCAGCAAGCCACCTCTGACAAACAACGAGAAAAGGTTTATAAATCCTCAACGCTTGGTGCTCTAGACAATTTCTCTGTAAGGATAGCATTGTTGAATTAATGATGTACTTACGGAGAAATGAACCTACAGCAGAACCAACTCCCAAGTAGACAAATTTGAGAGACACCTAAAGAAAGTTGGACGTTTATCAAATATTAATTAGTAACATCTCTACACATCAGAAATAGCTAGAGAGTTAGAAAACCAGTTATGGATCTTCCAGAGCAGAAAGATGAATGGTGTATCTTATCCTCGAAAAACATTTCTATTGATAGCAACAGGCATGCTGATTATGTTTACCTTTGAAACCAAATCCACTACATCTTTATTATTCTGGTTTTTTCCAAAAGAATTGATCAGATCTCCGAACAGTATTGACATAATTGGCATGGATGCTCCATTTCCAATAGCGCCAACCGTCCCAAGGATCATCAGAAAGATATCTTTAGAATCCGCAAATGAAAAGAGCTTGATAAACGGAACTGTTTTAGTTTCCTCATCTCCTTCGCTCTTCTCTTGCTTCTGTTGGTCCCCATTTCCGGCAGAACTTTTCTCCTCTACCTCCTGGCTTTTTGATGTGCTGGCCTCATCCATACTCTTATCACGACTTCTCCCGTTCTCGACAGCCATAGCATGAAACCTCGAGATATTAATCTAATCCTCCATTACTCACAGGATTCTCAAAACTTGAATCGCAGCTGCAACAGAGCACAAAGAAACCAGCAACTTTTAATGGAGGCCATTCAATACGCCCAATGAAAAAGAAATTAAATGAAGGATTGAGCTGTTCAAGAAATAAATAAAAAATGCCACCTATATTGACCAACTACTTGAACTTGAATCGAAACCTTCAAGTAACATGAAGGAAGAAGGAATAAACAAAATCTTGGCTAAAATAAAGGCAAAAGGCCCCAAGAAGCAAGCAAGGACCGGTAGAGAATATGGTAAAACTTGGGGAATTCACTCACTAGAAATCAGTGTGATAACATACTACAACTATCTAGCTGGCCCAGTTTAGAATTCACTGAACCAAATGAAAGCCAAAACGTCCATCAAGACTCCTGTACATTTTCCCCACGTTACAGAAGCTTCCACTGAATTCTCTCCTTTTTTTTCACGAAGGAATCAAAGTTAGGCAATACTATTTGTCTCTGAAAACAGATCCACCTACCTCATCACAGCAAAATAAAGTACATGATCCAAGAGATAAAGGTGGGCATGGAATGAGGTGGTTTTTCTCAGTGATTCCTTTTGTGGTACAAGAATAAAGAATTAAAAAGCAGAGAAGAAGGTAGTCATCATGCGAGTAAAAAAGTTGACGAAAGAAAAGAACGAGAGAGCAGTGAAATATAGTACTTCTGTTGTGTTTCTGCTAATGTTATTTGCACAAGAACAGCAACAATTAGTTATATCTATATACAGCAGAAACCAATACTTGTCAAAACAGAAAAACCAAGATTCCAAAGGACTCGGAGAGAGAGGAAGAGAGCATTTACCTACCTAAAGAAGAAAAGGGATGTGGAGTAGTAGTGGTTGAGGTGAGAAGTGGTCACCAAGATTCCATAGGTATTATTCTAGTTCTGTGGCTACTGTATGACCTGTTTGCTTTTAGCTTACGTTTACTAAAAAATCCTGCTTCCTCTTGCTTCAAGGGCAAGCATTCGTGTTCCTCTTAACTCATCCTGACTTCCTGCAGCCGGTCAAAAAAACAAATAACACAGATATAATATTCTGCTCTTTTTTCAACCAAATCCCTATTGTTTATGCGTAGACACCAGATGTTATACGGCATGCAGCCCTGTTCCTCGAGCCTAACCTCCAGCCTATTGATTGCTGAAAAATAAATTAGCTGTAAGGGTTTTCAGCTTGTATTATCTTAGACTTAGGTTGCGAAATGTTCATCGGCCCACGTGAAGATCATACACAGTGAGTGTGGAAGCAGCCAAATATGAAAGCTGTGACTTCATTATTTAAAAAAATGAATTAAACCACCAGAAATAGTTGTTTCATTGGAGGCCAATCCTTTCAGTTCATGTCGCACTGTGTATATTATTAGCTGTTTCTCATACACATCCGCAGCGCATGATTTTCATGATTATTATTATATTTTAATGATGTTTAGCATAAATTTAATAAGATTAACCACTCGTTTTCAGACTTAATAATTATTGTACGATCGTTTCATTAATCAAAGAGGACGCCTACCCTTTAATTAGCTATAAAATCAAGATTTACAATAAATAAAAATCATATATTTTCTCCGTTTGGACTTTTCATCAACTAGGCAGCACGGTGGCGGGCATGTTTTTCGCTTTGTGATGATAAAATAGCGGCAACAAGTCAAGTCAATTGGCCGCAAGCTAATTGTCACCTAACCAGGCATAGGAATTCAAACGTCTGCCTAATTATTATCCTTGCAGACGTTTCTCCAATTTGGATCTTCTCACAAGGGGCAATATTGTATTTTGCAGAATCTGTGTTCATACGATCTCTAACCTAATTCTTATACCTCTTTTCAAGTATTAAAATTAGGGCAGGACTTTGGATTTTTCAACCCTTTACTTTGTGTGGCCATCACGGAAATGGATAAATTCAAGTTTGATAATTTAATTAAATCGTATGATAATAAGCGTACGATAACAGGGACAGCACAGTAGGTTAGCGTTGAATTATTGTACCAGAGAAAAAAAATGAAAGTAATAGGAATAGAGACGTTTTTTGTTAGAGAGAACATTAAAATAAATTTATTTATAAATTAGTTTTAAAATGGATTTATGTAAATATGAGGTATATGAGATATATAGAAAAGATATTTCCAATAATATTTTTTATTTTTTATTTTTAAAATATTTTTATAAAAAAAATTTTAATTCCAGAATTATTCAATTTAGACATGCGCCCTGAATAAAAATGATTATTATTATAGTTAAAAAAATTTGAGCGGGAAGCCGACCTGGAGCAAGGCACGGGTCACGAGTTGGGATCACCAATCGACTTGGGATTTTGATCGGGTTAGGCCATGTTAATCTTTCCTTTATTTTTTCTTAAATCCGAACCAATCAAGGCCACCCATTAAGCCGGTTCGAGTTTTATAATTAGAGTTATTGTACTATTATTAATTCCAACACTCAATATAAACCAAAAAAACAAATAATATCTAAATTTTTTTAATATATATAAGTTTGACAATAATACATACTAAAGATAAAATAATTTTTTACCTATATTATTTTGTATTGTTCATCATCGACAAAATCAAATACAAAGACAATTTTTCTATTTTATAAACCAACCAAACATAATTTTATCTCTATCTCTTGTTTTTTCTGTATTTTTTTCTGTTTTAGCACAGTAATATCTAGAATGTGTGGAATATTTAGATTTGGGATTTCCTAGCA
>Ga0307515_10008378_pt1 | contig 20167 bp, 19 predicted proteins | sample 17_EM_MG_FD_194513 | JGI IMG/M metagenome (GOLD analysis project Ga0307515, IMG submission 194513) | Populus trichocarpa ectomycorrhiza microbial communities from riparian zone in the Pacific Northwest, United States - 17_EM | ecosystem: Host-associated > Plants > Roots > Unclassified | place... | reverse complement strand
TGAACTCAAGGAGCGCATCCTCAAGGGGATCGCCGAGATCAATGCCTCACCCGTCGTGTTCCGATGGAACAAGTTCGACCTTGGGCTGGCTTGATGTGTAATTGTTTTGCTGGAACTAACTACTAGATTCGGCAGTTGGACGTGCCCGAGCGGGCCGCGCTGCGGCGTGCTGGCAAGGCGTGACGACGCTGCGGGCTCATGCCCGCGAGGAGGAGCAACGCAGCCAGCGCGTCGCAGCGCGGCTCGATCGGGTGCGTAGCGCTCTCACCGAAGCAGTGAAGGCGGCCGTGGGCGCGAATGTCAGTGTTCATGCGGTGTAGCCAGCGGAGGGAAGCGGTCAACTGCCGGATCTAGGTTCATACAATGCGACGATGAATGCCGTACCGCAGCCAAGCTCTCGCCGCCCCATCCGCGAGCTGCCCGATGAGCTGATCAGCCAGATTGCCGCGGGCGAGGTGGTGGAGCGGCCCGCCTCGGTGGTGCGCGAACTCGTCGACAACGCGCTGGACGCGGGTGCCACCGAGATCGCTGTGAAGCTGATGGCGGGTGGCGTGCGCAGCATCGTGGTCGAAGACGATGGCGCCGGCATTCCTTCCAATGAATTGCCGCTCGCGTTGCGCCGCCATGCCACGAGCAAGATCGCTTCGCTTGGCGAGCTTGAGAACGTGTCGACGATGGGCTTTCGCGGTGAGGCGCTGGCCGCCATTGCATCGGTGGCCGAGCTGAGCATCGCCAGCCGCACGGCGGGCGTCGCACACGCGCAGCGCATCGACGCGCGCTCCGGCGAGCTGGTTCCTGCGGCGCGTGGCGTGGGCACGAGCGTGGAGGTGCGCGAGCTGTTCTTCAGCACACCGGCGCGTCGCAAGTTCTTGAAGACCGATGCCACCGAATTGGCGCATTGCATCGAAGCGGTGCGCCGGCATGCCTTGGTGCGCCCCGATGTCGGCTTTGCCGTGTGGCATGAAGGCAAACTGGTGCAGCAATGGCGACGCGCGCCCGGCCATGACCAGCGCGTGCGCGAGGTGCTGAGCGACGACTTCATGGTGGAGAGCCGCGAGGTGTCGTTCGCGGCCGGCCCCTTGCGCATCACCGGCCGCGCCGGCACGCCCGCTGCGGCGCGCACGCGGGCCGATCAGCAGTACGTGTACGTCAATGGCCGCTATGTGCGCGACAAGCTGCTCGCGCATGGCGTGCGCTCGGCGTATGAAGATGTGCTGCACGGCGGGCGCCAGCCGGCGTATGTGCTGTTCATCGAGATCGCGCCGGAGCGCGTCGACGTGAACGTGCACCCGACCAAGATCGAGGTGCGTTTTCGCGATTCGCGCGAGGTGCACCAGGCGGTGCGGCGCGCGGTGGAAGCAGGGCTCGCACCGTCGCAGGCTGGGAGCATGGCGACCACAGGTTCGGCGCCGCTGCAGCCGGTGCCGTCGAGGGAGCCGGCATCGAATTTTCCGAGCTACACATCGAACTTTCGACCGCTCGTCTCGCAGGCATCGCTCGGCTTGGAGCAAGCGGCCTTGTTGTATGCGCAAGAAGCACCCGCCGCGTGGACGACATCCGCCGCTCCGACTGCGCCCGTTGCCGTAACCGTGCTGCCCGCGGGCGACTGGCCTCTGGGCAAAGCCGTGGCGCAGATCGGCGGCGTGTTCGTGCTGGCCGAGAACGCGCAGGGGCTGGTCGTCGTCGACATGCATGCGGCACATGAACGCATCGTCTACGAGCGCTTGAAGGCGAGCCTGGGCGCTGCGGCCATCGAATCGCAACCGCTGCTGATCCCCGCGACCTTTGCCGCCACTGCACAAGAGATCGCCACGGCCGAGGCCCAGGCCGGCAATTTGTTGACGCTGGGTCTCGACGTTTCCGTGTTGTCCGCCACCACACTGGCCGTTCGCTCCCGGCCCGCCGCACTGGCGGGCGGCGACGTGGTCGAACTGGCGCGCAGCGTGCTGGCCGAGCTGGCGCAATACGACGCGAGCAGCGTGATCCAACGCGCGCAAGACGAGCTGCTTTCGACCATGGCCTGCCATGGCGCTGTGCGCGCGAACCGCCAGCTGACGATCGATGAGATGAATGCGTTGCTGCGCGACATGGAGCGCACCGAACGGTCCGACCAGTGCAACCATGGCCGCCCGACCTGGCGGCAGATCACGATGAAGGAACTCGACGCCTTGTTCTGGCGCGGGCGCTGACGCGTCGAGGTCTCCGATGGATCACAACTTCCTGTCGGCGTTCATCCTCTTGCTGCTGGTGCTGGACCCGTTGGGCAGCCTGCCGATCTTCATTCCGGTGATGCGCGAGGTGAGCCCGCAACGCCGCCGCTGGGTGGCGGTGCGCGAGGTCGGCATCGCGTTCGCCGTGCTGTTCGCCTTCATGTTCCTGGGTGAAGCCTTCTTGCGCGTCATGCACCTGTCGGAGCGTTCGCTCGAAGTGGCCGGCGGCGTGATCCTGCTGATGGTGGCCATCCGCATGATCTTCAGCACCGAGGGCGGCGTCTATGGCACGCCGGAAGGCAAGGAGCCGATGATCTTTCCGCTGGCGATCCCCTTGCTGGCGGGGCCTTCTGCGATGGCGACGGTGTTGTTGCTCGCGTCGCGTCAGCCGGAGCGGCTGGTCACCTGGGTCGGTGCGCTGGCCTGCGCGATGGCGGTATCGCTGACGATCTTGCTGCTGTGCAACCGCATCCGCCAATGGGTCGGCGACTCGGTGGTGTCGGCGTTCGAGAAGTTGATGGGGCTGGTGCTGACAGCGATTGCGGTCGAGATGATTCTTGCGGGGCTGAAACGGTATTTTCTTGGCTGATCTGTTGGTGCTGTCGCCTCAACGGACCAAGGCTGACCAGAGAAAGGAAAAGGCCCACTCGGTGTGAACCGAGCGGGCCTTTGATTTCTTGCTACAGGCTGTGAACTGCCTGCGACCAGAATCAGAAGATGTAGATCACGCCCACAGCGAAACCGGTTGCTTCTTCATCCTTGCTACCAGAGGTCAGGAAGTTGACGGCCTTGTGATCGGCAACACCCACTTCAGCATAGGCGATCGTGTTCTTCAGCACTTCCTTGTTGGCGTAGAGTTCAAAAGCCACGCCCTTGGTGTCACGGTTCTTGGCAACCAGGCCACCGAAGTTGAAGCCAGCGACAGTAACGTTGAGGCCAGCGTTGACGCCACGAGCCTGTGCATTCTTGCCGCCATCTGCATAACCCAGCATGACCTTGGCAACGCCGAAGTCATAGGTGCCAGCGACGGAGGCGAAACGCTCAGAGGTTTCCGTGCGCTTGGATTCGAAAGAGGCAGCAACTGCGACCGGACCGATGGTGTACGTCACAGCAGCAGAACCGTTGGCCTTATTGCCAGCGGTGTTGCCTTCAGGTGTGAAACCCAGTTGCACCTTGGCACCGCTCAGGGTCGGCGAAATGTACTGCAGCGAACGCGACTGACGGCCACGGCCCCAGATGGCGGCATTGGCATAGCCCAGCGACGATACGCCATTCGATGCGCCATTGAAGTCGAAGTCGATCATTGTCTGGAAGGGCACTGAATCCTGGCGGCCGAGGCGCACTTCACCGAAGCTGCCAGAGAAGCCGAGCCAAGCCTGACGATTGAAGAAGGGGGAGCTGTTCACACCGGTCGTGGCATTCGGTGTCCCTACATCACCGTCACTGGTAATGCCAGCGGTCTCCAATTTGAAGTTGGCCTTGATGCCTGAACCGACATCAGTGCTGCCCTTGATGCCGAAACGGCTGGTGGAGTTGCCTTCACCGGAGCCGTTGTCGCCGCCGGAATGGAAGTCAGCTTTCAGATCTTTGATGTCGGCGTCAACGCTTTTGCCGTAACTGCCGTCGAGCAGGCCATAGACGACCATTTGAGCTTGAGCAGCGCCGGCCATACCGAGAAGGATGGCGGCGGGGATGAGTGCTTTGATGGCTTTCATGTTGAAGCTTTCATAGGGGTTTGCGAGGAGGTTTGAGTCTAGTGGCCGATAGCGCCACTGCGAAGCCGCGGCATGCTTTCGGTGGTGGAAACACAACAAAACGGATTCGACACATCGGCACCCATCGTGCGGGCGGCTCCATGCCGGCCTAGCGGCCCCGCTGATGCGCGGGCGCTTCCAGACGCTTGGCCAGAAAAGACAAGAGCAAGGTCAATGCCAAGTACAACGCCGAGATGGCGAGGTACGGTTCCCAGTAGCGCGAGTACGCGCCGGCCACGGTGCGCGCGGCCAACGCCAACTCGGCCAAGCCGATGGCCGACACCAGTGATGAGTCTTTGATGAGCGTGACGCCTTCATTCACCAGTGCCGGCAGCATGCGTCTGAACGCCTGCGGCAACACGATGAAGCGCATGGCTTGCGGGTGCGTGAGGCCCAGGCTGTAGCTGGCCTGCGTCTGCCCGAGGTGAATGCTCTGAATGCCCGCGCGAAAGATCTCGGAAATATAGGCACCGGCATTGAGGCTCAGTGCGAGCGCACCCGAAAAGAAAGCGCCGTGTGATTGCCTGAATTCGCGCGCGGCTTCGCCGGCGAGCAGCAGGCCGTTGTCTGGGTGAATGAGGGCTGGCATCACCGCGAAGTGCACCAGCAGGATCTGCACGAAGAGCGGCGTGCCGCGAAAGAAGGTGACGTAGCCCACTGTGATGGTCCGCGACACCTTCAGGGCCAGCGCGAGCGGTGCGGACCGCGGCTGCGGCGCGTCGCGCGAGCTGCTGATGAGCCCGAGCAGCACGCCGAGCAGAAGCCCGGCACCGATCGAGACGATGGTCAGTGTGATCGTCGTCCACAGCCCCTCGAGGAACAAGGGGCCGTAGCCGGCCAGGATGCCCCAGCGCAGATCCATCGCCTGCTCTCGTTGTTACTTCGACGCGGCGGAAGCGGGCGCAGCTGCGGCGGGTGCGCCGAAGTACTTGGCGTAGATCTGGTCGTAGGTGCCGTCTGCCTTGACGTCGGCCAGGCCTTTGTTCAGCTTGCCCAGCAGGTCGGCATTGCCCTTCTTCACCACCAGGCCGTATTGCTCGGGAGCGAAGGCCTTGTCGGCGACGGTCTTGAACTTGCTGCCGGCGTTGTTGGTCACGTAGTTGATGACCACGCCGTTGTCGGCAACGACGGCATCAACGCCGCCCGCCTCGAGTTCCTTCAGTGCGAGCGGAGTCGACTCGAAGCGCTTGATGTTGGAGCTGGTCTTGCCCTGCAGCTTGCTCACCACTTCATCGCCGGTGGTGCCGGTCTGCACACCGACCTTGAGCTTCTTGAGGTCGTCGAACTTGGAGATCTTGGAGGTGGCCTTCACTGCGATGAGCTGCTGCGCATCGAAGTAAGGGTTGCTGAAGTCCATGGTCTGCTTGCGCTCGTCGGTGATGGTGACGGCCGAGACGATGATGTCGCGGTCACCTTGCGCCAGATTGTTGAAGATGCCTTCCCACGGCGTGTTGATGAACTTGAGCTCGATGCCGGCCTTCTTGGCGACGGCGCTGAGCACGTCGATGTCGAAGCCGACGATCTCACCCTTTTCGTTCTGCGATTCGAAGGGAGCGTAAGCCGCATCGGTGCCGACGGCGTAGACCTTGGCCGGTGCGGGAGCCGGCGCCGAGGCCACGGGTGCCGGTGCGGGCGGAGGAGGCGGTTCGGTCTTGCTGCAGGCCGCAAGCACGACGCCTGCGATCAAGAGGCCGGTGGTCTGGAGAAAGCGGCGAGTGGAAATGGTGTTCATGGACATCCTCGAATGGGGGCCGTTTGGGGCGCCGGCATCAGGCCGGTCGCGCGAAGGGGCACCAGTGTACTGGCGGCACCGGGCCGGGGCGCAGGGGCTCAGCAAGATGCGAGCCACGCGTGCTTGCGGTCAGCTCGCGTCGGCGCTCAGGCGCGCCATCTCGTCGGCGGTGAACCCGGCGGCTTCGCGCGCGGGCCAGTTGAAGGGCGGCCGCAGCTTCGGCGCTTCATGGCGCCGCGTGAGCTCGGCGTAGTGCGCCACGGGGTCGAGCCTGTCGCGCTCGCACAGCCAGCGGTACCAGTGGTTGCCAATGGTCACGTGGCCCACCTCGTCGCGCAGGATCACGTCGAGGATCTCGACCGCGCGCGAATCGCCCGCCTTCGCGAACTTGGCCTGCAGTGGCGGCGTGGCATCGAGGCCGCGCGCTTCGAGTGTGCGCGGCACGAGCGCCATGCGTGCGACCACGTCGCCAGAGGTGCGCTGCGTCATGGCCCACAGGCCATCGTGCGCATTGAAGTCGCCGTAGTCATGGCCCAGGCTCAACAGGTGTTCGCGCAGCAGGCTGAAGTGCAGCGCCTCTTCGCTGGCCACACGCAGCCAGTCCACATAGAACGCGATTGGCATGTGGGTGAAGCGGAACGCCGCATCGAGCGCCAGGTTGATCGCATTGAACTCGATGTGCGCGATCGAGTGGATCAAGGCCGCACGGCCTTCGGGCGTGAACGGCGTGCGTGAAGGCACCTGCCGGGCTGACACCAGTGGCGGTTTGTCCGGGCGGCCAGGCAGATCGTCGGGCGCATCGAGCACCGGTTCGGGGTCGATGAGGCGGCTGTCCAACCCGGCGAACAAGGCGCGGGCTTCGGCCGCCTTGGTCACCGGGTCGCGCAGGCACAAGACCTCCAGGGCGCGCTGTCTCGGGTTCATCTTTAGAATTATCGGCTTCGCACACCGGAACACGCCCATGGCCATCTATCAACTCGGGGAGACGAGCCCCGACATCGCCGATACGGCCTGGGTGGCCGACAGTGCACAGGTGATCGGCAACGTGTCCATGGCCGACGGTGCCAGCGCCTGGTTCGGCGTGGTGTTGCGCGGCGACACCGAACGCATCGTGATCGGCAAGAACACCAACGTGCAGGACGGTTCGGTGATCCACGCCGACCCCGGCTTTCCCACGGTGCTGGAAGACAACGTGACGATCGGCCACCAAGTGATGCTCCATGGTTGCACGATCGGTGAAGGCTCGTTGATCGGCATCCAGGCTGTGGTGCTCAATGGCGCGAAGATCGGCAAGCACTGCCTCGTGGGCGCCGGCTCGCTGGTGACCGAGAACAAGGAATTCCCCGACGGCTCGATGATCCTTGGCTCGCCGGCCAAGGTGGTTCGCCCCCTCACGCCCGAGCAGATCGAAGGCCTCAAGCGCACGGCGCTGCACTATGTCGAGAACGCCGGGCGCTACAAGGCCGGCCTGAAGAAACTGGCCTGATGAGCGAGCTGCACAAATTCCTGTTCGAAGGCCTGCCGGTGCGCGGCCTGCTGGTCCGGCTGACCGACGACTGGCGCGAGGTGCTGCGTCGGCGCGAGAAGGCGCAAGACGCCTTTCCGCAGCCCGTACGCGCCCTGCTGGGCGAGATGGCTGCGGCCGGCGTGCTGATGCAGTCCAACATCAAGTTCAATGGGTCGCTGATCATCCAGATCTATGGAGATGGCCCAGTCAAGCTCGCCGTGACCGAGGTGCAGCCGGACCTGGCATTTCGCGTCACCGCCAAAGTCGTCGGCGAGATGCCCGAAAGCGCGCAGCTCGACACGCTGCTCAACGTGAACGGTGGCGGCCGCTGCGCCATCACGCTCGACCCGAAGGAGCGCTTCCCGGGTCAGCAGCCCTACCAGGGCGTGGTGGCCTTGCATGGTGATCAGCGCGAGCCTTTGCATCAGCTGAGCGAGGTGCTCGAGCACTACATGCTGCAGTCGGAGCAGCTCGACACCAAGCTCATCCTCGCGGCCAACGACGAGATTGCGGCCGGCCTGCTGATCCAGCGCCTGCCGGTCGAAGGTGTGGGCAATCTCGGCCGGAAGAATGAAGATGAGATCGGCATCAACGAGGCCTACAACCGCATCGCCCACCTGACGGCCACACTGACGAGCGAAGAGCTGCTGACGCTCGACGCCGACACCGTGCTGCGCCGCCTCTACTGGGAAGAGAAGGTCGTTCGCTACGAGCCGGTGCAGCCGCGTTTCGCCTGCACCTGCTCGCGCGAACGCGTGGGCAATATGCTCAAGAGCCTGGGCCGCGACGAGATCGACGGCATCGTCGTCGAGCAGGGCCGCGTCGAGATCGCGTGCGATTTCTGCGGCACCAAATATCACTTCGACCCGGTGGACGTGGGGGAACTGTTCACGCCGCAAAGCAAGCAAGCGCCCGGCTCTACCTCACTCAATTGATTGGATGCACGACATGGGCTACGCACTGCTGAAATTGCTGCACCTGGGCTCGGTCGTGATCTGGATCGGTGGGATGTTCTTCACGCTGTTCTGCCTGCGCCCGGCTGCTGCGACGCTGGAGCCCGAGGTGCGAGTCCCCTTCATGGCCAAGGTGCTGGGCGGCTTTTTCTCGATCGTGCTGTGGCTGGCCTTGGTGGCGATTGCCAGCGGGGCTGCGATGGTGGTCCGCGTCGCGCAGACCACGCGCTCGACCGGTGCGCCGTTCAACATGCCGGCAGACTGGATGGCGATGGCGGCGCTGGGCTTGCTGATGCTCGCGATCTTCGGCCACATCCGCTTCGCGCTCTACAAGCGATTGCAGCGCGCGGTGGCGGCAAGCGACTGGAAGGCCGGCGGTGCGGCGATCGCTGAGATTCGCTTCTGGGTGGGCGCCAATCTCTCGCTGGGCGCCCTGATCATTGTTGTCGTGGTGCTCGGCGCTGCGACTTGAATGAGCCTAGCTGCGTGGCAGCAGGTGCCGCTCGCAGTCGACGTCGCCGCAGCGTTCGCAGGTCCATTGCCAACGTATCGCCGTGGTGTCGTCGATTTCGACCGTTGACTGCAACGCATGCCGAACGGCCGCAAGCGCAGAGGCCAGCCTGGCAGGCCCCGACCCACTGACGACGGAATAGGTCACGCCGGCGCGCGAGAGGCTGGCGCGCACCTGCGCCGTGACGGGCTCGCGGACCTGCGGGCCATCGCGTTGCAAGCCATCGGGCAGCCATGGCAGGTCGAGCGCGGTGAGCAGCGTCAGCGCATAGCTCCTCTGCGTTTCCTCGGCCTGGGCATACAGGCTGCGATCACCGAAGACGTGTTCGCTGTAGACCGCGATCATCAGTGCGGTGGTGTCGGCGATCACGAAGTCGTGTGTCTGCGCTGCCTTGGCGATTCGACGTGTCTGTTCGCCGGCGATGCCAACCTGCTCATGAACCTGGGGCGTGCGCCCGTGCTGGTCGCAGAACTCGCGCAGGTACTCGGTGACGAGGGCCACGCTGTTGCCTTCGGCGCGCAGCGTGTCGGTGAGTTCGCGGGCCAGCGTCGTCTTGCCGGTGCTCTCGGCACCGAGCAGAGCGATCACGCGGCTCATGGCTGCGCTGCGAGCCGCCGCCAGGCCCGCCAGCCCACGAACGACATCGCGATGAAGATCAGGTACAGCAAAACCGTCAGCCACAGGCCCTTGTAGGCGAAGAGCGCCACGCTGACGATGTTGACGACGACCCAGGCCGTCCAGTTCTCGACGTACTTGCGGCCGAGCAGCCACTGGCCGATGAGGCTGCCTGCGGTGGGGAAGGCGTCCCACCAGGGCACGTCGGTGTCGGTGTAGTGCTTCAGGAAAAGGCCCGTGGCGGGCCAGGCGACGACCATCACACCCAGCATCACCCAGCGCCCGCGTGGGCTCAGCGAGCGCACCTTCAGCGCCGTGCCATCGGCCTGCTTGCCACCCAGCCATTGCCACCAGCCCCAGCCGGCTACCACGGCGAAGAAGATCTGCAGGCTGGCGTCGCCGTAGAGCTTGCTGTTCCAGAACAGCGCGAAGTACAGCAGTGAACTGACGATGGCCAGCGGCCAGCCGGTGGCGTTGACGCGGATGTTGCAGACCACCATCGCGACGGCCAGCACAAAGGCCACGATCTCAAGCCAGCTGACGGGTGAACCCCAAAGCGTGAACGCGGCAGCGAAGAAGGGCTGCAACGCCTGGAGGAGCGCACTCATTCGCGGTTCAGACGCCGCCGCCGAGCCGACATCACGTCAGCGCTTGGCCGTCGAGACCTGGACGTAGATCTCGTCCGGCTTGATCATGCCCAGCTCGAAGCGGGCCTTTTCCTCGACCATCTCCAGGCCTTCTTTCAGGTCACGCACTTCGGCGGTGATCTGGTCATTGCGCGCGTGTGCGGCCTCGTTCTGTGTCTTCTGTTCCTGCAGCTTGGCCTGCAACTCCATCACGCGTGGCACGCCACCCTTGCCGAACCAGAGTTCGGCGTGCACCAGCGCCAGGAGCGCCAGCAGGGCGAAGGTGACGAGGCGCAAAGTACCGCCTCAGGAGGCTGTGAAGGCCGGCGCAGCCAGGCCAGACAGAGCAACAACGCACGGAACGGGCTTTGCCCGGCCGTAGCGTTGGCACCCCCTCGGGGGGCAGGAGCGGAGCGACGTGGGGGCCGGCATTCAACGGAGGTTGTAGAAGGCCGCGCGGCCAGGGTAGCTGGCCACGTCGCCGAGGTCTTCTTCGATGCGAAGCAGCTGGTTGTACTTGGCCATGCGGTCGCTGCGGCTCATCGAGCCGGTCTTGATCTGGCCAGCGTTGGTGCCGACGGCGATGTCGGCGATGGTCGAATCTTCGGTTTCGCCCGAGCGATGCGAGATCACAGCCGTGTAGTTGGCGCGCTTGGCCATCTCGATCGCGGCGAAGGTCTCGGTCAGCGTACCGATCTGGTTGATCTTGATCAGGATGGAGTTGGCGATGCGCTTCTCGATGCCTTCGCGCAGGATCTTGGTGTTGGTGACAAAGAGGTCGTCGCCCACCAACTGCACCTTCTTTGACAGGCGCTCGGTCAGGTGCTTCCAGCCTTCCCAGTCGCCTTCGTGCATGCCGTCTTCGATGCTGATGATCGGGTACTTGTCGACCCAGTTGGCGAGCACATCGGTCCACTCGGGGGCCGACAGCGTGAGGCCTTCGCTGCCCAACACGTACTTGCCATCCTTGTAGAACTCGCTGGCAGCGCAGTCGAGGCCGATCGCGATTTGCTCGCCTGCCGTGTAGCCGGCCTTGTCGATGGCTTCCAGGATCATCTGGATCGCCGCTTCGTGGTTTGCCACGCTGGGAGCGAAGCCGCCTTCATCGCCGACGGCGGTGCTCATGCCCTTGCTGTCGATGATCTTCTTCAGCGCGTGAAACACCTCGGCACCGTAGCGCACCGCTTCGCGGAAGCTTGGAGCTCCCACGGGGATGATCATCAGCTCTTGCAGGTCGAGGTTGTTGTTGGCGTGCGCACCGCCGTTGATGACGTTCATCATCGGCACCGGCATCTGCATCGCGCCCGAGCCGCCGAAGTAGCGGTACAGCGGCAGGCCGCTCTCTTCGGCCGCGGCACGCGCCACGGCCATCGACACGGCCAACGTGGCGTTGGCGCCGAGGCGGCTCTTGTTCTCGGTGCCGTCGAGGTCGATCAGCGTGCGGTCGAGGAAGGCTTGCTCCGAGGCGTCGAGGCCGAGAACGGCTTCGCTGATCTCGGTGTTGACGTGCTCCACGGCCTTGAGCACGCCCTTGCCGAGGTAGCGAGACTTGTCGCCATCGCGCAGCTCGATGGCTTCGCGCGAACCGGTGGACGCGCCCGAGGGCACGGCCGCGCGGCCCATGGTGCCGGATTCGAGCAACACGTCGCATTCGACGGTGGGGTTGCCGCGGCTGTCGAGAATCTCGCGGCCGACGATGTCAACAATGGCACTCATTCAGTCTTCCTCTGGGTTGCTTTGGATTGTTTGCTGTGGAGCTCAGCAAGAGAAGTCGTTTTCCAGCAGGGGCTGCTGCTTGATCACGCGGTCGAGCGCCAGCAACTGCTCAAGCAGCGCACGCATGTGCTTCAGCGGCACAGCATTGGGGCCGTCGCTCATCGCATTCTTGGGGTCGGGGTGCGTTTCCATGAACACGCCAGCCACGCCGACCGCAATGGCCGCACGCGCCAGCACCGGCACGAACTCGCGTTGGCCGCCGGAGCTGGTGCCCTGGCCGCCTGGCAACTGAACCGAGTGCGTCGCGTCGAACACCACCGGTGCGCCGGTCTCGCGCATGATGGCCAGCGAGCGCATGTCGCTCACCAGGTTGTTGTAGCCGAAGCTCGCGCCGCGTTCGCAGGCCATGAAGTTGTCTTCGCTCAGGCCCTTGGCCTTGGCGGCCGCGCGGGCCTTGTCGATCACGTTCTTCATGTCGTGCGGTGCGAGGAACTGACCCTTCTTGATGTTCACCGGCTTGCCCGATTGCGCCACGGCGTGGATGAAATCGGTTTGCCGGCACAGGAAGGCGGGGGTCTGCAGCACGTCGACCACCGAAGCCACCGTGCCGATCTCTTCAATGCTGTGGACGTCCGTCAGGATGGGCACCTTCAACTCGCGCTTCACCTTGGCCAGGATCTCCAGACCCTTCTCCATGCCCGGTCCGCGGAACGTGGTGCCTGACGAGCGGTTGGCCTTGTCGTAGCTGCTCTTGAAGATGAAGGGGATGCCGAGCGCCGTTGTTATTTCCTTCAGCGTGCCTGCCACGTCGATCTGCAATTGCTCGGACTCAACCACACAAGGCCCGGCGATCAGAAAGAACGGCTTGTCGATGCCGATATCAAACCCACACAGCTTCATGCTGCCACCTTTTCAGTACGCGACGCTTGGTGCGCCAGGGCCGCTTCGATGTACGACTTGAACAGCGGGTGGCCGCCCCACGGCGTCGACTTGAACTCGGGGTGGAACTGCACGCCCATGAACCACGGGTGCACGTTGCGCGGCAGTTCGACGATCTCGGTGAGCTTCTCGCGCTGTGTGAGCGCAGAGATCACGAGGCCGGCGTTGGTCAGCTCGTCGAGGTAGTTCACGTTGGCTTCGTAGCGGTGGCGGTGGCGCTCAGTGACGACATCGCCATAGATCTCGTGGGCCAGCGTGCCGGGTTTCACGTCAGAGCTTTGCGCGCCCAGGCGCATGGTGCCGCCGAGGTCGGAGTGGACATCGCGCTTCTGGATCGAGCCGTCGGCGTCTTGCCATTCTTCGATCAAGGCAATCACCGGGTGCGGCGTGTCGGCCTCGAACTCGGTGCTGTTGGCGTCGGGCAGGTTGGCCTTGTGGCGCGCGAACTCGATGGTCGCGACCTGCATGCCGAGGCAGATGCCGAGGTAGGGCAGCTTGTGCTCTCGCGCGAACTGCGCCGTGAGGATCTTGCCTTCGACACCACGCTTGCCGAATCCGCCCGGCACCAGGATGGCGTCGAAGCGCGCCAGCTGGCTTACGTTGGCGGTGCTCAGCGTCTCGGAGTCGACGTATTCGATGTTGACCTTGGCGTGGTTGGCGATGCCGGCGTGGCGCAACGCTTCGTTGAGCGACTTGTACGAGTCCGACAGGTCGGTGTACTTGCCGCACATGCCGATCGTCACCTCGCGCTGCGGGTGCTCGACCTCGCGCACCAGGTCGTCCCAGCGCTTCAGGTTGGCGGGCGGGGTGTTGATGCGCAGCTTGTCGCAGATCAGGCCGTCGAGGCCTTGCTCGTGCAGCATGCGCGGCACCTTGTAGATGGTGTCGGCGTCCCACACCGAGATCACGCCCCACTCTGGCACGTTGGTGAAGAGCGAAATCTTTTCGCGCTCTTCATCGGGGATGGCGCGGTCGGCGCGGCACAGCAATGCGTCGGGCTGGATGCCGATCTCGCGCATCTTCTGCACCGTGTGCTGCGTGGGCTTGGTCTTCAGCTCGCCGGCGGCGGCGATGTACGGCACGTAGGTCAGGTGCACGAAGGCGCAGCTGTTGGGGCCCATGCGCAGGCTCATCTGGCGCACGGCTTCGAGGAAGGGCAGGGACTCGATGTCGCCCACCGTGCCGCCGATTTCCACGATGGCCACGTCGACGGCGTGGTCGGTGCCGAAGCCGGCGCCGCGCTTCACGAAGTCCTGGATCTCGTTGGTGACGTGCGGGATCACCTGCACCGTCTTGCCGAGGTAGTCGCCGCGGCGCTCCTTCTCGAGCACGCTCTTGTAAATTTGACCGGTGGTGAAGTTGTTGGTCCGCTTCATCTTGGTGGTGATGAAGCGCTCGTAGTGGCCGAGGTCGAGGTCGGTCTCGGCCCCATCGTCGGTGACGAACACCTCGCCGTGCTGAAACGGCGACATGGTGCCCGGATCCACGTTGAGGTACGGGTCGAGCTTGATGAGGGTGACCTTGAGGCCGCGCGATTCGAGAATCGCTGCGAGCGATGCAGCCGCGATGCCCTTGCCCAGCGAGGACACCACACCGCCGGTGACAAAGACGAACTTGGTCATTGCTGTGGCACTTGCGTATTACAAATGCTCTGGTGGTAAAGCGCGATTATAGGCGTGGGCTCGCTGGCCTCAGGCGATGACGGCAGAGCGTTCGTGGGTTCAGGCGGTGGCCGGCACCCGGGCCAGTTCTTCCAGCCATTTCAGCGCTTCGGCCACCGTTTCTCTGGGCTGCTCGAAGGGAAACAGGTGCGTGCCTGCTATCCACGACACGCGGCCTTCGGCCAAGCGCTCGGTGGCGCTCATGCCCACCTGCCGTACTTCGGTCGATTGTGTGCCGCCGATGAAGGCCAGCGGGCACTGCAGCGGGTGCTTGCGCAAGAACCCGGGGATGTCGTGGGCGATGGTGTTGTAGATGGCGGTCTCCACGTCCCGCCGAAAGCTCAGCGTGTAGCCGCGTTCCAGCGGCGGCTGCGAAGGCTCGATGCCGCTCTGGATGTAGTCGTTCAGCATCTGCGGGTCCCAGCGGGCGAACGAGGCCTTTCCTGCAAAGTGCTTGTGCGCGGCGTCCCGTGTCGGCCAGTGCTGGCGGCGGCGCACCGAGACGCTGGCCGGCGAGAAGCGCGCGCCCCAGCCGGTGAACTTGGCAAGTTGGATGGTCGGTGTGAGCAGGCCGCCGATGATGGGCGAGTCGAGCATCAGCACCGCGCGCGCCAGCTCCGGGCGCTTGGCCGCGGCCAGCACGCTGAGAAAGCCGCCCAGCGAATGGCCGACGAAGAAGGCCGGTTCGTCGACATGCGTCTCGGCGAAATGGATCAACTGGTCGCGCAGACGCGGCCAGTGGTTGGTCACCGGGTATTTCGGGTCGTGGCCGTATTTCTCGATCGCATGAACGGTGTAGCCCGCATCGCGCCAAGCATCGAGCAGCAGGCGGTAGGTGCCCGCCGGGAAGCTGTTGCCGTGCGAGAAGACGATGCTTCCCAGCGCAGGCATCAGATGATCTTTTCACCCGGGTGGGTGATCTTGCGCATGGGTTCGTAGCGGTCCGATGCGGTCATCAGCGGGTGCGCGGCGGCCTGACCGTCCCATTGCGGATCTTCGATCGACTCGAACACCTGCCGCAGCTTCTTGCCCCAGGCGCCGCGGATCATCGCGAAGTAGGGGTTGTGCTCGTCGATGCAGACGATCTGCTCGGTCTGCAGTGAATCGGCCTGGTACACCAGCAGGTCGAGCGGCAAGCCGACCGACAGGTTGGACTTGAGCGTCGAATCCATCGACACCAGCGCGCACTTGGCGGCTTCGTCCAGCGGCGTGTGCGGCGTGATCATGCGGTCGAGTACCGGCTTGCCGTACTTCGATTCGCCGACCTGGAAGTAGCAGGTCTCGCGCGTGGCCTCGATGAAGTTGCCGGCCGAGTACATCAGGAAGAGCCGCATGCCTTCGCCGGCGATCTGCCCGCCGAAGATCATCGAGGCGTTGAAGTCCACGCCAGCCTGCTTGAGCGAGGGGCCGTCCTGGTCGTAGACGCGGCGAACCGCGGCACCGAGCACGCGCACGGCGTCGAACATGCTGGTGGCGTTCCAGATGGTGATCGGCGGCTCTGGTGACTCAGGAGAGCCGTTGTCGATCTTCTCCACCTGCAGGATCTCGCGCACCGATTGCGAGATCGACAGGTTGCCCGCCGACAGCAGCACCATGAAGCGGTCGCCCGGCTTCTCGTAGACCATCATCTTGCGAAAGGTGCTGATCTGGTCCAGGCCCGCGTTGGTGCGCGAGTCGGAAAGAAACACCAGGCCGGCATCGAGCTTGATGCCCACGCAGTAGGTCATGTCTTGCTTTCTTGAAGGGTCTTCAGGCGATAGAGCGCATCGAGCGCTTCCTTGGGCGACAGCATATCGGGATTGATCGCCGCCAATGCCTTGTCCACGGCGGAAGCCTCGGCTTCGGCCAGCGGTGCCGGGGCGGCGAAAAGGTCGATCTGCGCATCGGCCGACTTCTGCTGCGCTTCCAGCGCTTCGAGCGCACTGCGCGCCTGCCGCACCAGCGTGGCGGGCATGCCGGCCAGGCGTGCCACCTGCACGCCATAGCTTCGGCTCGCCGGCCCGGCCTGGATGTCGTGCAGGAACACGATGTCGTCGCCGCTCTCGGCCGCCGACACGTGTACGTTGAGCGCGCGGTCGTGCTTCACCGGGAACTCGGTCAGCTCGAAGTAGTGTGTGGCGAACAGCGTGAACGCGCGGTTGCGCTCGTGCAGGTGGCTTGCAATGGCACCGGCGAGCGCGAGGCCGTCGAAGGTCGAGGTGCCGCGGCCGATCTCGTCCATCAGCACCAGCGACTGCTCGCTCGCGCTGTGGATGATGGCGGCGGCTTCCGTCATCTCGACCATGAAGGTCGACTGCGCATTGGCCAGGTCATCGGCCGCGCCGATGCGGGTGTGGATGGCATCGATCGGCCCGAGCCGACAGGCGGCTGCGGGTACGAAGGAGCCGACGGCAGCCAGCAGCACGATCAGCGCGACCTGCCGCATGAAGGTGCTCTTGCCGCCCATGTTGGGCCCGGTGATCACGAGCATCTTGCGCGTGGCGTCGAGCCGGCAGTCGTTGGCCATGAAGTTGCCCGCACCGGTTTCGGCGAGGCGCGCTTCCACCACCGGGTGGCGGCCGGCTTCGATGTCGATGCAGGGCTCGCGCACGAACTGCGGGCGGCACCAGCCCAAGGTGCCGGCGCGTTCGGCCAGTGCGGCCAGCACGTCCAGGCCGGCCAGTGCGCGGGCCAGGTCGCTCAAGGCTTCGAGATGAGTCTGCAGCTTGTCGACCACCTCGTCGTACAGCATCTTCTCGCGCGCCAGCGAGCGGTCTTGCGCCGACAGCGCCTTGTCTTCAAACGCCTTCAGCTCCGGCGTGATGAAGCGCTCGGCGTTCTTCAGCGTCTGGCGGCGCTGGTAGTCCATCGGCACCTTGGCCGCCTGGCCTTGCGTCACCTCGATGTAGAAGCCGTGCACCTTGTTGTACTGCACGCGCAGGTTGGCGATACCGGTGCGCGTGCGCTCGCGTGTCTCCAGGTCGAGCAGGAAGGCATCGCAGTTCTCGCTGATGCCGCGCAGCTCATCGAGTTGCGCGTCGTAGCCGGTAGCAATCACGCCACCATCGCGGAGCAGCACCGCAGGCTCTTCGGCAATCGCGGTGCGCAGCAGCGCTTCGATCTCTGGCGAGGGGTTCAACGCCTCGGCCAGCATGTCGAGCAGCAAGGCCGCGCCGGTCGGCACCAGCGCGCGCAGCGCAGGCAGGCCTTGCAGCGTGGCGCGCAGGCCGGTCAGCTCGCGCGGCCGCACCTGGCGCAGCGCAATGCGCGCGGTGATGCGCTCGACGTCGCTCACGTGGCGCATGGCCTCGCGCAGCGGCTCGGGCGAGCGGTCGATCAGCACCTGGATGGCATCGTGCCGCTGCGTGGCCACGGTGCGCTCGCGCAGTGGGTGCGTGAGCCAGTGCCGCAGCGCGCGGCTGCCCATGCCGGTGCGGCAGGTGTCGAGCAGCGACAGCAGCGTGGGCGCCTCGTCGCCGCGCAGCGTCTGCGTGAGTTCGAGGTTGCGGTGCGTGGAGGGTGGCAGGTCGAGCAAATCGCTCGCCCGCTCGACCGTCAGCGTGCGCACGTGCGCCAGGGCCTGGCCTTGTGTGTGCTCGGCATAGCTCAGCAGCGCGGCAGCCGCGGCTTGTGCCACGGCCATGTCTTGCGCGTTGAAGCCCGAGAGGCTGGCCACGCGCAGCTGCTCGCACAGCTTGCGTTGGCCGAGCGCAGTGTCGAACTGCCACGCCGGCCGATGCGTCAGCGCCATGCGCGATTGGGCGAGCAGCGCAGGCACCTGATCCCGGTCGACCAGTGCTTCCGCGGCATTCAGGCGTGCCAGCCAGCCGGCGAGTTCGCGCTCGCCGCACTCAGTCATGCCCAGCTGGCCGTTGGACAGGCCCAGCCAGGCCAGCCCGTAGCTCACGACACCGCGCTTGGTCTGTTGCGAGACCGACAGCAACAACGCGTCGCGCTTGTCGGCCAGCAGCTCGGTGTCGGTCACCGTGCCTGGCGTGACCACGCGCACCACCTTGCGCTCGACCGGCCCCTTGGCTGTGGCCACATCGCCCACCTGCTCGGCAATCGCCACCGGCTCGCCGAGCTTGATGAGCTTGGCCAGATAGCCCTCGACCGAATGCACCGGCACGCCGGCCATCACCACCGGCTCGCCGCCGCTCTGGCCGCGCTGCGTCAGCGTGATGTCGAGCAGCTTGTTGGCGCGCCGGGCGTCGTCATAGAACAGCTCGTAGAAATCGCCCATGCGGTAGAACACCAGCGTGTCAGGGTGCTCGGCCTTGATGCGCAGGTACTGCTGCATCATCGGCGTGTGGTGGGCGAGGTCGGAGGCTGCGGGCGCGAGGCTCATGCGGGGCGAGGTGCGAAACCGAAAACGAGCATTGTCCCGCAGCGCCGGCGGGCGCTGGTGGCGCCGCCCGCCGCTGCCAATCGATCGGCTGCTAAACCGCAGCGCGCTTGCGCCGCCGGCCGAAGGCGCCCAGCACGCCCAGCCCCGCCATGGCGAGCACGGCGGCAGCCGGCTCCGGCACCGCCGGCACCACCGACAGCAAGTAGGCAGCGCGTTCGAATGTCTGCGTGTTGTAGGCCGAGCCCGTGATCCAGCCGTTGTCGTTGATGGCGTTCGCGTAGGCCAGGGTCCAGCCGGCTGCCTTGTTGGCTTGGCTCAGGAAGCTGTTCAGGTCTGTGGCGTGCGTGCCGTTCCACAACGTGGCGTGGGGCTGCTCGTCGGTGCTGAATTCGTCGAACGCGTAGCCCACCACCTGGCCCAGGTTGTTGATGTCAGACGCTCGTGTGCCCAGCCCTCCGAGGAAGGAAGCCGACGTGCCGTTCCACAGCACGGCACGGTCTGCGCTGTAGCCAACGACCTGCCCGGCATCGTTGACCGCCGTGGCAGAGCTATCCGAGCTGCTCGGCGTGCCCAGGTCGATGGGCGCGAGGTTGTTCCACAGCGTCGCGTGCAGCCGGCCGTCTCCGGCCCGTTGGCTGGCGCCGACGATCAGGCCGCTGTTGTTGATGTCCTCGGCGTAGCTGGAGCTGCCGCCCAGCGTTCCCAGGTCGATGGCGGCACCGTTGCTCCACAGGGTGGCGTGTTGGTTGCTGGTTTGCGAGGTGTACCCGACCACTTGGCCCGCGTCGTTGATTCCCTGTGCGGCGGACTGGCCGCTGCCGAGTGCGGGAAGCGTTGCGGGGATGTTGTTTGTCCACAAGGTAGCGCGGTAGACGTCCATGCCCGCGATCTGGCCGGAGTTGTTGATGGCTGCGGCACTGCTGGTGACAAAGCTGCAGCAGACCGCCGTGGGCGGCAGCGCCGTAGGCGTCAATCCGTTCCACAAGATCGCCTGCGGCTCATGGGTGTTGCCGCTGGTGCCGACCACCTGGTTGGCGTTGTTGATGTCGGCTCCGCTGTTGAACAGACCGCCCGGCGCATCCAGAAAGTTGAAGGCATAGGACTGTGCGTTCACCGTGGCGGCAAATGCGCTCAGTGCGAGTGCCAGCAAGTGTCTGACTCCGCCGCGGAGACGGAGGTTGGGTGTGGGTATTTGCATAGTGGCTCCTTCAGGGAGTTGAAACGCGTGAGCGACAGGCTCAGGCGGTGCTGGCAAACGGTGTGCCGTGGGTGGGTGGTTCGGGCCGGGGTGTCGAAGCCTCGCTTTGTTCGCGCCCGATGCGAAGCGAGGTGTGGACAGGGAAAGTTGCGAAGCAACGACCGAATTGCTTTTGGGCCCCGTGGGAGTCGCCTCCGTCGGGTCCCCCTTTCTTTGGTGACTTTCTTTCGGGGAAGCGAAAGTTCGCGCAGCGGGGGTTCGCTCACTTCGCGCAGCGAAGTTATGCGAACACACTACTGTCCGGTTAAACGAGGCTCGTCACGCCGATTCACAAGCATTGGCGCGGCCTAGCGGCCGATTTTGTTTGGTGCCGATTTGAACTTCGATCTTCCAAAACCGCGTACTTTCCCGAGCTTGA
>Ga0307515_10008377_pt1 | contig 20168 bp, 21 predicted proteins | sample 17_EM_MG_FD_194513 | JGI IMG/M metagenome (GOLD analysis project Ga0307515, IMG submission 194513) | Populus trichocarpa ectomycorrhiza microbial communities from riparian zone in the Pacific Northwest, United States - 17_EM | ecosystem: Host-associated > Plants > Roots > Unclassified | place... | reverse complement strand
GCTGGTTTGCTGCTATCCCCAGAAAGGCGTCCAGAAATGCCTTGCTCAGATTAACCTGCTTTATCGTCACCTGTCTTAATCCAACCATCTTTAGAAGCAATTTTTGGATATGTGAAAGCAGCTCGTCGTAGTTGTAAGGCGAGCACCATCCATTAACTTCCAGAAAACGAATGGCGGCGCATATTCGTGGATTGGTAAGCAGGTCATCGACCAAACCCCTTGGGTCCTTTCCTAGGGCTATTTCAAGCTTTTTGAAGAGCATGGATTGGGCGATACTACGGAGAGAGCGGGAGGTGACCGAAAGCGCTTTCAACGCCTGGCGTGTCTCCACAGATTCGACGATTTGGAGTTGTAATTCCGGAGGGATATCGAGTAAGCCAATAGCTGCCATTTTGTGGATTGTAACCGGTTGTGGTCTTGTGCAAGATCGAACCCATCCAATATCCAATCTGGGACTGGAGGTAAGAGTACGGAACAGGCGATAGCACAGAGGGTTGAGCTCGAGGCGACTGTACTTATCCCAATTCGTTTCGAATCCTTGCCTCAATTCACGATTGTGGAATGGGCGGTGTAAACCAGCTCGTTGCGCCGCGCCCTCGCAGCGCAGACTCGCCTATCCCTGTCCTTCCTCCTGCCATTTATCGCGTGTTGCAACTATGCGAGAACGGCGGGATGGACGACTTCTTCCTTTCACGGCCACACGCCACTTTGGTTCGGTGTGGCTTCCACAAAGGAGCGACCCAGAATCCGTCACCGCAACCTTACTTCCCTTCTTCCTTGACGGATTCAGTATTTCTAGCCTGAGACTGCGAATTGCGCTTTTAATCTCCAAAGAGACAACCACTTAGAGCACGAAACAAGCTCTGGACACCGCTTACACTAATTCCAGTTTCATGTGCAATCCGGAGTGGAACCCCCGAAATGCTCGTGAATAAGAAGTGGATGACAGATAACGTATCTGTAGGACTACAAGGCGGATTGGGAGCCAGGGCCAGTGAGTCTGCATGTCCACAACTTCCGCACCTCTCCCAGTCTCCTCTCCCAACACGGCTCCCGGCCCAGAGACCAACGTCATTGCCCAATGTTATAGACCTGCACCATCCACTGTCCCAGATCAGAGAACTATGTCTTCGCCACACAGCGATGCCTCTTCAGTTCGTCGCAGTATAAGCGGCCTTGTCACTAACAACGTGAGACTTTTCATCCAGGCTACGTTCATAAATAGAAAAGAATACTGACCAGCGGTCACACTGCATTCCGAGTCCAAAATGACTGCGCTTGAGATGGCGTAGCGCGTCTTTGACACGTTTCCATCCTCCCTCATCATCACCAATAGCACAAAGATGGCAGTAGGACCTCCTGTCTTCATGGATGTGATGAAGGATGCGGTATACCTGACCGGTGCGACCACCATGGTAGTTGCATGCCTCTCTGCTCGTCAATGGCCTCATCAAGGCCTGCTGCGTGATACCCTCGACGAAAATCGTCGGCAATAGCTCAATAGTGGCTGGATTACCGCCAGCACTGGCGCATCAGGCTTGCACCTGAAAACCGTTTGCGGCAAACGTCGCACCAGGACGAGGGTGCTTGCGGTAACTGATGGCGCTAGATGGGATGTGATCCTGGCACGCATGTGCTGCTTTGCGGGTGCTTTCTGGTACTGGTGATCGTTACTGCGACGCGGAGCCCTACGATAGCCTGGAACAGGGAAGGGACCAAGAGGGGGAGTTAGTCTGGAAGCCGCCTTGTCTTTCCTTTCGCTGAGGGCGACACTCACCTATCTTCCACTGTCCTCATACCTAGCGGTATTCCTGGGAAGTGATGATTACCGTGGGTGGCCCTTGGGTTGGATGGAGATGGTGTGTACAGAGGAGTCACGACAATATCTGGGTTCAATGCCCGGTCTTGCCGTAGCAGTGTTGAGCCTGCCCCCATGGGTTGTCCAACATCCAGGTTTGGTCATTTTGAAACGTCTGCCAAGGGATAGGGATGGGATGGATACAAAGAGGGTCCTGAACACCATGAGATGTAGATGGATTACCTGACGGTTTGTGCGCGCCAGGTGATGTTGAACTAGCGCAACGAGTGAGCGGGCGAAAGACCGTGAGGATCTTTACATGTAGCATACCTAGCGCAACGAGTGAGCGGGCGAAAGACCGTAAGGATCTTTCGCCCCCTCGCAAGCTGCGCCCTATGTACATAGCGAGGGTGGCATAGGCCACACGTGTCGTACAAATAAACAGAGTAAAGAAATGAAATGGGAAAACATACGAAAGGGGACATGCCGATCGCCTGACTAGCAGCGTGCCTGTATCGCCGCCGTGCGGCAATAACCATCGCAGCCAACAGGTGAAAAAGACGTTGGGAGGAGGGCCCCTTTCAGTGGGGCGAAGACTGGCATCCTTCTGTGAAGAGAATGACTGAGGGTTATTTTGCAATGAAATCATGGATCTTGGACCGGTGTATCAGCGTATCGTACCTACCGTGGGGGATGGGAAGGAGAGAGGTGTCTGACTCACCGATATTATGGAGGGGCTGGGACAATCGCTGGGGTTGAGTGATAGCTGTAGTGAGTGGCAGTAACTGTAACTGTGTTGTATCACGGGTGGGATGGAAGGGAGGAAAACAAGCCGATACACAATACAGAACTCCCTTCTGTTCACCGGGAATTCCCTCATGTTGGCCGATACAGCAATACAGAATTCGCTGTTGTCGTTTATCATTCTTCGATACTACGATACTACGACAATGAATCACCAAACGATCATCCGCGGTTCGCAATGCAATTTCCACTCGTCTAATTTAGGCTTTTGTACCGCATTCCGCATCAGGCGACTCACGTCCCCTGAAGACAGCGACACATTAATCGCCAACCCTGACACATTTTTCTGGAAATGTTCCGCTTCGTTACTACTAGGAATAATAGTATACCGTTCGAAGTAATGATGAAAGCGAAAGGATAGAATATGAGTGTCATTGGCCGCGATACACATCTGAACACATCGCAGATTTTCCACGGTATTCATCTACCAAACCCAATTCTCTGTTCTAAGTGTCAAAGTGGAATCTAGATCACTTCTGCCTCTCCCGTTCTGCTGTAAATTCGAGTGAGGACTACCTACAGATTCGTTAATATAATGGTGAAGTCATAATTTCTGAACAACTATCTCACCCGAGTTGTCGCAGTAGGTATTATATACAGCTCAACAGGCTTCCAAAATGTGCTGATCAGTAGGAGCGATTTTCCAATGAGGCGAACACGTCACATCTCACATTACGATGAACCGCAGGACCTTATTCTCCTCATTGATGACCCCTACTCTGGCTGGTCTTGCGTAATACACACGTGCACCATGATCACGTGTTGGGGGATCAACCGCCCAAATGCCAGCGCACCTAGCTAATGGCAAGTCCCTTTCCCTTCCCCGATATATACAAGACCAAGTGGCACTGACACATTTCACAGGGTCGCTTGCTTTGTTGTCAAAGGTTAGGCCCTCTGTCTGTACCTTTTATGTCGGGGAAGTGGCATGTCCAAAGGATGCTGAAGTTTAAAGCCAGGAGATCATACTTATTCATTTATAAAATCTTTTTCCGGGTGGCCGCCGATAATCCATTAGATGTTCACATGTGCACTACATTAAAATTCCAAAAAGTATCCAAGAGAATTCAAGAACCGGGCCAGTCTATCCGGGACGGCGTCATCCAATCCACAGGTTACTAGTACTACATTCAGTGCCACTCTGGTTCAGGTGCCTCCGCGGGTCAATAATACCGCGGCGATGCAGATTCCATACGATGAAACATGCCAAACACCTCATTCCAAACGGAGATAGCAAGTTTCCGCCGCCCACCACTCCCACCAATCCCACTACGGTCCCGAATCTCGAGATATGAGAAGCATGAATTTGCATTCCGTAGTTTGAAAGCGATGTCATTGATGTTGAGGTCTACCCATACTTCGTGACGAACCAGCTGGAGGCCTAGGCTCTTGAGGCACTTGAGTGAAGTGAGGACTTCGACGACATTGAGGGGCTGAAGGAAGATGAGCCGCCAAGGTCTTGGTAATCGAGCGAAAGGACCAACTCACATCATCGAACACAGGCAACCAAAGGTTTTCTAGAAATGGAAGAATTGCCACCACTCGCTTCACCATTCGCGTGTCGAGTACTGCAGCCTTGAAGTATTGTATTCGTAACATTCGCACCCGAGCGGTGGACTGCGTGACCTCTTCCCCGAACCAATCCTGACCCTGATTCCCTTCATGATAAGAGATGATAACCTCGATCACTTCCACTGGTCGACCGGGTACGAGCTGGTTGACCAGTTTGGGTGAGGCTATCAATTCTCGGAGATTGGGCAGAGCATTCGGCAAAGCATTCGGCGGAATTGGGGGTAAAGGATGCAGTGATCCCATCAACTCGAGCTTCTTGATCGACTTTTGTGCAGTGATGAAGGCAGCGGCACTTGTCATTAAATCCTTGCATCCAATTATGAACAGGAAGCTGATGTCATGTAAGAAGGGAAGGTTGACATCCGCCAGCCTCTCTAAATCACCTCTTTTGACCACTATCCTAAGCCCTGTCAGTGTAGCGGCAGACACATGGAGCATCGATCGAAAAAATTCGAGTGAAGGGAGGTCAACCCTGAGGTTGAGATGAGATATCTGGAGAGGTGTGTGAGGCACTGGAATTACACCACACGGGTATTCATTCCACTCTAGGGAGATTTGGAGCGGCTTATTTGCTGCTATCCCTAGAACGGCGTCCAGAAACGCCTTGCTCAGATCAACCACTTCTATTGACACCTTTCTTAATCCAACCATCTTTGGAAGCAATTTTTGGGTATGTGAAAGCAGCTCTTCGTGGTTGCGAAGCGGGTGCCATCCATTCATTACCAGAAAACGAATGGCGGCGCATATTCGTGGATTGGCAAGCAGGTTATCGACCAAACCCCTTAGCCCCGTTTTTAGGTCTATTTGAAGGGTTTCGAAGAGCATGGATTGGGCGATACTACGGAGAGAGCGAGAACTGAGGGAAAGCGCATTCAGATCTTGGGTCTCCGCAAATTCGGCGATTTGGAGTTGTATTTCCGGAGGGATAATGAGTAAGGCAATAGCTGCCATTTTGTGGATCGATTTGAAATCCAGCACAAGATGGAATGGATCCAAGCCCCACAAACGCTTGTTACTATACCCAAACAACCAAACGAGCACTGTTGGAACTAAATAGTGTTAGGCTCAGTACGTGAACAGCGAACTGTAATGTATTAAGTACCTAAATAGTGTTCTAGGATACTCTGGTCAGAACTGTACATAGTAATGGCAATACGAATAATGGACTTACAGGCTCAGTACGTGAACAGCGAACTGAGCCTAGTAAGTCCATTTGCGAGCGGTATTTATACTAGGTTGCCCATAACACAGGCACAAGGCACATCACGACTATCCGTGAATTTACGGAAGGGAGGGAATGTCCGTATATATACTAGAAACGCGTAACCAGAGCGTACTAACGGATAATATACCTAGGCGAAGGCACAGAGTGCCTATTTCCGACAAGCACCCCAATCGATCGTATGCGTACTCTTGTACTAACCAAGAGTACGGAACACGCGATAGGATGATCTCGAGACAATTGTACTTACTTGTCTCAATTCACGATTGTTTTCTTTTTCTTTTTCTTTTCTTTTTTCCAAAAAGGTTTTTTTGGGTGGGAAAGGGTCATGTCATGCACCAAGATTGTGGATCTTGCAGATGCTTATGCTACGTATGGGGTAAAACGGGCACGCCGTGCTGTACGTGTCTTTCCTCTGGCATTTATTGCATTATTTGTTGGAATATTGTTGTTCTCGTCATAGTAGGTACAGTTTGGGTTTAATTACGGTTCCTTAATATTGGTTATGTACAGGGTTGTTGACCCGCTTCCGCGTATTCTGATACTGGTTTCACGTTGTGGCTTGGCTGTTATTACTATATAAGTAGTCCTACCGTAGAAGTAGATATACAACGAAGTAAGGGAGTTTCATTTTCCGTCATTATTGCGCGTGGCAACTGTGCGGGCAAGCGAGGGGACCTCTTACGCACATATCCACGTACTCACCCATTCCTATTCCACCATACTGTCTTCATCTTCTCATTCTTCATTCTCTTGTAGGTCCTCCATGCTTCACTCCCGCCCTTCGATCAGCCCATTCGTACCAACATGCTTCCTTCATAATTTCTGAACACTTAGACTGAGTTGTCGCAGTAGGTATACCACTCAACAGGCCTCCATAATGCGTTGATCAGTAGGAACAATTTTCCAATGAGTCGAGTGCACCTCTCACATTACGATGAACCGCAGAATCTTATTCTCCTCATTGATAACCCCTACTCTGACCAGTCCTTGCATCATAAACACCGCGATCACAGGTTGGAGGATCAACCACCCAAATGCCACCGCATATCGCGCCTAACAGCAAGTCATCCCTTCCCTTTTTAGGGGTCCTCAATTTGGCCAATGCCCCCCCGATACATACAAGACCAAGTAGTACTGACGCATTTTAGAGGTTCGCTTGCTTTATTGTCAAAGGTCAAGCCCTCTATCTTTACCGTTTATCGTACCTTTCATGGTGGGGAAGTGGTATGTCCAGAGGATGCTGAAGACGTTAAAGTCAGGATATCATTTTTAAAATCTTTTTCCTGGTGGCTGCCGATAGTCCATTACTGAAAGTTACCACTCACCGAGCGGGAAGTTTCCCCACGACCGCCTATATTTCCGGTAGCATAGATTTGGCAATAAATAACTTCTTTACATTGCCAAATACTCAAATTCGTAGTTTGAGCGCCCCCGGCAAGCTAGTTGATACGGTATGGCTGACGGCAGATCGGGCCGCACCACTCACCGAGCACAAGCAAATCCAGTACATTTGGACCATAAAACGGGGACGAGCTATAAGACATGGACTAATAGAAACGATTACTATCTAAATCATTGCGCTGTCCATCTTCATCTAACCATTCTCCATCACTTTCGTCAGAAATGATTGTTTCATGTTTGACACAGAGCAGGGGGGAGGAGGCTTGATTTTGGTTCCAAAGTTCTTGAAGAGGTGTTTCAGGGTCATTGGACTCATTAAACCACCTGAGCAGTGCCTTTCTCAGTGTTGTAGCAGGTTCCTGCCCTTCCAACCACAATTGGGGATGGGAGAACGAATTTGAAGTCTGATGGACATATCTGACAGTTGTGAAAAAATTCTTTTAACATTTTAGATGCCTTGCTGGAGGTTCGTGTCCACCCCACTTGTGTCACAAACTCAGGCGAGGCGATTTTCGCATAGCCGCCGACCACGGCTCACGTTGAATGGCGGGACCTCTCAAACACGGGCAGGAAGAAAATTACATGTTTCTCTATATTTGGGACACCTAACGAGCTATGTACGATGCCTCTAGAGCACATTGCTCGGTGAGTGGGGGGTGCTCGGTGAGTGGTAACTTTCAGTAGGTGTCCGGTGTCCACCTGTGCACTACATTAAAATTCCAAAAAGTAAGGAAAATTATCCAAGAGAATTCAAGAACTGGGCCAGTATATCCGGCACGGTGTCGCCCGATTCACGGCTTACTAGTACCACATTCAGTGCGACTCTGGTTCAGGTGCTTCCGTGGGTCAATAATACCGCGCCGTTGCAGATTCCATACGGTGGAACACGCCTAACACCTCATTCCAAACGAATACAGCAAGTTTCCACCCACCACACCCACTGTCGTCCCGAATCTCGAGATATGAGAAGGTTGAATTTGCATTCCGTAGTTTGATAGCGATGTCATTGATTTCAGGGTCTGCCCCTACTTCGCAACGAGACAGATTGAAGCCTAGGCTCTTGAGGCACTTGAGTGAAGTGAGGACTTCGACGACATTGAGGAGTATCTGGAAGAAAATGAGCCACCAAGGTCTTGGTAATCGAGCGAAAGGGCCAACTCACATGATCGAACACGGGCAACCACAGGTCTTCTAGAAATGGAAGAATTGTCACCATTCGCTTCACCATTCGCGTGTCGTGTACTGCAGTGTTGAGGTGTACTCGTAACATCCGCACCCGAGCGGTGGACTGCATGACCTGTTCCCCAAACCAATCCTGTTCATCTTCATAATGAGAGAAGATAACCCTGATCGCTTCCACTGGTCGACCGGGTACGAGCTGGTTGGCCATTTCGGGTGAGGTTTCCAATTCTCGGAGATTGGGCAGGGAATTCGGCGGAATTGGGGGTAAAGGACACGTTAATCCGCTCAAAACGAGCTTTTTGATCGCCTTTTGTGCAGTGATGAACGCAGCGGCACCTATTTCAGAAAGGTCGTCGAACATTATCAAGGTGAGGTCATGTAGGAAGGGAAGGTTGATATCCGCCAGCTTCATGAGTTCGTTTCTTCGTACCACTACCAAAAGCCCTGTCAGTGTAGTGGCAGATGCATGGAACATCGATCGTAAAAATTCGAGCGAAGGGTGGCCGAAACTGGTAGAAAGGTCGAGATAAGAGATCTGGAGGGATGTGTGAGGCGTTGGAATTACACCATACGGGTACATATTCCGTTGCAAGAAGATTTGGAGCGGCTTGTTTGCTGCTATCCCCAGAAAGGCGTCCAGAAACGCCTTTCTCAGAGTAACATGGTTTATCGACACTTGTCTTAATCCAACCATCTTTGGAAGCATTCTTTGGATAAGTGAAAGCTGCTCGTCGTGGTTGAGAAGAGGCGTTGCACAAAGTTCCAGGAAACGAATGGCGGCGCATATTCGTGGATTGGCAAGCAGGTCGTCGACCAAACCCGGCAGCTCCTTTACTAGATTTATTTTAAGCTTTTTGAAGAGCATGGATTGGGCGATACTACGGAGAGAGCGGGAGGTGACCGAAAGCGCTTTCAACACGTGGCCTGTCTCCACAGATTCGGCGATTTGGAGTTGTATTTCCGGAGGGATGTCGAGTAAGCCAATAGCTGCCATTTTATGGGTCGATTCGAAATACAGCGCAGGATGGAATGGATCCAAGCTCGAGCTCGAGCTCTTACGCACATATCCACGTACCCACCCATTCCTATTCCACTATACTGTCTTCATCTTCTCATTCTTCGTTCTCTTGCAGGCCCTCCATGCTTCACTCCTGCTCTTCGATCACCCCATTAACATGCCTCCTTCATAATTTCTGAACACCTAGCCTGAGTTGTCGCGGTAGGTATACAGCTCAACAGGCCTCCACAATGCGTTGATCAGTAGGAGCAATTTTCCAATGAGTCGAATGCATCTCACATTATGATGAGCCGCAGGGCCTTGTTCTCCTCATTGATAACCCCTACTATGACCAGTCCTTGCGTCATAAACACCGCGATCACAGGTTAGAGGATCAACCGCCCAAATGCCAGCGCAGAGATCGCGCCTAACAGCAAGTCCCTTCCATTTTTAGGGGTCCTCAATTTGGCTAATGCCTCCCCGATACATACAAGACCAGGTGACAGGACGCATTTCACAGGTTCACTTGCTTTGTTGTCAAAGGTCAAGCCCTCTATCTTTACCTTTCATGGTACCTTTTATGGCGGGGAATTGAAGTGGTATGTCCAGAGGATCAGGAGATCATACCTATTGACCTTTAAAATCACTTTCCTGGTGGCTGCCGATAATCTATTAGGTGTCCACATGTGCACTATGTACATTAAAATTCCAGAAAGTAAGGAATATTATCCAAGAGAGTTCAAGAACTGGGCCAGTATATCCGGCACGGTGTCGCCCGATTCACGGCTTACTAGTACCACATTCAGTGCGACTCTGGTTCAGGTGCTTCCGCGGGTCAATAATACCGCGCCGTTGCAGATTCCATACGGTGAAACACACCTAACACCTCATTCCAAACGAAGACAGCAAGTTTCCACCCATCACGCCCACCATCGTCCCGAATCTCGAGATATGAGAAGGATGAATTTGCATTCCGTAGTTTGATAGCGATGTCGTTGATGTTGAGGTCTGCCTGTAGTTTGCGACGAAGCAGATTGAAGCCTAGGCTCTTGAGGCATTTGAGTGAAGTGAGGACTTCGACGACATCGAGGAGTGTCTGAAAGAAAATGAGCCGCCAAGGTCTTGGTAATCGAGCGAAAGGGCCAACTCACATGATCGAACACGGGCAACCACAGGTCTTCTAGAAATAGAAGGATTGTCACCATTCGCTTTACCATTCGCGTATTGGGTACTGCAGTTTTGAGGTGTACTCGTAACGTTCGCACCTGAGCGGTGGACTGTGTGACCTCTTCCCCAAACCAATCCCGATCAAGTTCTGAAGCGAAGGACCCCTGAAGGAAGGTGACATCGATCACTTCCACTGGTCGACCGGGTACGAGCTGGTTGACCTGTTCGGGTGAGGCTATCAATTCTCGGAGATCGGGCAGGGCATTCGGCGGAAGTGGGGGTAAAGGACGCGTTGATATCTCCAAAACGAGCTTCTTGACCGCCATTTGTGCAGTGATGAACGCAGCGGCAATTGTAGAAGCGTGGGGGGAGAATATCAAGGTGAGGTCATGTAAGAAGGGCAAGTTGATATCCGCTAGCTTCATAATGGGGCTGTCTTTTGCTACCACTACAGAAAGTCCTGTCAGTGTAGTGGCAGACGCATGGAACATCGGTCGTAAAAATTCGAGCGAAGGGTGGCCGAATTTGGTAGAAAGGTCGATATGAGATATCTGGAGGGGTGTGTGAGGGGTTGAAATTACACCACACGGGTACGTATTGTATTGCAGGGAGATTTGGAGCGGCTTATTTCCTGCTATCTCCAGAAAGGTGTCCAGAAACGCCTTGCTCAGAGTAACATGGGTCATCGACACTTGTCTTAATCCAACCATCTCTGGAAGCATTCTTTGGATAAATGGAAGCTGCTCGTCGTGTTTGAGAAGACGCGTTGCACGAAGTTTTAGAAAACGAATGGCGGCGCATATTCGTGGATTGGCAAGCAGGTCGTCGGCCAAACCCCTCAGCTCCTTGCATAGGTCTATTTCAAGCTTTTTGAAGAGTATGGATTGGGCGATACTACGGAGAGAGCGGGAGGTGACCGAAAGCGCTTTCAAGGCCTGGCGTGTCTCCACAGATTCGGCGATTTGGAGTTGTATTTCCGGAGGGATGTCGAGTAAGCCAATAGCCGCCATTCTGGGAATCGATCTGAAATACAGCGAACGATGGAATGGATCCAAGTTCCACAACACGTCGAGCTGAGCCTGTAGGTTGCTCAACTGCTCGAGCGTCATGTTTTGTTGCTTGAGGACGTTGATCTCCGACTGTAACGACTTTAACTCCCCCGTAGTTTCCACTTGAGCCACTTCGAGGTCTTGGAAGGCCTGCTCAACCTCCGGATCCTTGATAGCCAAAGACTCCTGCGCCGTTGCCACCTGGCGTAGGGCACCTTCGAGTGCGTGGTGCTGAGATAATATGTACCGGTAGATGTTGATAACTGTGGCGGGCGTGAGGGATGTGACATTGTCGATGGTGAGAAGTTTTGAAAGGGTCTTCGAGTCCAAGTCTTCCGGTAACTGAACAACCAGAACTCCACTGTGCGATCCATCTACTTCTGGAGCAGGGTGGGCCTCTTGGCCAACCGCCTTCGACTTTCGCGTCGATGGCGGCATCGTGGTGTGCCCTCAACTTGCCTTGATTCGGAGCCAACCTAAAGCACGAATTCCTTTGGGACGGCCTTGTGCACGTGAAGTGCACGTGGTGGTAGTCTCCATGTGTTGATGTGTTGACTCGAGAGTGAGAGCGAGCACGAAGATTTGATGTCTGGCACTACGGCTCATATATAATGTAAATCACAAATTCCATAAATTATTTCGAGGTGTAATACAGCCCACTCTGAACGTTCGCACTGGAACGCCACGGGTCCCCTCAGCTATTATGCTGCGGACGACTCACAGTGCTCGCCACCTCCTTTCCCAGGCCGTCAGCCATCGAGGACGTCGAGGACCCACCGCCGCCTAACCGCTGCACCCTCTCCACGTTGGTTCGTTCCCTTCCCAGGCACTCCGATTCGCACTCTGTTAGTCAGGGGCAGACGTCGAGCTATGTAGGCCTTACACCGCAGTTGATCGAGGCGACTCGGGTTCAGCAACTATGGGCCTAAAGGGATATCATTTAATCAGCATTATCCTTAGTTGCATAGGGTCCCTGTGGCCGCTCGTTTTAGTCTAACCGCGTCCTCTGGTGCCTGGCGTCCTGCATAGCTGTGGCTGAAACCAGGTCGGGCAAACGTAGCTCCCCCGCGAGGCTTTTCAGTGTTCCAAGATACCGACGCTCCGTTTGCAAAGCTGTGTAAAAGCTTTTTGGGACAAGAAGGCGAAATTGAAGACCTCAAGTCCGGGAGTTCAACTGCGACCAGCTGGACCAAACGAGCTAACGGGTTAATTCCTTCCACCAACCCAAATATATGAAACAGCGGGTTGACGCGGTTCGCAATAAAGGAGACACGAGGGACTGTTTCCTTGGTATTGGTACACGTACCAGAAATAGGTAAGAGGTGTTCTACCCACTATCTCCATTTGGCAGCACCCTTAGGTAGGACCGGCTTCCTCCATTACTACCCCGCACTTCAGCTTGTTCAGCAGCAAGTCACGATGTTCTGCACCACAAGGAAGCTCTATACGTCCTTCCGCCCTCAAATGGCAGAGAATCAAGTAGAAATGGCGGAACTGATACTAACCTGATGGGAGGATAGGAGAGTGATGGAACCAGTTGAACTCGGGTTAGTTTCACGGCGCATGGGCGAGTAGAGACATCTGTCAGAAGCACTGCCCTAATGTTGGATGTTTCGGTATGGTATCAAAGATACATCAGCACCGTGTTCGCTGCCTTCGTAGTATGAGTGCGCAGGTCCTTCCAAAGTGGAATGCAAGGCAACTGAGAGGGGTTCAAGAAGTGGAGTTTATCAATTTGAATTCACAGTCTGCTCTTGAACTACCACACTCCCTTCCGCAGCATTTTCGTTCCCTGCTACATCTGCCGTCACCTCTCGACCCCCAGGCAAGACCCCCGTGTCGGGATGCGCAGGCCCGTCCAACCACCCATTCAGCCATGCCCTCTCACATACACCTAGTACCATCTCTTCCTCCACGAGTCCAGGTCCGCCACCCGCCCTCACGGTTCTGATTCGTTCAGCGCGATCAGTAAAGCAAAGGATCCGGACTAGCTCCGTTAGTTCATGGCTCAGTCGTGATTTGAGTAGTGCCACTAATGGCGATGAAGCCGTCGAGATGGGTGAGACTTCGGGCTCAAAACATAAGTTGAGTACAGCCAGGAGGTACCAAGCTGCGTCGTGACCTGCGAGATCTTTCATTTTTTGTTTTTCAAAGGCGTCCTTTTCTTCTTTCGTGCGATTCCGGTTCTTCTTGCATTGGACCGATCCAACTTCTTGAGAGGAAGCTCCAGCTGTTGAAACGAACCAAAGCTTACGTAATTCCTGTGTTGCTGAAAGGGAGGTCAGAAGACAGAGGGCGGGTGCGAGCCCTGGCCGGACGAAACGCAAGGAATCGAGTGTGCGCTGGATGGTAGCGAGCAGGCTTGGTCGAATGTCGTGACATTGCCAATTTGATCCGGTCCCATGTTCGTTTCCACGAATGAACGTTGAATCTTTTGACGATGGAGCGCCTGAAACGGTCGTTGATTTTTGTGGAAGGCGAGAAAGGAAGATGGAGCAAGAAACAGGAATGAACGATCGAATGATGGGGTCAAAGAAGACTTCAGCAAGATTTCTAATAAGCTTAGACGTGTCATCTGGACTACTAGAGGCGTTGCTACTTGCACACCCAGTCATAGACAATGACTCCATAATAATTGAGGGCAAGAGCATAGACAAGCCGTCGGAGGCTTGTTTTCGCTGTGTCTGAGTTGAAGAAGGGGATAGGGCCAACGATAAGAGCCCCATCATCGACGACAGGCAACGATCAACAAGAATGAATGGGGACTGGGTTGGGACGGCCTCGCCCATATCCTTCGATGGTATTGTTTCTTTGAGGGTAGCAAGCCTTCGGACCGAGGAGAGAACATCGAGGCTATTATGAATACTGGGATGGCGTAGCTCTGTCGAAAGCGTCAGTACTGAAATTACTGTCCGGGTTTGCTGGCCGAGTTGGTAGAACAAACCGAGTCCTAATGGCTCTGTAACTTTACTCCAGTCAATGATAGGAGGCTTGGAGCTTTGTTTCTCCTCTGCGGACACTGCTTTCTTTCGCTTTTTTCGTGAGGTAGTTTGAGGGGACTCGCCAGAAGGGCGTTTGGAAGATACTTGAGAGGTCGCAGTAGATTCACGTGCGCGAAGGAGATCGAGCTCTAGAGATTTCATCAAAACGAGTAATTACGACGGCGACTGCGACCTTCATGCGAGACTCACCTACTCTACACTTTGCTGATTCCTTCTCTATTTCCTTAATTGTATCTTCTAATGACATTGCACGATCTCTCCATTCTTGTTCTGTTGCGCTTGTCCCTTCGCCACAATTTCGACTTGGAAATCGAGCCCGTAAATCGATGAGATAGCCTTAAATCTGGGCTTAGACGACATTTCGTGACACATTGCGCTAGCGTACTCTGTAGGCTCTGTACGGGGGGCTTGTGAGCCAAAGCGCACATCGCCTAAAGTCGCGCGTTATTATAGATATGCCCGGGCGCAATGGAGACGCACAATGGCAACTCGAAGATGGTTTTTGACGTTCTCCGGAATCACGGCCATGCTGCAAGTTGGAGAAAGATGGCAGAGAGTCCAAAGACGTTGACAAGCCAGACCTGACCACCTTCCAATGACTGCGCGCACGGCGGCTCGGCTACGGTTCTTATGCCTGAACGTCTCGCGTATCACTCCACGCAGGGCATTCGCTGCTCAAGCCACCTCGTCCGCCTCTGGCCATCAGACTGAAAACGCTGTCGAGGTTCCAAAACCCGCAAAGCCAACGCAATGGACGCGTCCTCACGCACCTGGAGAGGTCCTATTATATGATATGGCAATGAAGATTATAGAGGAAGACTCGGCGCGACATAAGTCGGAGATTGCACGCTTGCAAGCCCTCTGTGAGAAGGAACCACAAAATGAACAGCTCCGACGGGACATTGAAAAGCTGGAGATACTATCAGAAGTAAATGTCCCAGAGGTGCGATGGAAGTTCGAGAACGGTTATGGTATGGACCTTTGGACTGGGCCCGATTGAAATTTCTTGCTCACGACGATGGCCTGTAGGCGAGATGTCGAAACCTATCTATCGATACTTTGAGGAAAGGAGATGGAGAGAGAAAGGTCGACTGGACCTATTGGTGCGTACTTGTATCACGCACTTTCGATTTTCTACTTATGTGCTCGTAGATGCAACGGCTATTCACTATGCACGTTATTCCCGACCTTCTGGCGATGGTACACCCCTCCTTAGACATTGATATCACCTTTACAAATGGAAAGTCGCCCCTTAATGATGTTAGCCATGTCGAACCTGGCGTTTATCTCACACCTGAAACTGTGAGCGTGTTCCATATATGATCCAGACATAGTTGTTGATCTCCTTCAAGACTCTCTATCCCCCATGCCTACGGGTTACCGCCTTTCATACTGAGACTCGTCTCTATACCTTGGTTATGGTTGACCCGGACGTTCCAGACCCAACAAACAAGAGCTACAAGCAATTCTTGCATTGGGTAGTACCAAATATCCCGCTCTCCGCACTGCAATTTGGCCAGAATGTTTCACTACCGGAAAACCAACCTGCCCCATGGATCCCGCCTCATCCTACGAACGGCACCAAGTACCACCGTTATGTCATATTCTTGTTTCAGAACCCGGACCCGACTAAGCCTCTGGAAATCTCCGAATACAACATGGAGCAGAGAAAGACGTTTAATCTGCGAAGGTTCATTTCAGAGTACGGGTTCCAGCCGGAGAATGGCGGAGGTGCACACATGTGGAGGGAGCTATGGAGCACAGCAGTCAGTGATATATACCGCGAAGTCCTTAGTATGTTGTGTGCTTTCCTTCTACTTGCTGGGGCCTAACCTTCTTCTCAGAAACCCCCGAGCCACGGTATGGCAAGCCACCGAGGCCAGATAGATATGCAGAGATGCAAAGGCGAAGACGATATATGTAATAAATACATAATACAACCACGGCGAGAGCTCCAGGCATTTGAAGCAACTCTCAGAGTTAGACTCCAGTAAACAGCTGCCAGACGCCCTTGGCGTACCCAACAATCTCCCCAGCACCGAGCTTGCTCTCACCAAAGATACGGTCGACGAACGTAATTGGCACTTCACCAACGGTGTACCCGAGAGCGCGTGCGCGGACCATCATCTCCATTTGGAAGACGTAGCCCTTCGATTGAGTCACGGTGATGATGTGGCGTAGAACCGGAAGGCGGTAGAGACGGAAGCTCCCTGTCAGGTCGCTCACGCCTGGCGAGAGAACGGTGTCCGCAAGGAAGTTTGCACCTCGACTGACGAGCTTTCGCTTGAGGTCCCAACCGTACACTCCTCCTGGTGCTGACCCTTCTATCGAGGGCTTCGAATGAGAACTATACCGTGTTCCAGTCACGATATCCAAGTTGTAGGTTTGCTGCAGACTAAGACCCCAGTGAGAACAGGAAACGCGCACTGGCGCACGGAATACATACCGAATGAACTGAGGGATAAACTTTGGCTGTGAAATATTGTTAGATTCGGGCCATTCGGGAGCACAGGGACCTACGTGATGGGAAAAGTCTGCGTCCATGATGATTACGAAATCACCAGTACAAAAATTTAATCCGTGGACATACGCAGTGCTAGAAACTGGTGTCAAATGCGCGGTTCCTTGTTCGGTTAGATGACACGTACCCGAGTCCAAGCTTTCCAGCTCGTGGTTTCAAAACCTAACAATAATGAGTCCCCGTGTTTCCTTCAGAACACATAGAACACACTATCTTATCACCTCCGTAAATGCCTTGGAGCTGCTTCGCAACTATTTGTGTCCCGTCTGGAGAATTGTCGTCGACTACTATAATCTCCCATTTCAGGCCACTATGGAGTTACAAACCACATGTGGTTGTATAATCAGTCATACCACTCAAGGTGACAGAGCGAAGGATGAGAGCGTACTGCTGTTCGAAAGTCCGGGCAAGCAACCAAACGATGACTGGCAAATTCTTTCGCTCGTTGTAGGTTGGAAGAATGACAGAGTACTTGTGTCCGGTGGTTATCTGATCTACTGGAGGCATGTCGATAGCAACAGAGGTCATAGAGCCCACGGGCTGAATTGTGCAGGGTCCAAAACACGCTTTATATTTTTGTTTGGCCAACGCGCTAGCACGAACACGGACCAGGTGAGACGAGAACGTGAGAACGTGAGTAGCATTAACCCCCAGTGGTTATGTCTTGAGCTTAATGTACTGCCCTGACGCTGCCAAACTGAATTCAATTTCCATCGTTTTATGGGTTGAGCTCGCTGGAATACTCGATAGGATAGGGCACGCAGATATAATTTGCTAACTTTTAGCTAATATATCGCGTTTTCTGCTTGCGTAAATATTAGCAGGTATGTAGAGGTTGTTTGCGCTGCGCGCGTACTACAAGCAATCGCTGAGCAGGAGTCAGCCACACACAAGTAGTTAAATCCCTCCTCCTGCACTGTATCGATGCGCTAGTTGGAACCCGCGTCGACACAGTGCAGTGCAGGAGGACGCCGCTGCTCCAGCTCTTCAATCTTCTTCTGAAGCAGAGCGTGCTCCATTAGGAGCTCACCGTGCTTCGTATAAGCGTCTTCTCGTTGAGTGCTCAGTGTTGCCGAACGCTCCTGGCTTGTTCTGAGGGCGTCTTTTAGTTCGGCGATGCTCTTGGACGCGGTAGTCGCGTCTTCGGTGACCATTCCGATCTTGTCGTGCAGGGACCCCGTAATTACATCGCTGTGAGCCGTGGTGGCATTCATAAACTTGATACGGTTTCCCGGCAGGATGATGGGCATACCGAAATGAACGCATTCCGCACATTTTCCAACGTGTCATTATTGTTTAAACATATTAAGATGCATGCACTCTAGCAGCACCTATATGTTGCAAATGCAGGGCAACCGAGTCCTCCCGTACCTACTTCGATCGATGGGTTTGCTGTGCTTTTCGAATCCAGTATGCTTATCTCGAGAGATTATTGTTTTGATGTTTTGATGTTTGCGTGTAGGGTGTCACTTGATTTCCGCCATCGCCGCCACCCTACAATTCATAATCCTAATTCATGCCCCGGCCTGAATCTCCGTCTCTATGTCGAGCACCAACACCTCCAGTGCCCGTCGACACCCCCGCCGTCGCCAAACTCCGTCAGCTACTCGGGCGGACGATCAAGGTCGGCATCCAGGACAGCAGGATCTTTCTAGGAACGTTTGCTTGTACCGACAAATCCCTCAATATTGTTCTCGCAAACACATACGAGTATCGTCCGAGCGAGGCAGCCGAGGATGGCAGCCCACCGGGGCGATACGTCGGAATGGTTATGATCCCTTGGAAATACGTACAAGATGTGGAACTACAGATAGAATTTGGGGAATGTGAGGGTGATTATACATAGTCATTTGATGAGGTGAGGACCCATTGCCAACAATTCTAACAACGCAACCGGACACTGAACTTTGAGGAATTAGATTGCGAGTGATTTTATGTACATGAGATACGACCAAAAGTTTCGAGACTAATCCAACTTGTCTAATTACATGGAGACACGAAGCGCAGACGTTTAGGTGGACGTTCTTCAGGTGCTTCCCAGTCCGCGAACATAACCCTGGAACGCTTTACTCCATGAGACTCGGTATTGGAAGAACTACTTGGAGTATACGACCCAAAACGGGTCGTTGCGGGAGTCCGCGGCGGAGGTGTTGGATTCTCGGAACGTTCACTCTCTATTTGATACCCCTCGATATCGACGTCCATCACCCTCTCAGGGGTCTCCATCAGCGTCGGAGGTCTCATCGGAGGTGGAGAGTGGAACCTAGCCCGCGCGGGGCGTGCAGTGGCTGAAGTCGAGGAGCGCAACAAGGGGAATTTCCAATCAAGATCGTTCCCACTCTCCGTTAAGAATATTGGATTCTAAACGTAGCCTCAGTATGCGTGTGGGAAGCAATTAATTCCGAACCGAACCCACCTCGATATACCGCCGCATGTCGAGATCGTCTTCCAACCCTGCGGTCTTGGGTCGCACAGTCGTCGCTTTACCTTTGCTCCTAAGCTCTGCTCGACGCTCTACGAGCTTCTCCTCCACTGTGTCTCGTATTGCAAGGACCTTGACCGTGACAGGGCGAGTTTGGCCCGTTCGGTGTGCACGCTGGGTGTGCACCGCGTCAGCTGGAGCCTAGAGCAGAGCCCAGTGGTCGAAACCACGTACCTTGATAGCCTGACTTTCGACATCATCCGCCAAAGGGGGTTCGCAGAAGATGATTCTAGACGCAGCAAATAGGTTTCTGGGTGGAGGTGAGCGGAGTGTACGAACAACTTGGAAAATGACTTACAGTCCACGAGCACCATACTTTAGTTCCATCACAAGAACCCGGTATAGGGACATGGAGTTGAAATGGTTCAGATTTCGGCGTCGAAGCTCGACATCACAGGAAGAGGTGTACTCCAAAAAGGCGATGTTGGCGACTTGAAGTGCCTCAGAAAGATGCGCCAGGGATAGAGGGCTCTTGGAGAAAATGAGGAATTTCTCGTCTTCCCCGTATTGAAGGACCTTTTGAGAATAATATTATGAGTTCCCCAAACAAAATTGAACAAACAAAACACAACGTACCTCTTGGACAATCCAGTTGATCTTGCTCGACTTGGATAGTCCAACCTGGAACCCGTACAATGGAGAGTCCTCGTTGACGTTGGTACTGACTCGCGGTTTGCTCGCCTTTGCTTTCGTCACACTGGTTTTGCGCAGCGCCCGTCCTTTCTGCTTGCCCTTTACAAACTGCAGCTTTTGCTTTTCCACAATAGCATCGTTCTTCTCATCCCGAGCCTTGGCCTTGAGCGCCTCGTCCTCCAGCTTCTCCAAGGTAATTTCTGGATCCTCGGCGGCAAGCTCTCTTAGTTTGAGGAGGCGGTCAGGGTATAAGAGCTCTGGTTGAGTGTGGTGACGGGTCCATGCTACTTGGAGGCAGAAATGTGGGGTGAACGTTAGATATGGGACGTCTTCTC
>Ga0307515_10008376_pt1 | contig 20169 bp, 3 predicted proteins | sample 17_EM_MG_FD_194513 | JGI IMG/M metagenome (GOLD analysis project Ga0307515, IMG submission 194513) | Populus trichocarpa ectomycorrhiza microbial communities from riparian zone in the Pacific Northwest, United States - 17_EM | ecosystem: Host-associated > Plants > Roots > Unclassified | place... | reverse complement strand
AGAGATAATCTTATATACGCGGCGTAATAGCGCGTAATATTACTCTACTTTTTTAATACTATTATGCGCCTTAACGGGGACTTCCTTAACCTTAATTGCCATTGCCTTTATCTATTGTTGGAACTCTATAGATAAGAAGTTCTTTTCTATATCGTAGATAATTTAATTAGGGGGTCCTAGGTAGATATTAATCTAGTATAACTAAAGGGTATCCTATGCGTTCCTAGCTAATATATCCTTTAAGAATCGTGCGGCTTAGAAGAAGGTTAAGAAGTCAATAACTTAGAGTATTGGCTTGCTGCTAAGATATATAACGTTAATAATAATACAGAAGTTAAAGTTATAGTTATCTTTAAGGGTAAACTTAAATTGGCTAGGGGACTTCTGGTTCATTTAGCAGTAATAGTAGTACTTTATAAGATACTTAATTACCTTAACCTTGACTTTATGGCCTGCTTGCTAAAGAACCCTAAGTAATTAATAAACGGATAGGTGGCCAAAACGACGGTATAGTTGGCGTAATTCTAACTTAGTTAAGTAGCTTTAAGTAATACTCTTTTCTAGTTAATAAAGGAGCAACTAGGGGTAACCCTACTTGCGCATAATAGGTACCTAATTGTCTCCCTAAATAAGTATATTCTTAAGGTTATTAAGCCTAACGCCTAATTTATTTATATCTTTAATGTAAAATAGAAATGGAGTGTTTATAGGAATAATATAGAAAGTAATGTATCCTAAGGGGGTTTGGACCCTAATTGTGCTAAAAGAAATTGCAGTACCCTTGCTAAAATAAATCGTATATTAGCCTGCCGTTAAATAGTTAATGTAAACAGAGTTATTAAGCTGCTAAAGGGCTTAAACTTAAGGTTCTCCTGCTATAAATACTCCTGCGGCTTTAGTATCTGGCATAATACTATAGAAGATATTCGCCGAGTATCTATTATTAAAGATATCTAACTTTGTAATAGAATAGAGCGTAGATTGGTTATTAAGAACAGTAATAGTTTATATACTATCTACCTTACCATACTTAGTAAAGTATTAGTTAGGAGAGTAGTTTTCAATTTCTATATCTATAAGGAGCTGTTCAGTCTTATTAACCTTACCCTTAAGATCTTCTACGCCTTTATATTAAACCAGAAAGCTTTAAAAGTAGGCTATAGTAACTTTATAATTTCTAATATTTTTTATACTCTAACGGAACTTATTATATGCCTCTTTTCGCTTATTAAGGGAGTGTCTAGTTAACTAGCAATTTGGCTTCTTATAAACGTAGCACTTCTTCTAGTAATTACTTTAAAATAAACCTCTACAAGGACCTCTATAATTACCTTATAGTTAACGTTAATTATACCCTTTGTTATATTCCCTACCACGGCCGCTATATATTTAATTAGTCTAGTTATAATTATATTGGTTAGGAATGCTTAGTTAGGTAGGGCTTTCGGTATAGAGCTATTAAGATTCTTATATTTGCATTATAGTACTTACGGCGGAGCGTAGCTTAGTATATACTCCTTTAAACGTGTCTATAGGTTTATATAGCGCTAAGTTATACTTAGGAATGCTATAGCATGCTAAGATAACCTAGTCCCTTAGGCTATTCTTATTTTGGTAAGTTTTGGTAAGTCCGTATTAGATTTTCTAGAGTTTATTAAAGAGTAATTAAAGGCACTCTAAACGAGTCTTTATTAGGTTAAAAGTAATAACTCTCTAGAATATAGTCTCTCGCTATTCGGATATATAAAGTTAGTGATTCTTATTAGTCTTAAAGTAGGCTTTAGTAAGCTAAAGCATTATATTAAAGCTATAGTTTTTACCTATAATATAGTTGTAATAGAATATTGCTACCCGTCCCTTTAATATAATAGAGAAAGCGTAGTAGCACTAGTAGCATTAAATTCTAACCTTGTTATAATAGTTATAGAAGACCTGTAGTTTTGCTTTAAGTATATTATATAGTTCTCCTCTAAACTTCTTCTCTTCGTCCAAATATACCTTTATTAGATTTGTGACTTCTTATAGTAGAGGCTTACCGGTTAGCTAGAGTAGAGGAGGTAAAGGTGGAGTAACTCTAAGTAGGAGAGCACCTCTAGGTAGGAGAGCAGCTTTAGGTAGGGGGTTAGTGTTCTAGGGGTTTTAATACAAATTAAAGTTGCCTTCTAAAGAATATAGGTTGTTTTTAGGTTTCCGTAGTTAATGTATAATCTTAGCTTTCGTCTATATTAGTTCTTCTATACTAGTAATAACGGCCTAAATATTGCTAGCAATTGGGTTACTATTCTTAGTAACGTATACCCCGTTCCTATGGAGGAAGTCTTAAAAATCCTAAATAATATTAACATTGCTAAGTGCCTAGGTATTAGCGGTCTATCCTATAAAATCCTCCCTAAAATATTCCCATAGCTATATATTGGCGTAGTGTCTACTTTAGTAAAATATAATACGGTGTAGGAGAAAGCTATTAACTTGTTTTGCGGTATAAGTTGTTATATTAAAGGTAAATTTGTCCCAATTTTTATTAATAAGTTTTGTGTATAAAGCTACCCCTAGTGGTAAGGAGTCTTCCTAGTCGTTTAAAGTAGGCGTAGCCATGTTTTTGGAGGGAGGGAAGTGTTATTAGCGTAGGGATTGTTGTTTAGTACGCGTTCGTAATGTATATTTATCGTTTAGTACGCGTTCGTAACGTATATTTGCAATTATAGGGCTTAGGACTAGTTCTAGCCTTAAATTATAAAGACTTATATAGTATATTGTTCTGTATAATGGACGCAAGAATCCGTAATCTTAGAAAGGCTTAGGACCAGTTCTGGCCTTTAAATCCTTAGATTTATAGAAGAGTTCTATTTAAGGTTTAGGACCAGTTCTAACCTTAAAAGATAGCTTCCTTTAGCATAAGTAGCACTGGTACAGTGGCTTATCTCTTCTTAGTAGAATACCTTGCTATTCTATAGTATAATAGTAAAGTTAACCACTAATTAGTGTTGGTTATATAAGGTAATATCACGTAGCTACGGTTCGTAGATAGTATAATGATTGTTCTGTATATCCTCTATAAGGGAGGGCGAGGAGCTTAAGGCTCCTCGCCACGCTAGTGCCGCGGCGACACGTAACGGTAACTTGCCGCACGTAACGGCAACTTGCTATACGTGACGGCAATATACCTCATATAGTAACCACTTGCCTTTATTCCCAACAGTATATAAAGAAAAAGAAATAAACTAAGTATTAGCTAAAGGTAAACTAAATATAAATAAAATCTAGTAGCTAATAGTTAGGAAAAGGGGAGGCCTATAAAGCCTAAGAGAGCTAGTAGTACGTTAGGAAAAAATTTACCAGCATTTAATTTTACTTTTCTACCATTTTAGCATTTTCTAGCATTTCTAGCATTTTCTAGCATTTCTAGCATTTCCTAGCATTTAGCTGCCAAATGCGGCATTTAGAATTAAGTGTTAGCATTTAGCCGCTAAATACGGCATTTAGAATTAAGTGTTAGCATTTAGCCGCCAAATGCGGCATTTATAATTAAGTGTTAGCATTTAGCTACTAAGTGCTAACTATAAGATTACTAAGCATATATAAAAGTATAATTTTCATAATTTTAATATTTTATATACACTTTATTAATATTACTAAGTATATATAAATGTATAAATTTTATAATTTTAATATTTTATATACGTTTTATTAATATTACTAAGTATATAAAAAAGTATAATTTTTATAAATTTAATATTATTAATAAAAATAATATATTTTATATTTTATATATATTTTATTAATATTACTAAGTATAGGGGGCGGGGCGGCATTACAAAAAAATTTACTAGTATCTTAAATTAGGTTTATGCTAATTAAGCGATTTCGGCATTTAGCCGCATTTAGTTGCATTTTGCGGCTATATACTATACCGCTAATAACAATACTATAATTTATAGCTAAACGCTGCCTTAATAATAAAAGTGCTATAAGCTGCAACTTAATACTTTCTTAGAAATAATAATATTAGAAATACTTTAGTTAACTAAGTTTATTATATACGCTACGCTACTACCTATAAGTTACTAGAAGATATATCCCTTGGCCTATATATACGCCACTATATAATTATAATAGGTTTCGCTATATGGCGGCTATATATAGTATTTAGAACTATCTATAGTTCTATTATACTCTTACAATTATTACTAGTATTAAATAGTCTTAGTATCTTCCTTTTTACCTTAGCCTACTTTTAAGCTTAAATTGGCCTTCTCTTTATATACTAACTTATGCAGTAACAACGTAAATTTAGTTAACTTTAATATCCTTTGCTTAATACTCGACTTCTAATTAGCTATAATAGTACTATAGTAGACGGGCTTAGTCTGTTCTTGTTAATCTATCTAAGTAAATAGTTGCTTTACCTCCGAGAGCTTGTGGCTTGGCTTAACTATAATAGTATAATTTATATGCTATAGGTTAATGGATAGCCTAATTAATACAAAGGTGTAAAGTAGGATCCACTTAGAGTTATTAGTGTCGAAGGTTTGCCTAGCCTTAGCCTTCTTAATATTAGACATGCCGGCTATATAGCAGAGCACCTTGTCTTTACCATATTCTTTATATAGCCTATTAAACTAATAAGCTAGTGTAAGAGGTAAGTAAGTGGTAATAATAATCTTACACGCTAAACTATCCGTTTGTTTTTTGATATAAACGTAATTATAGATTTTTTTAGCTTAAAAGAACTTTGTATTCTATTAAAAATAGCAGTTAAGTATATTAGTAAACTCCTTACTAAGCGGGTTAGTAGTTTGCTTAGTGATAATTGGGTCCTTAAGTATGCAACTCTAAGTTTTTAGGCGTTTATTATTGGACTTATTGGACTTATTAGACTTAATTACGATAGGGGTATGCTAGTCCTAGTATTGGATAACCTAGGCTATACTTGCTGCCGTTTTCGCGTTAGTGTATGACTTAGCTTAGGTGAGTTTTGGTATCCTAGGTTTAGTATTTAAATCGCTACTATCTTCCTCCTATATTGCTAGAAGTTCCTTATATTAGCGCCTTTACTCTATTCTTACTTAGTCCTCTATAGCTGTAATTATAGCCACCTTAGTGTTATTAGGGTTGGCCTATAACGTAACTAATTTAAGACAGCTGTTCTTTAGGATAAGCTTTTGCTGGTTAAACTAGAGTGTTAACTCCCCTCTACGTATCTAAAACGTTGGAATGACTATACGGAAAAATGCAGCCAGTTCACCGAATTTCTTATCTGCTATTGCTCTGGATGGGTTAGTCTTTGCATTCTTATAGAGACGGTTAAATTCCTTCTTCTTTAGTTAGATGTTTTCTTCTTTAAGCTTAAGTAGTACTTTAAACTCCGTTCCCTTTAGCTTATTCACTTCTTCCTACTTAGGCCTTTTTAATCTTGCTATAATAAACCGCATTAGTTATATTGGGTTCCCGTTATTAGGCGTACTAGACACACCCTATATAGCAGGGCTGTGATTATATATAATACGGTACTCCTTAACTACATCCTTAATAAACGATATTAAGACTCTACCGGTTGTGTCTAGGTGGTATTTATCCTAAAGGATACGCTTAACCTATATTGCACTCTTTAATTTCTAATATAATTTAGGGGTTTTGCCCTTTAGGTATTTCTATATACTTGTTTATATGGTAATAAACCCACGTATTAGTTGTGTGGTAATATAATTTCGCGTAGTAATTAGAAGGAATTGGGTTAAGTATCTTAGCGCTAATACTTCTGTCGTATTAGGGGTAAGGTAATAATTGTTCTTAAACCTAGCTTTACCCTATGGGTATAATAGGAGAGTCTTACCAACCAGATATGTATTATTGTTATTCTCCTATTATTCCTTATTAGTCCACTTAAGAGCCTTATGGATTTATAGCTATTTATCCTTTTTTAGTTTACCAAATATCTTAACTTTATTGTAGCTAGGGGCGAGAATTGTAATCTAGGGCGGGTTAGGGCGCTTTATAATTGCGCCGTCTTATAATATTATACTCGCGTTCTTTAGGAATCCTAGCAGGCCCGGGGTTGGTATAAAGACGACTAAGTAGCCTCGCTATGGGTCTGTAGGGTATAGTTTTTTAGAGTTATCTTTGTAGTAGCATATAATTGGCTGCTTTGCTACCTGTAGGTATTTTATATCCGGTGGATACATCTTAGGTAGGTAGCGGGTTATATCCCTAGCAGCTTAGGCCTCTTAAACGTCTATTACGTTCTAATAATAAAAGTAGTTTATTAGCTATTAAGTGATTATTTATATAGTCTTGCCCGCGCTAGGTTCGTCTGCACAAATACCGCCTTCTTTAATTATCCTCTTTTGCTTAAATGCCTAAGCTATATATACTACTTAGTATAGGCTAAATTTAAAGCCTAATATAAGGCCCTAATTAGGGAGTTTAATTAGGGTAGTTTTAGAGAGTACTTTTAATAAGACAAGTAGGAAATACTCTAGAGTGAGTAGAAGATCCGCCTCCGTTACATACGCTAGTACGCTATTTAGGTTATTCTTCCCGGCCTTATAGAGCTAGGCTAAGAAAGATTACTAGTTAAGCTTTTCCTCTGCGTCTACGTCCTAGTTATTATTATTAACTAAATTCTTATCTTGGTCGTTATTATTAACCAAATCCTTATCTTAGTTGTTATTATTAACTAAATCCCTATCTTTGTCTCTACTCTCCGCGTCCTTAGAGTTAGTATAATATAAAAACTGATTATTATATCTACCGGCACGCTACGGCAATTTATTGTCCTCTGCGGTAATATCTTAAGGGGTATTAACGGTTGGCGATATGGTAGTAGGGTTGTTTATTACATTATTAGGCTGGTATATACCTTTAGGTTTGGTAATAGGTTACGGCGATTTACCGTTATCTACAGTAATTTCTCTAGTACCGCTGTTACTTGCTAATGTGGGCTTATAGGTAGATAGGTTACGTCTTCCCTTTACTAATTACCTTCTGCGTATAACTGGCTTATTATTGCTATTTTCCGTAAAGGTATCTGCCGCTAATTCTGCTTAAGGGCGTTTCCTACTTTTATTTGGGTTAGCCTTGCAACTATTTAACTTCTTAGGCGTAGCTAGCTTGCTTTTATTATTCTCCGCCAGAGTACTTATTACTGATCTTAGTTAAGGCCACTTATTATATCTACCTAATTTAGTTTTACTGTTGTTCGATTTCTTATATTTAATAGGCTCGCCCTTACTATTTTTCTTAGAGCTATATACTATTAATCCTAATTAACTCTACTTCTTGCCTTCTCCTAGTTTACTCCTACCGCTAGCCTTACGCGGCGTTGGGACTTGCTAGCTATCTTTTACGCTATATCTATCGCGTTTAGGCGCCTTAGATTTAATAGCTAGCGGTATATTATTAGTGGTAGCGACTTAGGAGTTTAAGCTAGGAGGTAAGAGTAATACTATAAGCACGGCCTCCTTTATGCTACTTCTTGCTATTTTGCTAAAAGCTATAATAAGTATGCCCTTTAACCGTATTGCGAGGTTTTTATATCTCCACGGCAATATATAGATATTCTTTTTAGGCAGACTGTTAATGTTAAGCTCTATATAGGCTTATAGTTCCTCCTATAGCTTACCTAAAGCTATATATAGGTTTCCGCTTATTAGATATAAGACTTAGACTACCCTAACTATTAACCTACCCGTTAAGCCTATAAATTAGATTTTAATCTTAATATCTCCTATATTAATTGCGTTACTTACCACTAGGGTTGCTAGCTAAGGCGAAGGGATACCGTGTAGTAGGGTTATAGTAACGTCTATGGGCTATATTGTATATAGTAGCTAAAGTGGCGTTGTCTTATCTTGTGCTTTAGTCTTTAGGGGTAACGTATATTTACGTAGAGCGTGCCTACTCTTAGAGGTACTTAGTACCCTCCTTACGTGATTAGAATGAGCACTTTCTATAATTTTTAGGATTACCTATAGTTTCTAATCCGGTAGAGCATTAGCAAATTATAGGAGTTGCTTATAAAACTCCTTAATATACCCTTTTTTTATTATTGTAAAGTTGCCGCGATATATTACGTGCTTAGGCTTAACTTTAATTATAATATCTTTAACCGTTTCTTTTAGTCTATTATAGTTTTTAATGCTTATTCCGAAGTCTTAGGCAATATCCGTATCTTTAGTTAGCTTTAGGTTCGCCTTATACTACGCATCTAGCTTTACCTATATTTGCGTTATTATTAAGTTACTTATTTAGTTAGGTATATGCAATATTGCGGCATATATTAAGTAGAAGGTAACTATTAAAGTAGGAGGGCTTTATATGGTAGCTAGCTAGCGCTATACTAATATAACTCTAGTGTTAGACGTAGTTAGAGGTTAGTTATAGGAGAGATAAAAGGTAGGGTAAGTAAAGTTAATTAAGAAGAGGTAAAGAGGTAAATCTTGTAATTACCCGCACGTGCCCGTATAGAGGTGAAATTGGCTATAGTTTGCTACTACTAGTTGGGGTAAATACGGCTAGACTTGGTACTGTGTAGTTAAATAAGGGCACAATTATATAACTTATAGGGACTACCCTACCTAGCCTATTTAGGGCTAGGTGGCGGTCTAGTACCACTAAACTCTTATAGTTTTTAATACAAGCGATTTGTTAAGTACCTATAAAGGGGTAATTAGTTATTACGGTATAGTAGAATATAGGAGGTTATAGGCGTTACTATATTTCTTATTATTGTATAGAGTTAGTATATATACGCGCCGCTAGAGTTAGAGGGCTGGCCTACGTCTATACGTGCGGGCTCCATTACTATAAAGTGTTTGCTATATGTTACGGACGCTTTAAGTACAATGTTACGACTACTAGGAAGGGAGTTGGAAGAAGCTAGTTGGTTAATATAAGCACGGTCTAAGATAAAACCGGTAGAACTATATAACAAGGAATAGTAGTATAAATCACATAATATGCTACGTAAGGAACGTAGAGAACGAACGGAACGTACGTACCTTATATACCTTACGTACATTACGTACAAGAAGGATTTCATAGGAGTACGGTTGTGTATTTAAGGACCCTCAGTCCCTACCTAGATAGTTCCTTCCTTATAGTAATTCTCAGAATATAATTAGAGTTAATCTATTAGGCAACCACTCCACCAGTTATTATTATGTTATTAACTTTACGCATTACCTATATACCTAGCCTAATAACGAACCCATCGTAGTACTTACTATAAGGTTCCGTTACACAATTACTACCTAGTTATAGTATTAAAAGTTAAACAACATGCCACTAAAAGCAGCTACTATAACGCCATTAACGGCGGCAACTACTTTAAGGTTAGGAGGTAACACTAGTATAGCAGATACTAACTTATAACAACCTATAACGGTCAGACAGCTATAGGAAATAGTTAACTAGTTAATAGAAAATAATATAGTACTTAAATAAAGGGTTAATAGGATAGGAGTAGCAAAGGTTAAGTTACTATTAATTAAAAGATTTTTAGGAAAGAGATTAAAGCTTAAAGGATTCCTTATGTAAATGCACTTTAAGGTTGCGTAAGAGAGAGTAAAGCTAGTAACACTTATAGATCGAATAGCGTATATAGGATTATTCTTATTAGAAAGGGCACTTAAGTAGTTTAAGCCTTATCTTACAGAGATATAAGCAAATAGAATAATAACGACGAACTAAGAAGTACGGTTTATGTTCTTAAGCTAGAATAGATTTATAGAGCGACTTATACAGATATTTAGAGACCTAAAGGCAACAACTACGGTAAAAAAAAAAGCTTTAAGACATTATGCAACGAACCTCAGCTATTAAATATATGACGTAGTTCCAAACGCTAGTAATATAAGTTAAGTGAAATAATAAGGCGCTTATAGCACAGTACAAACAGGGATTTAAGGCTAAAGTCTAGGACGTAATTATTCTAATAGAAGATGCGGACACCCTAAGGGAATTAATAGATTAAGCGATAAAGATTAATAATAGGATCTACTAAAGGGAACAAACTAAAAGAGGTTAGAATAGAGTTTTATAGTCGTATAAGGCGTAGAGTACGCATTAACTAAAGCTAAGTTAAAAACTATAGTATGGCGCAGAGCTAATAGACCTAAGTAGTACTAAAGAAACCTATAAGAGATGGAGCAAGATACCATAGAAACTAAGAGGACAAGAATTAAGTAATTGAAGGTCTAAGGAGCAAAGGCTAAATTAAAGATCTTAGTAGCAGAAGACATTTAGGCGGACTCCACAATAAGAAAAATAGTTTAAAAAGGGAGCTTATATAAATTGCGGAAAATAGGGTTATTTCGCTAGAGATTATAAAGATAGTTAGAGTTACTATATAATAAAGGGAACCAGACTAGCAGATGGCATATATGTATAAAGGGACGATAATATACTGCGAGGAATAAAAGATTGTTTAATTAACTACTTTACGTTTTGCTATAATAACGCATACCGAATTTATAAAGACGCTAAGTATAGCGCAAGCTATTAGCTATAGGAACCTAGTTTAGAGAAACTAAAAGCTACCTAAGACTATAAAGAGCAAGACAGGCTCTATAAATGCGATAAAGATCTAACAGTAACTTTTAGTATAGTGTTAATAAGGCAGTATTTGGAAAGGGACTTTAGGAAAAATCTATTTAGCGATGTTAAGAAAGAAGATCTTAAGACATTAGTATTAGAAGTAGAGACTAAGACCGCTATAAAGTAAGGTTTAGTAACGGGTATTATAACACCGTTAGATACGGCATCTATCGCTTTACAAGACGGTAGAAAGAGTATCTTATAAAGATTAAGCAAGCAGATAACTGCTAGTGCTAATTTACCACTTAATAAAGGCAAAAGGCCAAAGGCTTAAAATTTTTAAAATAAGATAAAAGAGATCTAAGATTCTAAAAATAGGATAAGGATAGCTTAAGGACCTATAACGGACGAAAACTAATGGAGTAGGGTAATAGCTTAGTTTAAAGACATATAAATAAGCTTAGGACAGAGTTTCCTACAGGTATTAAATTCTTAAGACAAAATAGATAAGATTTAAGACTCTTAAGACGAGATAAAAACACTATAGACGCCTAGTTGGACTAAGGCGGGAGCTAAGCTTAAGTTAGAAGTAAGCTTAGAATTAAAGAATCTAAGGGACTAAGAATTCGGAGTACGAATAAGGACACCTATAGGTAAGAGGTAAGGAGCTTCTTTATAGACCAGAGAATCTATAATATAGGCAGCAGTTAGACTAGGAGATAGACATATAGACCTAGAGGACTTACTAGTTAAATATAGTATTTAGTCTAAAGATTGAAGAACTAATACTAAGATTAAGAAGTATAAAGACTTTAAGGATCTACTTATAAGACGCAAAAGAAAAGAAACCATAAAGGAATTTAGAGCGAGAATTACCTTATAGCAAGAGTAGAAACTAGATAAAAGATCTAGTCTACTAGGTCGTATAAGGGACAGAGCGCTAGTATAAAGAATTACTAATAGGCCGAGAGTAAATACACTAAGAGCTAAGTGGCTTACCGAACTAGAATAAGAGGAGGATTTAGGAATCCTAACTAGATTTAAGGAATAATATATAAAGGGCTATTATAATACAGCAATAAGAAGATACTTCCTTACGGATAAAGCGTATATACTTAAGCAGCTATACTAAAAGTGGTATAGGCAGCAACACAACGATAAGTGGGAAGATTTCTATATATAGTTGGATAAAAAAGTTATCTAAAACCACCCAATTACGGAAAAGGCTATAACTTACATTAAAGGAGCCTTAATTATAACGTTAAAAGATCTAGAGAAGCAATTAAAGGACTAGAGAAGTAAGAAACAAATCTTAGTACCTATAAATAAAGTCGCAACGCTTAGATTAATATAAGAAAGGTTTAAACTTAAGGATAAAGACGAGCTAAGAGTTAACCTAAGACATTAAGCATATTACACACTATTATAAATAGCATGCGTAGATAATATATATAGCATATATAGGACACCAAAAAATAAGAATCGGAAGTATTTAATAAGAATATATTAGATGACGGATAAGGCGAAATACTAAAACACCAAGTATATGCATAGCTAGCACTTAGTAGAAGTTTAAAAATAAGGGAACTTAATACCTTAACTAGGAAGATTCCTTACGGAAGAATGCCTAGATAGACGACAATAGTAGGAATATCTAAAGAACACCTATCTATAGTATATTAAAGATAAAAAGCAAACTAAGTATTGGCCTAAGTTAGACTAAGTATAAACAGGATCTAGTAGCCAATAGTTAGGAAAAGTAGAGGCCTATAGGATAAGAGGAAACTAGTAGTAGAGCCTTAAACCCTTAAAGGAATTTAAGGAAGACACCTAAATTTATAAGTTAAATAGTAAGATTAACAGTTCGAAGCACTAATAGATAGTAGAGTAATAAGGAGCTATATCTTACTAGCAGCAGTTAAAAGAATAGGACTACCACACAGGAGAAAGGAGCACCTATATTTATTAGTAACAATTTTAGAAAATCCGATAGCCTATAGGGACGGCATTATCAATCTTAAAATAGGACCTATTTAGTTAACTATTAAAGGAAGACAAATTTGGATGTCTTTTAATATCCTACTATTAGGGAAAGATAAGGCAATACTAAGGATGCCTTAGTTACAGGAGTACAATTTAAAGATTAATTAGGTTATAGGTTAGGTTAATATTAGAGATACTTAATACTATAAAATGTAATAATAAGCCAAGTTAGTATAGTACTAAGTAGAAGCGACCTATAAAGAAATAGAAAAAGGGCTAAGCTATATACTAAAGAGATACTATAAGTATAGTAAGAAACTATAGTTACTAAAGAGTAAAAAGCTATTAGAGTACGTAGTATAGGACTATAAAATAGAATTGGAACCAGGAACAAGTCTAAGGTTCTTTTTAATCTATAAGCTTACTAAAGAAGAAGGTAAAGCATTAAAAGAGTTTATCTAGGAGAACTTATAAAAGGGATATATTAAACTATCGCAATTATTAGCGGGTTATCTAGTACTATTCGTCCTAAAGAAGAATAGCAAGCTAAGGCTGTATATCAACTATAAATAGTTAAACAGCATTACTAGAAAGGATAGGTATTCTTTACCCTTAATTAGCGAGATCTAAGACAGGATAGGCAACGCGTAAATCTTTATAAAGATAGATCTAAGATAGGTATACTATTAGATTAGAATTAAGGAAGGCGACAAATAGAAGGTAGCCTTTAGGTTAAAGGAAGGACTATATAAACCATTAATTATACAATTCGGGCTTATAAACGTACTAGTAACGTTCTAAAAGCGAATTAACAATATATTAGGAGAACACTTAGATAAATTTGTTATGGTATACCTTAACAATATTATTATCTACTTAATAACTAAGGAAGAACACGGGGAATACGTTAAATAGGTCTTAAAGAGACTATAAGAGGAACAGATGCTAGTAGCAATTAAGAAATATGAGTTCTTTACTAGGAAGACAGATTTCGTTAGATTTATTACTAAACTAGGCTAACTTAGTATAGATCTAAAGAAGATCGAGGCTATAGTAAATTAGTAAGAACTAGAGAACGTTATACAGTTAAGATTGTTTTTAGGGTTTTACAATTACTACAGAAGGTTTATAGCATAATAGTTAAAGGATATTAAGCCATTTACGCAGTTAATAAAGAAAGAAGAACTATAGGTATAGGGAGAGGAATAATAAGAACTGTTTAAGGAAGTTAAAAGGTTATTTACCTAGGAGCTAGTTCTTAAGATCTATTAACTAGGACTAGAGACGGTTGTTAAGATAGATACATTAGACTTTATACTAGGGGTATACTTTATATAAAAGCATCCAGATAGATAGCACCTAGTAGCATATTATAGTTAAAAGATAATACTACTAGAGTTAAACTATAACATCTATAACAAGGAGTTATTAAGTATAGTTATAGCACTAAAGGAATAGAGAGTATTCTTATAAGGTATAGAGAAACCATTTATAGTTAAGACGGATTATAAGAACCTAATAAAATTCCTAATAATAAAGGAACTTAACTAAAGACAGGTTAAATGGGTAGAGATGCTTACAGAATACTATTTTAAGATTTAGTATACTAAGGGTATAGATAATATATAAGCAAATACTTTAAGTTAAAAGGCTAAACTACAGAACAATAAAAAGCCATTAGGGGCTTTATTGCAAAAAGATATAAATGGATTAATTAGATATAATTATCCAAAAATTACAGCAACTTAGGAAGGACTAGATAGAGTCTATAAGACACTAAAAAGCTTTTAGGTATAAAGAATTCTAGAAGCACAGCTAGAAGATCTATAGACGGATATATATAAAAACCGAGAAGTAAAGTATATCCTAAGAAGCATAGTAGAACAATTTATAGAAGATTTCTATAAAGGACTAACTTAAGAACATAATGGAGCTATAGGCTTAGTGTTAAGACTCTAGAAGGAGTATATTATTAATAGAATCTAGAGAATAGCTAGAAAGGTCACTAGAGAGTATTTAGATTGCTAAAGAAATAAACTAATAAGGCATAAGCTATATAGAGGGCTATAACCTATTAAAATACTAGAGAGACTATGGGAGGTTATATTATAGGACTTTATTATTAAGTTGCTAAAGTTAAAAGATCCTATTACCGGACAAGATTATAACGCGATTTTAGTAATAGTAGATAAGCTTATAAAGTAGGGATACTTTATAGCGTATATAGAAGAAATATTAGTAGAAGATATCGCTAAAATCTATATTAAAGAAGTGTTTATAAGATATAGAGCACTAAGCAAGATTATATTGGATAAAGATCTAAGATTTATAGCAGTATTCTAGGAGGTATTCTTAGCGGAGTAAGGAGTTCAAGTAGCAACTTCTACCGCATATTATCTACAGACAGACGGTTAAACGGAAAGATTAAATTAGACACTAGAATAGTATCTAAGATATTATATTAATTACGTATAGAATAATTAGGTATTACTATTACTAGTTATACAGTTTATATATAATATAATACCATAAAAAGGAATAGGTACGTTACTATTTAAGGCGAATTATAGGTATAAGCTAAGAATATCACTATCGCTATATTAAGTAAAGAAGATAAGTAGTATAGCTAAATAAAGGATAGAGATATTAATAAATCTTTATAAGAACCTTATAGAAACAGCTAAAGTAGTATAATAAAGAATAAAGAAATACTATAATGCTAAGAGATCTAAGGGACCAGATCTTAAGGAGGGAGATAAAGTGTAGCTACTATATAAAAATTTTAAGAGTTAACGACTAAGTAAGAAGTTAGACTATATTAGGCTAGGACCTTTTAAAATTAGTTAGAGGATTTTATAGGTTACGTTTAAGTTAAACCTACTAGCTAAAATAAAGATCTACCCTATATAGTATATCGCAATACTAGAGCTAGTATATAGGAAAGTTAAGCCACTAGTTTATAAAGCAGATATATATAAAGGACAAGAGGAAGACAAATAGTAAGTTTTAAAGATCGTTAGTTATAAGGACGTTAATAATAAAATATAGTACAAGGTTAAGTAAATAGGCTATAATAAAACTACCTAGGAGCTACTAAAGAATTTAAAGAATGCTATAGGAAAGGTATAGAAGTATTAGAAGAAAACAGGTTAGGTAATATTAAAGAAGGATTACTAAAGAACGAGTTACCTAAGGGGGACCTAGGAAGAACGATTGCTGAACTACTTAGAGTTATTTCCTTTACTATTAAAAGAGAATCCGTTCTTTTATTACTAAGTTCTTATAGACCTTATTTTATAAGCTTCTACTCCTTAAAATAAACCTTCTTATAAACCTTTTTAAGGTAAAGAAGATAAGCAGACGCCGTAATTTAAGTGTTTAGAGCTTTCTATTCCGCATTATAAGAACATTTCAGCTTAGCTAGGGCTTACAATAACTTATTATTAAGCTTTATAGTAGTAGATTAAATATAAGACCCTATAATAAATTACTTAGGGAACTTAATAACTATTAAGGGTTATAGAACGCGTATACTTAGCGTTAAAGGAAGAGCGAACATTACAAGATAAATAAATATTTGCTTTAGTACACTTTAAATAAAAAGAGGGTTACTAAGATAAAGGACTCGCTAGCGTAATATAAACTAACCCCTTTCTTAAACAATAAGAATATAGAGATGGTATAATTTCATCTAGTAATAGTATTATAGCAACAGTGCGGGCATATTATTGCGCGTATAAAGAAGAAGAGGCTTTAGGTATTATAAGTAATAATATTAACCAAATTAATTAAACGGACATTATACCTCTAATAAACGACTTAAAGATACTTAGAATCTTTAAGGATAAAGATAAAAAGGAGGGAGATGGTGTTATAGACGCTTTAAGTACAATATTACGACTACTAAGAAGGGAGTTAGAAGAAGCTAGTTAGTTAATATAAGTATAGTCTAGAATAGAACTAGTAGAACTATATAACGAGGAATGGTAGTATAAGTCATATAATATACTACGTAAGGAATATAGAGAACAAACGGAATGTACATACCTTATGTACCTCACGTATATTATATATAAGAAGGATTTTATAGGAGTACGGTTGTGTATTTAAGGACCCTTAGTCTCTACCTAGATAGTTCCTTCCTTGTAGTAATTCTTAGAATACAATTAGAGTTAATCTATTGGGCAACCACTCCACTAGTTGTTATTACGTTGTTAACTTTACGCATCACCTACATACCTAGCCCAATAACGAACCCATCGTAGTACTTGCTATAAGGTTCCGTTACACTATATAATAGGTAGTATTTCTAGTAGACGGTAATATATTGCACTTATTATAGGCGTTACTATATTTCTTATTGTTATATAAAGTTGGTGGATATACGCGCTACTAAAGTTAGAGGGCTGGCCTACGTTTATACGTGCGGACTCTATTATTACGAAGTGCTTAGTATATAATAGGTAGTACTTTTAGTAGATAGCGATATATTATACTTACTTTATAATCGCTAGTGTTATTATTATACTATATAGCACTTAAGGGCCTACTAGATAAGTTTATCTGGAATAATAATTATCTAGTGCGCGGGATTTACGTCTATATATAAATATCTAGTGCTTATTTAAACGCATGTTTACTATAAAAGGTAGTAGAAGGTTTTATATCTTATATTATAAGTTTATATAATTAATAGCATTTTGTAGCATTTTGCGGTATTTTGGGGTATTTTAGGATAGTAGATATATTATATATACCAGTATCTAGCCGCTTAGCAATATTAACTTATCTTACTATTTATCTATTTGGTATTATATAAGAGGTTAGTATTTTACTATAGTATTTATTATATTAGAGTCTCTTAAATTTAATATCTTTATTTTAGATCTGTTTAGAACTATATATAGTTTTATAATATCCTACTCCTTACCCAGTACTCTAGTAAGAGATTGTTTAGTTAATAATGCCTTTTCTTTTACTAATTAAGAGAGGAAAAGACTTGTACTTTCTAGCAGTGGCAGGCTATACTTATTAGTGATATTTTTAACGGATTACGGTGTTTAAGTTTCCGTTTACCTATAATGTAATTAGCCTGCCTATAGTAAAGTGCTTTTACTTTACTACTCGCTTCTTTTTTCCCTTACCCTTCTATATATCTATATACTCGTATTATAAACTATAAGAGCTTAATAGTGCTAGACTATTGCCTGGCCTATATTAAGAGATAAGCTAGGTAGGGTAGTCCCCGTAACTTATACTATACCGTGTCTTTCTTTATAGGTTGGTCTTATTACTATAGATTTACCCTTATACGCGTTTAACCTATAAAGTGCATAACTATATGCTTTACCGCTAAGGCCTTACTTATACAATTTTATTAGGGCGCGCCTTATTTCCTTACTTTTATTAGTTAACCTAACTCTACTAACTACCTACCCTTACTTCTACCCTATTGGCATCTACCTCTATAGCTAGTGCCTTTGTAGATCTATCTAAGCTATAGAGCCTTATAACGTAGTAAGTTAGCTACCTTATTTTTAGCCTTAGCTATATAATAGAGAATCTATATTTACTAATGCGTTTATATAAACCACCGCTTAATATAGCCTGCTACTAAAATGGACCTACCTACTAATTATTTTATAACTTGCGACGTTAACTACGTCTGTGACTATAAAAAGTTCGCTAAGGGCGTTGTGGTTTTTGAGATTGCCTTAACTATAGCGACTGTGGGCTTTAGTATTTTATAAGGTAACGGTAAGGGCCCTACGCTTAATAAGCCTCTTCTTTTAGAGCTTAGTAGTTTATACCTCTTAGCTAACGACGATTTAAAATGCTATTTCTATCTATTTACCGGCCATATACGCGCTAATTGTCCTCTTAAGAAAGCTTCTTAACTTTATCGCGGCTATGGTAAAGCTAGTTATCTTAAAGCTAACTGCCCTAACCCTATATGCAATAATTGTGGGAAAGCCGGTTATCTTAAGAGCAATTGTCCTAGTATAACGTGTAATTAATGTAGTGCTATAGGCTATAGAAAGCGAGACTGTCCCTAGCTATTAGGTAAGAAAAAGCGGACTTACCTAAACTGTAGCTCCCTAGACTATTAAACTGTCTTCTATAGTTAGGTATATAAGAATTACAAAGTTATAGGATATAATATTAATAATTGCATAAGTGGACCTACTTTGATTTAGGTAATAGACGCCATAATTGCTCCGGGCAAGGTAGATGCACTAAGTGCTACCGCTTTAAGTATAGCCGCCACCTCTCCGTTGCCTAAACCTCTTAATACAGCTAGCTTCTATCCAGTAGCGGATGGCCTAGTGGATGATTTAAACACCTACGTGGAGGATAGCAATTCCGTAATGGCCGAACCTTTAGATACACTCTAGCTTCTAAATAATAACCACTTTATAGTTTAGTTTGTTATATAAATTATTAAAGAGCATATTATAGTATGTGGTATTATATTCTAGGTGTTTTATAAAACCGGTAGAATACCTACTTATCGTTTATATAAGACGGCGTCTATCTAATTTACGGATGCTAATATTGCTAGTAACGTTAAGGTTAATACTACTAATACTACTTCTCTAGTTACTTAACGACTATTATATCTAACTACGCTTAAGTATCTTACTCGTATTCTCCCGTAAGATGCTATAACCCTACGACTTTACTATATTAGGTTTATTGTCGCCTCTAATAAACTCGTACTAGGTACGTACACGTTACTTAGCGAGTACTTCTTTATTAATAGGGACTTCGGCTTATTTACGCCGCAAATGTAACGGGACCTTGTAGCAAAAACTACGATAGGCTCGTTAATAGGCTAGGTGTGTAGGAAATGCAAGTATAAAAGTTAACAACGTAATAATAACTAGTGGAGTAGTTGCCTAACAGATTAACTCTAATTATATTTTAAGAATTACTATAAGGAAAGAACTATCTAGAGTAGGGACTGTGGTCCTTTAAATATATAACCGTACTCTTAGGAAACCCTTCTTATATATAAGGTACGCGTACTCTATCTGCTTTATTATAGATTATATAGATTATATAGATTATACAGATTATATTATATGACTTAGTTACTATTCCTTATTATATAGTTCTACCGGCTCTATTTTAGACTATGCCTATATTAACCAACTAGCTTCTTTTAACTCCTCTTTAAGTAGTTATAGTATTGTACTTAAAGCGTCCATAATACTATCTCCCTCCTTTCTTTCTTTGTCCTTAAAGATCCTAAACATCTTTAAGTTGTTTACTAGAGGTATAATATCTATCTAATTAATTTGGTTAATATCGTTACTTATTATACCTAAAGTAATTTCTCTTTCGTCCATAGTCCGATGTACTCGCACTATTACTGCTATACTATCGCTAGGTAAAATAATACTATCTCTATATTCTCGTTGTATGAAGAAGGGGTTAGTTTATATTACGCTAATAAGTCCCTTATCTTAGTAACCCTCTTCCTATTTAAAGTGCACTAAAGTAAATATTTATCTATCTCTCGTTGTCATCTCACATATAGGCGAAATATGGCTCATTTTGAAAAGGATTTTTAATAGATGGGGGTGTAGGCTATTCAGGGTCTCGCATAGCTACTTGCTAGCTACTAGGAGGCTTAATTCGCATAGC
>Ga0307515_10008375_pt1 | contig 20170 bp, 4 predicted proteins | sample 17_EM_MG_FD_194513 | JGI IMG/M metagenome (GOLD analysis project Ga0307515, IMG submission 194513) | Populus trichocarpa ectomycorrhiza microbial communities from riparian zone in the Pacific Northwest, United States - 17_EM | ecosystem: Host-associated > Plants > Roots > Unclassified | place... | reverse complement strand
AAGGTTTTTAATTTTTAGCTAATTAACGCATGCCTTAATTTAATAGAGGCCTTAATTAATAGCTAGGCAATAGTCTATAAGTTCCTTTAATATTAATACTGTAGTATAAGCTAGTAATACGGCCTACTATAAGTTTAGGGTAAGCTTACTAAAGAGGTTTAGTAGTAGGTCTTTTTAGGGGATTTAGGCCTATCTAGCTAGGTATAGAAAGCAGGTTAAAAAGGCTAAAAAGGTCTCTATTGTTTTTATATTTAGGCCTTTATAGCTAAGGTAGGCGTTTTATACTTTAAAAGGGTCTTTATAAATAGAAGATAAGTATTTAATTATTTCTTCTTTAGAGATAAAGGGGTTTATTAAGCCTTTAGTATATTATAGGCATAAATACGTCTAGGCGTCTCCGCTAGTACAACTAAAGATATAGGCCATTTTAGCTTAGGCGTTAGGGAAGGAGTCTATATTAACTTTAAGCTTATCCTGTAATTAAAGCTTCTAATTATTAAATATAGGGTTGGTTTTATTTATAAGTAGCAGGGGATCCGCAACCTTTACTAACCGCTTTAGTACTATATAGGCCTTAGTAAATCTACTAAGGCGCTAAAATAGGGCCTAAAGGACTATAGTAAGTCTTTAGTTATCTAATAATAACTTATTATTAGATATAGGGGTATCTCTAGCTTTAAGCAGCTCTCGTAGTTGTTTAATTTCGGTATTAGTAGCCATAAGCTCCGCTTAAGGGGTTAAAACGTTAATTATTTCTTTATCTAAAGTATTTAAGGGTCCTATAGCTGCTTTACCTACTACTATATTTCGTGGCATAGTAGTAAGGGTATTAGGTAATTCTAGGTTATTTCTTTAGGGGTTCTGGTCTATGCGTATCTTATAGGTCCTTTTTTTTAGGTCCTATCCTTATAGTCCTAGTAATGTCCTTAGGGTCCTATTCTATATTCTTGTCCTATCTATAGTCTTATAGATATATTTAAGTTCCTTCTTAGGAAGAAAGAGTAGAGTAAGCTTTAAATAATGTTAGCAACTTAGTTAATTAAAGTATAGGCACAGCAAAAGGGACGCGCAAGCCTATACGATTGGATTGTTTATAAACGAGAATCTAAAGCTAAAGAAAGGAAAGGAGAAGAAGGGGAGCGCCGCTTAAAGCTATATACAATCCTTTAGTTACGTAACTACAACTATATAAAACTGTCTAAAACTATCTAAAACTATTTAAAACTGTCCGCTATAATCTACCGTTTTCTATTAGTGCCGTAATAGGAATATAAGAATAAGTAAGCCCCAAAATATATACTATTATAACTATATATAATATTAATTATAAAACCCTTATAGTTTATAGTAAAGACTAATTATTATATATTACTTATATACCTAATAGTTATAAACTTATAACTATAGAATAAAAGACTTTAAAGGACTAAGTATTATTTTTAAATATATATATTACGGCACTAACCTAATACGTTGTTATAACTTAGTGTTGTTATAACATAAGCACAGACCTAACCCCTAAACGACGTGTATATATATCGCCTTACCTTCTATATAGATCCTCACACAACATCGTTTATTAATAATATACAGTCACCTCGTACCTCGTACCTTAATAGTTAGCACGTACTGTAATAATATATCCCTTAACCCCCTAGCGTCCTACCTTATTAATAAGATAATTGTCTATATATAAATTCCTTATTACAGCTATTAATTTAGGGCTCTTTATTAGCCGAAGTCTTATTAATAATATAGTATATTAAGGTCTCTACTATTTATACACCCCCTAAATGATACACGTACACCCCCTAATTAATACGCATACCCCTACTTTATTTGGTTTAGAGGTTTCCTTATTAAGTTAGATGCATCCTTATTAAGTTAGAATATTACATGCGTTTGAAAATCAAAGTGCACGCTATGTAAGTTTTATAACTGCAACATCACGATCAAGTCTTAATTTTAGTTATAGTATAAGTAGTAGAGTCTAAATTTGGATCGCGTCTAAGTCAATTAATTGGACTGCGTAGTGCTTTGCGAGGCGTCGCGCAAACTCAAGAGCCTGCAATTGTAGAGCGTCGCGGCGGTCGGCCAATCAACTCTACAACTAGCTCTACAATTACCAATCGCGTTGACAGATCTGCTCGTAGAGAGCCCTCAGCATTTGAGCGAAATACTGGCTGTACTATGGACTCGCACTTTAATTTTCGTGATGTAGGCGCAAATAAGTCAAACGCACGTGATATTCTAACTTAATGAGGATGGATGGGGTGGTAGCTCGGCGTGGTTACGGAAAAGCTCGGCGTGGTTAGAAAGTTCAACGTGGTTAGAACCTTTCTGACCACGCTTAAGCTTTATATATATGTAGCGCATATACAAACCAAAATATTTATTTTAATAGAATTTAAAGTATTTAATAATTAAAAATTAAAAGTTGTATGCTAGGCATATGCGGGCCATATATAATAATAAAATTAATAAACTAAGTTATTAAAATATCCTATATATTGTTAGCGACTCAGTTAATCGAGGCATAGGCACGGCGAAAGGGACGCGCAAGCCTATACAATTAGATTGTCTATAAACGAGAATCTAAAGCTAGAGAAAGGAAAGGAGAAGAGAAGTAGCGCCGTTTAATATTTTATAAGATCTTTGCGTTATATAACTGCGATATACGGCAATCTGTGGTAACTTGCCGATGCGAAGTTCTACCAGTGCTATAATATTACCCTCCCCCTCTAAAAAAGCCTGCCCTTAGGCTTTATCGCTAAAAGTCTTAGTAAAAGAATCTAACTAATTAGATAACTTTAACCGCTAGTTAAAGTTTCTAAATATCTTAAGATTTTACGTAACTAAGAAATTTCTAAGGTATTTTTGTCCTTATATTCTTCTAATAGCTTATTATCTTTATTATACTAGTATTTTATTTACTTATCTAGGTACTTTAGCGGTCTAAGTTTATTAGGGTAATAGCTATAAAACTTTTAAAGCTTATAGGGACTACCTATAAAGTTCTATATAGGGTACTAAGTAGGGTTTAGGTTATATCCTTTCTAACTAATATAATACTTTAACGTTCCCTTTACAAGTTTATAGGCCAATATTTCTTTAATTTCCTATTTATTATCGCTATTAACTTAAATTAGTAGGGGAGGTTTATTCTTTTGTCCGGGTAGTAGGTTATTTATAGCTTTTTATAGCTTATTTAATAAGAAAATAGGGTAAACTTTAATTAAGTTTAGGAGCTTAACCTTATACAAATTACCTACTTTATTAAAAATCTTATACGGTCCTATTATTTTATAGTCTAGCTTATAGCTAGGCCGTTCTATCTTTTAGTTCTTTATTATAACCTAGACTATATCGCCTATAGTAAAGTTAGGCTCGCGCCTATACTTATTTACCTACTATTTTATTAATTTTTAGGCCTTTTTTAGGTTTATATAGGCTACTTTCTAAGCTTCTTCTAAGCGCTTAGTATACTGCTAGGCTTCCTTATAAAATAGTTTTTTATATATAGTCTAAAGCCCTTTTAGTCTTTCCTAGTTAAAGCTTATATAGGGTAAGTAACCTATTTTTAGTTAAATAGGGGCAAATCCGGTAGAGTTATAGGGTAGGGTTGCTTAGGCGTAGTCTATTAAGGGCAACAGCTTAACCTAATTATCCTAAAAGTAGTTAATAAAAGGCTAGAGTCTTTAGTCTAAGTATTAATTTATAATCTCCGTTTAACTATCTATTTAGGGGTAATATACTAAAAAAGCTTTAGCTTAATACTTAGGATTTAGGTAAACTTATTCTAAAAAGCTAATATAAACTATAGCCCGTAGATAGATATAATAGTATTTAATAGTCCGTAAATTTAGTAGATATAGTAAATATATAGTTAGGCCGCCTCCTTACGTCAGGAAAAAATTTACTAGCATTTTTACAGCATTTAGTAGCATTTGGCGGCTAAATGCGCATTCCGCGCACTATAACGTGTAGCGTATAGTATTAACTAAGGTGCGGCATACTGCTACATTTAATAATGCAGTGCGGTATACTGCTATATACTACTACATTTAATAATATAGTGCGGCATACTGCTATATACTGCTATATTTAACAATATAGTGCGGTATACTGCTATATTTAATAATATAGTGCAGCTAATTATGCATTTTACACTTAATACGCAATTAATATATAATGCCTTTCTCGCGTATTCTGTACATAATGCCCTTCTTATATATTCTATCCTGCTTACGCATTTTATCCTACTCGCGTATTTTATCCTACTTGTGTATTCTATATATCTTACTTACTTTAAGCAATAAATAAGTATTGCTCTTCCTACGCAGTTAGTGCAAAATAAATAATATTATTTTAGATAATTTAATATAATATAGCGACGGTTCTCTTCTACCTACTTACCTATTAACCTACCTACCTACCTACCTACCTACTAACCTACCTACCTACCTACCTACCTACCGACCTACCTACCTGCCTACCTACTAACCTACCTATCTACCTACCTACCGACCTACTTACCTGCCTATCTACCTACCTACCTACCTGCCTGCCTGCCTGCCTACCTGCCTACCTACCTACCTACCTACCTATCTGTCTGTCTATTTATCTATACCTACCTATTTATACCTACCTATCTATACCTACCTGTCTATGCCTACCTATCTATGTCACCTTAATTCAATCAATCGATTAAATTGTTTATTATATTCGCTGGCTAGTTGTTTAAACGGTTATTATATAGCTCTAGCGACGGTTGTATAGCGATGACGACGGTTATCTAGCTCTGGCGACGGTCATCTAGCTCTAGCAACGGTCGTCTAGCTCTGACGACAGTTATCTAGCTCTGACGGTCGTCTAGCTCTAGTAACGGTTATCTGGCTCCGGCAACGGTCGTCTAGCTCTAATAATAGTTGTCTAACTCTGACGACGGTCGTCTGGCTCTAACAACGGTTATCTAGCTCTAACAACAGTTGTCTAGCTCTAACGACGATTGTCTAGCTCTAGCGACGGTTATCTAGCTCCGGCGACGGTTGTCTAGCTCTAACGACGGTCGTCTGCTAGCTGTCGTTCTGGTGTCTTCCTAGATAGGAAAAATATAAGGAAGGGTAAAAAATGAGGTGGCTACCTAGGTGTATATAGGGGGTATACTTAACAAAGGCACGTATAGAGGCTATTGGGAATATAGCGGGGACCCGATACGGAGCTTTGTGTAGAGCCTCTGTACGTAGAGCTTCGTGTAAAGCCTCCGTACGCAGAGCTTCGTATAGAGCCTCCGTACGCAGAGCTTTGCGCAAAGCCTTATGCAGAGCCTCTATACGCAGAGCTTTATGTAGAGCCTTATACAGAGCTTCGTGTAGAGCTTTGTGTAGAGCTTCGTGCAGAGCTTCGTGTAAAGCTTCGTGTAGAGCTTCGTGCAGAGCTTCGTGCAGAGCTTCGTGTAGAGCTTCGTGTAGAGCTTCGTGTAGAGCTTTGTGCAGAGCTTTGTGCAGAGCTTCGTGCAGAACTTCGTGTAGAACTTCATACAGAGCTTCGTGTAGAGTTTCGTGTAGAGCTTCGTACAGAAATTTGTGTAGAACTTTGTGTAGAACTTTATATAGAGCTTCGTGTAGAACTTCATGCAGAGCTTCGTGTAGAGCTTTCGTATAAAACTTTATATAGAGCTTTACATAGAGCTTCGCGCAGAGCTTCGTGCAGAACTTTATATAGAACTTTATACGGAGCCTCTATATTAGAAAAAAATTTACTAGCATCTAATTTTACTTTTTTACTATTTTAGTATTTTCTAGCATTTAGCAGCTAAATGCTAATACTTAATTATAAATGCAGCATTTAGTGGCTAAATGCTAGTACTTAGTAATAAATGCAGCTAAATACTAATACTTAATTATAAATGTAGCTAAATGCTAATACTTAATTATAAATGCGGCATTTGGCGGCTAAATGCTAGTACTTAGTAATAAATGCGGTATTTAGCTGCTAAATGCTAGGAAATGCTAGAAATGCTAAAAAGTGCTAAAATGGCAGAAAAGTAAAATCAGATGCTGGTAAATTTTTTCTTAACGTAGTATTAATATTCTTATAATAGGGGATTAAGAATAGGCGCTTGCCAAAGTGGTTAACTAGGATTATAATTATATTATATCTATTACGGTCTAAAGGTAATTTATAAAAGTCTATAGAGATATATTACTAGGGGCGGTTAGGTATTAGGAGGGGTTTTAATAATCCTAGGGTTTTATCTTATAGGATTATAAACCTATAGCAGTTATTACAGTTCTATATATAGCGGTTAATATTTATAATTATTTTAGGCTAGTAGTAGCGGTTACTAATAATCCTATAGGGCTTATTTTTTCTAGGGTGGGCTATAGAGACTTAGGGATATACTTTAGCAATAAGTTAAGTCTATAAGTTCTATTCCTTTACTACCACTAGCCATTTATAGTACTTAAGCAGTTTACTTTTAAGGGACTATAGGCTAGAACCGTTCTTTACCTTTTTATAGTACTCCTATAGAGAAGGGGCCGTACAGTTTACCTATAGTAGTTTATTAATAAGGTCTAGTTCTATAAAGTTAATAGGGCATATCTCGGCATTTAAAGAGTCTGTATTTAGTTCTGCCTATATTTAGAAGTTAAGATACTCTATTTATAGTAGCGCTTAGGTTTATAATAAGATCTTTACAGCTATCTAATTATTTATATCCTATTTACGCCTTATAAGAGCGTCCACATAGTTAGTAGCGCCTAGCCTATATATAATTAGGAAGTTAAACTAAGATAGGGTGTCCGCCTAGTACGCCTATTAAGCTATAAGGGCCTTTATTATTATAAAATATTCTAAGGCCTTATAATTGGAAACTACCTAGATAGACTTAGGGGTAGCCTTTTAGTTAGGCTTGCTAGTGCTAAAAGCTAAAGATAATAGCCAGCTTTTCTTTATTATAGATTAGGTAGTTTAGCTTAGCATCTACTATAGTCTTTAAATAGTAAGCAATAGGGTGCTATTCTCCGTCTGTTTACTTTTAGGAGTAAACGCTAGCTATAATACTATCTAAGGCATTAGTTTCTAGTATTAAGGGCCGTTTTAGGTTAAAGTGGGCAAGTAAGGGAGTAGAGATTAGTCGTTTCTTAAGCTTATTAAAGGCCTGCCTATATATAGTATTAAATTAAAAGGGCCGGTCCTTATAGGTAAGTAGGCTTAATAGCTAAGTAATCCTACTATAGTTCTTAATAAAGTATTAGTAGAAGTTATAAAACCCTAAGAATAACTATACCCCCTTTACGGTCCTTAGGGGTACCTATTAGTTAATTATAGCCGTCTTTTCTAGGTCTACCTTAATCCCGTTTATACTAATAATAAACCTTAGGTACTTTATACGCTTAATACTAAATTCTAACTTCTTAATATTAGCTTAGAGGCTAACTTCCTAAAGCTATTATAGGACTTTATAGATATACTCTTTATATTCTAGTTTATTTTTAAAGTAAATTATAATATTATCTAGGTATACTATATAGAAGTTATTAAGGTAGTTAAATAGTATATTATTTATATATTGTTAGTATATAGCCAGTCCATTAGTTAGTCTAAAAGGTAGTACTTTATATTTATATATTCTATAACGGGTCTAAAATATAGTAAGATCTTTTAATTTAGAGTCTATTTTAATTTGGTAAAAAGCCTAGCAGATATTAAGCTTTATAAAGATTTTAGCTCTACTTATTTAGGCTAAAGTCTTATTAAGTAAAGGCAGTAGGTAGCGGTCTTTAAGGGTTAAATTATTAAGCTTATAGTAGTTAATACAGAAATAAAGTCCTCTATTTAGCTTTTTAGTAAAAAGAATAGGTAAGTTAAAAGGGGCTTAACTAGGCTTAATAAAGCCCTTATCTAGGTTATTAATAAGATACTATTTTATAGCCTATAATTTAGTAGTAAATTACTGTCAGAGGGGGCTATAGTTAAGGGTAACCACCTTATCCGGCTTAATTTTAATCTTATAGTTATATAGTCGGTAAGGCGGGAGTATATTAGACGCTACTTTAGAGAAAATATCTTTAAATTTTTAGTATTAATGGGGCAGTTTTTATTCTACTAGCTTCTTATTTATAAGCTTACCTTTTTCTTAAACTAGGGCTTCTTTCTCTTTAATTATTTAATTAATTTCGTATAAGCTAGTTATAAAGGTAATAGTATTAGGCTAAACTAGGTTCTAGTAGAATCCTATAGCGCTAATATAGTAGATATTAACTAGTAGGAGGTCCGCGGGTTTCTTTATAAATGTTTATTAGGCTATATTTTGCGGTATAGGGTTTATAGTCTTCCTTAGCTTACATTCTATTTTCTATAGGTTATCCTTTTAGTTTATTAGTTTAGTATATTGTCTAATATCCCTAACCTTCCTTTATAGCTGCATAGGGCCTAAGTTCTCTATTAGGGACTTAGCTAGGCCACTACTAACTTTCTAAGTCTTTAGTGTAGGTGGTATAATATAGGCATTCTAGGGGCGGCGTAGTATATAAATCCGTTACGGATTAAGCTATATATCCTTCTTAAAAGCCTAATCCCTATGCATTATATCGGCCTAGTAAACAGTGTTTATCTACGGCTATATAAGGTTTTCTATTATAATACTAATCTCTTTTATAAAGGAAAGCGTTAGGGGTATAGTTTTGGGCTAAATAAGCTACCTATTTTATATATTAAGCTATAAGCCTAAATAGGCTAGCTATTTTCTCCCTAAGATTATATTATAGCTTCTAAGGTTCATAATAAGGAAGGGGATATTATACTACCTTTGTTTATTAACGCGGAGGTAAATCTATAAGATAGTTATAATAGGTAGCCTTATCTATCTATTATAACCGTAAATAGGGATTAGTTTAAGCAGTTCTTTAAGGGGTATATTTAAAAAGTTAGCTAGTTTTATAGCGCACTTTATATTAATTAAGGTAAAGGTATTTACTCCTAAGTTAGCTAAAGCAAAGATTAAAATTTAATATCTATTACAAAATAAAGTATAAGGGATAGTGTAGCTTCTTTTACTAACTAGCTAACCTAGATTAATATATAATATATTAATCCCTTTTAACCCTAAAGAGGAGTCTTTTTTTAGGGTTCCTCTTTTTCTAGCTCCGTATTATCCTCCTAAATTAATAAGACCTTATTTATCTTTACCTTTATTAGGCAGTTCCTTATAAAGTAGCTTATTTAACTATATAAGAAGTAAGCTCCTTAATCGCTAAGGGCCTATATATAGGGGTCGCTATATATAGGCCGGGTGTACACTAGGCCTATAATAGGGGTAGTTACGCGGCTAGCTACCGGGTTAATTATAGGAGTTGCTAATTATACCAGGGCACTACAGGCTGTACTTATAGTACTTATAGCCTAGTTTATATGGTTTCTAGTTTTTAGCTAATTAGCGCGTACCTTAATTTAATAGAGGCCTTAGTTAATAGCTAGGTAATAGTTTATAAGTTCCTTTAATATCTATACCGTAGTATAAGCTAGCAATACGGCCTGTTATAGGTCTAGGGTAAGCTTATTAAAGAGGTCTAGTAGTAAATCTTCCTAGGGGATTTAGGCCTATCTAGCTAGGTATAAAAAGCGGGTTTAGAAGGCTAAAAAGGTCTCTATTATTTTTATATTTAGGCTTTTATAGCTAAGGTAGGCGTTTTATACTTTAAAAGGGTCTTTATAAATAGAAGATAAGTATTTAATTATTTCTTCTTTAAAGATAAAGGGGTTTATTAAGTCTTTAGTATATTACGGGCGTAAATGCGTTTAGGTATTTCTGCTAGTACGGCTAAAGACGTAGGCCATTCTAGCTTAGGCGTTAGGGAAGTGGTTTATATTAACTTTAAGCTTATCCTATAATTAAAGCCTCTAATTATTAAATATAGGGTTGGTTCTGTTTATAAGTAGCAGGGGATCTATAACCTTTACTAACTGCTTTAGTACTATATAGGCCTTAGTAGATCTACTAAGGCGCTAAAATAGAGCCTAAAGGACTATAGTAAGTCTTTAGTTATTTAATAATGACTTATTATTAGATATAGGGGTATCTCTAGCATTAAGCAGCTCTTATAGTTGTTTAATTTTAGTATTAGTAGCCATAAGCTCCGCCTAGGGGGTTAAAACGTTAATTATTTCTTCGTCTAAAGTATTTAAAGGTCCTACAGCTACTTTACCTACTACTATATTTTATAGTATATTGGTAAGGGTATTAGGTAATTCTAGGTAATTTTTTTAAGGGTTCTAATCTATATATATCTTATAGGTCCTTTCCTTAAGGTTCTATTCTTTGCTTTTAGGTCCTATCCTTATGGTCCTATAATGTCCTTAAGGTCTTATTCTATGTTCTTATAGATATATTTAAGTTCCTTCTTAGGAAGAAAGAGTAAAGCAAGCTTTAGATAATATTAGCGACTTAGTTAATTAAGGTATAGGCACGGTAAAAGGGACGCGCAAGCTTATATAATTGGATTATCTATAAACAAGAATCTAAAGCTAAGAAAAGGAAAGGAGAAGAGGAGTAGCGCCGTTTAATGTTTTATAAGATCTTCGCATTACGTAACCGCAATATGCGGCAATTTATAGCAACTTGCCGGTACGAAGTTCTGCTAGTGCCGTAACATATATATAATGTATACTCTTAATATACATAGAGCATATGCTTACTCTATACACTCTACCAATTCTATCTTTATATTAAAGAGATCTTACTCCCTATATACTACCCTCTAAAGTATTACCTTTGTGTTCTATATAAGGAAGGCTAAACTATAGTGTTTACTAAGCATATACTATTAAATTGAGGTTATAGAGCTAAAACTCTATGTATTGCTTATTTTCTATATAGGTGGTTAAAGAGATTTTAAGGAACTTTGACTGACGATTAAAGTTGTCTAATTGGTTAAATTTCTGCCAAGAGATTTCTCCTATAAGTCTTATTATGTAATATCGTTGCGGGCTTGTTTTCCAACATATATATATAGCATATACTACGTATATACTTAGCAAACACTTACTAATAAGCCGTTGTAATACCGCGATATATTCGTATATATGCATATATATACTTAGTATATGCATCGTATATTTAGTATATACGGTCGCTAAAGTAAATTGTGGCTACTGATGCACGTTCTGTATAGCTAAAGTGTAGTACTGCCGAACTTTTTCCGGCGCTTTATCGGTGACCACGCTTAGCTTTCGCCGACCTATATTGGTAACCACGTTTAACTTTTCCGTGACCACGCTTAGCTACACCCTGTATATATTATTTAGGGGGTGTATAAATAGTAACAACCTTATAAATAAACCTATATAGAAAATATTTATTTATTATTATATTATATAGAGTATATAAAGAGTTAGTAACTTACTTATATTGATAATTCGCTTATAGATTACGTTATATCTAAGCTTACTAAGGTAAGGTAGGGAAGATAAAATGCGGGCCTTAGCTAAACGTATCTCCGCGGCTTAGGCGGCGTAAAGGAAGACCTTACCTTAGCAAGCTTAGACGTGATTCTATTAGTACGGATTTTTAATCGGTCCGTAAGCTGACTAACTACGTTTATACAAAACTACTAAAATTATGTCTAAGCCATATTTCTGAGGGTTCTTACGCGTTCTAACAATATCCGCGTTATAGAGATTGCGGATATTAAAATAACTTAACACTAATATTTTATATTACTTCCTAAAGTTAATTAATTATATAATAGAACATAGGCTTTTAGAATATATTATTTTTATTACTTAGGTATTTTTAGGTCTTATAATTATTTTCTTTAAAAAAAACGCGTTATTAGGAATCCCGTAACTATATATAACTTTATTAAATGCTAGCTAATATATATAAAACCTATATAGACTTATAATAGCCACCCTAAAGAACCTATTATAGCCTAGCGGATATATAGCGTCCATATTATAATGTGTAACACCTACTAAAACCTTATCGCGTGCCTACTACTAAGTTACGGATATCTAGGCAGATCTACTATATACTAGCACTAAAACCTACTAGCTAAAGAGGGAAGAAGTTAAATAAGGTGCTAGAACAGCCGCGGCCGTATTAGGTGTTAGATAATTAGACTTAGAGGAATTATAAAACGGACTAGGAATAACGGCTATAGGACCTTTAAGATTAGCTTCTTACGCTTTATGGAGAAAGTAAGGCCTAGCAGCTAAGTAAGGTTAATAAGGCTATTGCTTTTTTATATCCTTATTACGGACGTACGGAGCAGCTTAAAGCCCTTAGGTGGCTGCTATTTAAGAAAAAAGATATAATACTTATTATAAGAACCTTATTTGGCAAGAGTATAATAATATAAGTAATACTATATCTTCTTCGGGCCTTAGTAGTAATTATTATCTTGCTACTTAATGTGATTAGTATAGAGTAGAAGGTAAAGATTAAGGAGCTTTCTAGAATAAGGCCGGTTTATATATACGCCGAGATAATATCCGTATATCTTTTACGGGAAATCTACATTGGAGTGTATACTTATATTTTAATATCGCCAGAGCTATTAGTTAGTAAAAGGTTTTATAAAACTCTTACTAACCCTGCCTTTTATATATATATTGGTTTAGTAGTAATTAATAAGGTGCACCTTATAGCTAATTAGGGGGATTTGTTCCGGAGTTTGTATACATAGCTATAGAAAGTGCGGTCGTTATTAGGGCGGAAGCCTTGGTTTACTTATACTATAACGCTTAATAATATAACGTTTAAGATTGTTTAAGGGTTAGTAGGCTTTTAAAATAATATTAATATAGTACGGACATTAATTGACCGGCTAGATTTATTAATTATTAGAGAATACGTTAAATAAGGAAGTAAGAAGTCCTTTAAGAGCTTATACTTTGTTATAGACCGCGCGTATACCACTATATCCGCTAAGTAGAGAATCTAATATACGCTAACTCCCCACCGGATCCTAAAGATAATTATTATTCTTAATTTAAAAGATATAATATTATTCTATAGGGACTTAATTTATTTATAGTTAGTATATTATAGGTACTAGGAAGCATAGGCTAAAAGAGCTGTTTAGCTTTATTATATATTATTAGCTATTATGGATAAAGATAGACTATATAAGGAGGTTTGGAAGCCTAACTTAGAAATCCGTATTCTGCTTTCCTCTAACGCGCTTACCTACAGCGCTAATATTCCTAATATTAACTATATTACGTAATATTGCATATATAAAGATAAGTCTGTTAATATAATGTAGTAATAACTTAGACGCGGTACTCGTAGTAGTGGTTAAAAAGGTAAGGCGATATTTCTAATTAAGGATTAGTATAAAGGTCTATATAAGGATATTGCTAGGCTAGCTAAAAATTGCGGTTGTACTAGTAGAGCCTTCCAATCTTAGCTAAGTTAACTTAGCCGTAAATATTATATCGAGCGATAGGTGCTATAAGAGGACAGGGCTGCTAATTTTGCTAGCGATATATCTTTAAGAGTGTTTATATATAGTAATGCTAATTTTAATACGTTCGCATCTAATATAGGGTAAGAGCTTAGTCTAGGTGGAACATCCGTAGTCCTATCTATAGATATTCTACTAAAAAAGCTAGTGTAGCGCCTAAAGACTAAAGCTAAGAAAAGAGTAACTTTCTCCTATTATATATATGCTCTTATAAATAAGGAAAAGGGCTACTTATAAAAGATTATATTAGAAAACTATAAGGAACAGTCTCCGTCTACTAGTAGCTAGGGTTATTACTCTAACTATAATCCTACTTTACGGGCTTTTAAAGAGTTTAATATCCGCAAGCCGTATATAGAGGGGATTCTAAGGAAGATATAATAAAAGGCCTTTACCGTAAGCATAAAAAATTGGTTCTATAACTAGATAGAGAAGAAATATTAGCATACTGTTTAGAATCTAACCTTAAGCTATATTATATCTAATAAGTAAATTACCGCTCTCTATAGCTGCGCCTAGTATATAACTAGCTATAAGGCGCTTAAAAAAACCTACCTAATTATAATTATAATCAGCTTGGTAATAATCTAAATGGTTTTATTACCTTTATTTAAGAGGAGGTAGAAAAGGCAACTTAGGTAAAGAGCTAGCTATTAGCATTAGTAAGCAAATTAAAAGATAGCGTAGAGCGGATATTACTACGGTTTAGGGTAGCGGAGAGGTATATAGTATTAGCAGCTTAAAGTCCGCAAATATAGGTAGCCTAGCTACTTTAATTAATATCCACTAAAAATCCATATATAGGGCTGTTAATACTATTACCTTCTTAGCCTATATCTAGCAAGAACGCGCAGCTAGCTAGCCTAAACTTTAGCCAGTAGAACACCTCTAGGCCAAGCACACTAAAACCCTATAATGGATATTAGTCTTAGGTCTAGTTTTTAACGTATAGCGAATATCTAGGATCTTAAAGTTAGGCCCGCTTTTAGGTTTAACGTTAGGCCGGGTATTAATAGCCCTAGGGTAACAATTAGCGTCAGTTATTATCTAGTATTAAATATCGGCCTCTTAAATATTAGGGTCTATACTATAATAATAGAGATTAACTCCTTATAGCTCTAGGATATCTAAGTCTATACTATAGTATTAGAAACTAGTCTCTAAGGTAGGCTACGTATTATAGCTTATAAGGCAGCTTCATATCTTAACCCTTAGAATAATCTAGATATTAGAGCTTATAGCGCAGTATTAGGTTTTAGCCCTTAGAGTAATCTAGATATTAAAGTTTATAGCGGAGCATTAAATTTAAATCCTTAGAGTAGTCTAAGTATTAGAGCTTATAGTATAATACTAAGTCTGTTACAGAACGAGGTTAGAAGGCTCTGTAAACGTTATAGCATTAACTATAGTATATAATAGGATATTGTATAAAGGTGCAAAGAGGTGCGAAGGGACTAGCACTCTATATACTATGGGGTGCTAAGACTCGCTAAGGGCCGCCAGGCCGGAATCTATAACAAAGTCTTAACTTTTAAATAAGCCTAAGGTTTAATATTTACAACATAGTACTAGATCTCTAATTGCGAAAAATTCTAAAGTTTAAGATCTATAGCGTAGCACCGGTTCCCAGGCAGTAGGAAATTTAGAAATTTAAAATTTATAACGTAGTATTAAATCTCCACTTCTAGGAAACTTTAAGGCTTAGGGTTTACAGGCTAATGCTTAATCTCCGCCCTCTAAACTGGGCGTAGTTTAGAATTCGCGTACTAATGCTTAATCCCCACCTTCTAAATTAAGTACGGCTTAGAATTTACAGCCTAATGTTTAATCTCCGCTCTCTAAACTAAGCGCAGCTTAGAATTTATAGCTTAGTGCTTAATCTTTACTCTTAGTTTTAGATATAACGCAGCTTTAGTAGATTAGTATTTAATATTTCCCGGTATTTTACTTATTTATTAACTTAACTAAGACTAGGGCAGAGCTCTAATTAATATCTAGGTATTAAGCATTAATCTCCGCATACGTATTTAAACAGTCTATTAGATTCTTATTTAGAGAGATATTAAGGTTTATATCTAAAGCTCCTATAACCTATAAAACCTATATTATATTAGCTATTTAGTCTAAGTATCTTATAATCCTCTTAACTAGATATTATTTATTCTTCTTAGGCTACTATACCTTAAGCCTCTTAGCCAATATTAGATCCGCCTTATAGTAAGAGAAAATAAAAGGACATATTTACGCACTTTAAAAGTAAGAAATCCGCTTACTAAGTAAACCTAATATCTACTTATAACCTTTCTCTAGCACCTTAATTAAGCGGTAATTCTATATTAATGTTACTTTATAAGTTAACTAGACGGCGCCTACTTACTTTAATTAGTAATAACTTAACTATAAAGGATTTACACGTTACAAATAAGCGTATATAAGGTAGTTAATATTTACTAAGGTAAGTTATAGCAGCGATTATTTATTAGTAAGCTAATTTAATAAAATCGGTAGCGTGGATATTTACCTTTAATTAACCTCTATACTTCTTCTTCTATTAACCTTTTACCTTATAGCACTACACCGCAAGCTTTACCATTATTGTTTTATCTATTATCTATCAGTATACTACCATCTATAATGCCTTTATTTGCGCCTCTAAATATATCTAATAGCTATTTAGTTAAGGAACTTAATATACGCGATATTAACGATAAAATAATTAAGGACGCTTTTAAGGACGCTCTTTCTTTTACTAATCCTTTAAATTTTTTACTTAGAGAGTAAGCTTTCTAATACTAAATTATACCTATAGCTAATATAATTTTAAGAAATATATACTAAAGCACCCTTTGTTAGATCTAGCAGAGCACTATAATAAGGTTATTGCGAAATCCGCTAAAAATCTACTTACCTCTTTACTGCCTACCTCTTTACCACCTACTTCTTTACCGCTTACCTCTTCGCCGCCTACCTTTAAGCCGCTTATTTCTTTATCGCCTGCTACTTCTAAAGGGTTTAATCCTTGTCGTGCTTTTATTTTTCTTAAGAGGTAGGCTAATAAAATTGCTGCGTAAAATGTTTAGTATAAGATAGCCTTTAAATTATAGGTGTTAACTATACTCTTTTAATATCTTATCTACTAATTTACCTCTTATAGTAACCTAATAGAAATGTTAGAGATTTTAGATAATAATAAAAAGAGTAATCTTAATAACGCCGACTCTCCTAAAAGCCCTCCTCTATCCTCTTATAATCTCTATAGCCCTTATAAGCTCCACAGTACGCAGACGGCCAAAGTTATAATATTAAATATTAACACAAACGAGCGCCTTTTTATTTAAGTGCTGTTAGCAAATAAATGGTACACCCTAAAAGTTAGTAATTAGGAGAATATAAAGGAAGCTCGCTAGCGGATATATACCTACATCTAAAATATTAAGGGTAGCTCTAGTATACTGCGTGATCTGCTATACGCTCTATATATTAAGTAAAACTATAAATGTTGTGTTTATAAGTAGAACTCTAGGCCATATTTTAGAGGTACGTGCTTAAGATATCGCTTAAGTAGTAGGTTATGTAAAAAGGTGTTACGGTACTATAACAAAGTAGACTAAATAACTACGTTATAGTATAAAGAGGAGAAGAAGGTAAAAGGGGGTATTGTATATAAATAGTAGGGCCAGCTGCTAAGGCGCTAATAGTAAGCTAGCTAATAGTAGGAAATAGTATAAGATAGTATGAGATAGTATAGAACAGTATACGTTAGGTTAGTGCCGTAATAGTACTCCCCTCCTTAAAAGGTTTGGTCCCTAAACTAAATAACTTATTCCTACTATAAAGATATTACTTTTGCTTACCGCTCTTAATTAAGCTAATAGCGATTTTCTATACTGGGCATAGAAAATCCTAATTAGTTAGTTTAATGAATAAAGTTAGTAAAACTCTACACCGCCACCGCGTAGCGCTTCTTGGCAGAAAAATTAACTAATTAGATAACTTTAACTGGCGGTTAAAGTTCTATAAGATCTTAACCACTATAAATTATCTTTGTAGTTAGCTACGGTTTTAGCATAACTCTCTCTTATCTTGTGCCCAGTCTGGGGGTCCTGGCTTCTTAGGGTATTATTTATAAAACTTTAGTAGTACGCGCTTACGCCCTTTTAGGGATTTCTTGGGTTCTTAGGTTTCCTTATTATAATACTTCCACTTAATATAATATGTTAAGCCGTGCTCGTCTATTTGTTTATTATATATATTAAAAATCTTTTTAAATTCCCACTTATCCATAATATTGCCGTTATTATCCCTTTTGGCTATCTTGCCTATAATATTACGGCGTTCCTCTTTGTTAATATATACTTAACTAGAGATCTCTTTAAGGAACTAGAGGCGAACTTTTAAGGTATAGAAAGACTTATTAACACAGATATAGTCTAGGAGGTTAACTATAACTGCTCCTCTATAGGTAGTTAAGACGAGCTAGGGTCCATCCTAGTTATCGTCCTACTTCCTTTTAGGCTGGTTAGTCTTTATATTTTTAAGGCTGACTATAACTATATTATCCCTTTTAAATATTATACCTTCGTCTTATTTTATATTAGCGTTATCTTTATAGCGTTATTAGGAGATATAAGCTAGGGCTTTAAGCTAGGTTAAGATGCGCTTAAAGTAGTTAGCAATAGTATTAGCTTATAGGGACTCCTTCTTTATATATATAGATAGGGCTAATAGCTAGGGGCCTACTGGTTCGATGCCTAGACGTAGGTTATAGCTATAATTAGTAAAAAACGGTAAGATTTCCGTAGTCTTATTAACCTAGTTATTTATAGCAAACTTAGTAAGGGGGAACTAATCTACCTAGTTGTCTTAGGTAAAGCTTACAAAGGCGCGTAAGTACTTATTTATTGCTATATTAATAATCTTAGTTTAACTATTTATTTTAGGGTACTATGCGGAGCTAGGGCTTAGGGTTACCTTTAGGTACTAGTTTAGGCGACGCTAGAAGTTAAAAACGAATAAAGAGCCTCTATTAAAAATAATAGTATTTAAAGCGCCGTATAACTTATAGATAGTGTAAATAAATGCTTTAATAAGCTCTTTAGTATTTAGGCTAGTGATAAGAATAAAGTACCTTATCTTTATTAGGCGGTTAATAACAATAAAGATATATTTATATGTTTTACCGTTATAAAGGCACTTAGGTAGGTTAATAATGTAGTTAATAGAGATATCGGTTTATAGGCGGAATAGTAGTTTTAGTAGTTTTAGGAAACTAGGTGGTGCTAAACATGGGGTCTTTATATAGAAGTAAAGAGCGTAGTCTCTTATAAAGGTAGCCGTGAACTATAAAATACCTAGCTATTAATACGTTTAATTAAGGAGGTCTAGTGTTTTAACGCGGCCTAGGTAACCCGTAGGGCCCAAACTATGCATATAGTGTATAACTTCTAGTTAGAGTTTAGGTAAATTAGGGATAAATACTTAATTCCTATAGTAGATTAGGCTGTTAATAATTAAATATTCGGATTTATTATAGCGGAGCAGCTTTCTAATCTGCTTGGGCTAACGGCGTGCTTTATAGTCTTCCCGTTTATATAGCGCAGCCAATATATTTCTAGCAAGTTTATTCTCTATATAAGTATTCTTAATAAGCTCCTTAAGGGTTTTTTTCTTAGGCTCTAGGTCTATTACTATAATAAAGTCTTTAATACTCTAGTCTTAGGATTCGCTTAGTAGCTCTTTTAGGATAGTAGGGTTAACTTTCTTTAGTAGTAAGATAACACGGTCTCGGTATTATAAACGTTTGTTATTAGTATTAGTAGGTATAACGCCTAGAAGGCGGCTAAGAGCGTCTAGGATTGGGGCTTTAGTGCTAGGCCTATAGGTAATAATAAAGTTAAATTAGGAAAGGAACTTAGCCTAGCGGACTTGGCGCTAGTTTAATTATTTTATTATTATAAAGGTCTAGAGGTTTTTATAGTCCGTAATAATTTCAAATAGCTGCTTAGTTCCTTATAGTTTAGGGCGCTATTTTTCTAGTGCCTTAACTATTGCTAGAAGCTCCTTATTGTATATTTTATAGTTGCATTTAGGGGCTAAGTGCTTAGCAGAGAAGAATGCGATTAGCTTAAGCTTATTACTTTTATCGGCTTAATAGAGCACTCTACCTAAAGCCTAGTTTAAGGCGTCTATCTCTACTATAGTCTTTTTTATATAGCCGTAATACGCTAGGACCGGTGCTATAGTAAACGCTATTTTTAGGGTCTAGAACGCCTATGTTTGGTTAGGGCTCTATAACTAGCTAGTGCTCTTCTTTAATAGCCTAGTTATAGGCTTAACTACCTTAGAGTAGCCTTAGATAAATTATTAGTAAAAGTTCATAAAGCCAAGAAATTGCTATAGTTCTTTAACTAACGTTAGGTCCTTCTATTCCTATAAGGCCTGCACCTTCTTAGGGTCTATAATTATGCCATTAGTTAAAATAATTAAGCTAAGGTATTTTGTTTTAGTAGTATAAAACTTAAACTTATTAATATTAATTTAGAGTTTAGTATTACCAAGTCTCTAGATACTTTTATTTATATATTTTATATACTTAGTGCGTGTTTTTAAGAAGATAAGGATATTATTAAGGTACGTAGTGTAGTAGTTGTTAAGGGCGTTGTGTAGAATATAGTTAATATAGTTTTAAAATATAG
>Ga0307515_10008374_pt1 | contig 20172 bp, 25 predicted proteins | sample 17_EM_MG_FD_194513 | JGI IMG/M metagenome (GOLD analysis project Ga0307515, IMG submission 194513) | Populus trichocarpa ectomycorrhiza microbial communities from riparian zone in the Pacific Northwest, United States - 17_EM | ecosystem: Host-associated > Plants > Roots > Unclassified | place... | reverse complement strand
TGCGAAGAGTGTAACACACGTGTCGTTCTGATGATGCGTATACGTCACCACAAAGTAAAGGAGGTACGTATGCAACGCGACCCGTCGCCTGGGCGACGCACAGCGTGTAATTCTCCGTCAGAGCGTACGAGGTTGCGTCAGAGCCGTCAGAGCCGTCCGGAACACCCGGGTGTTTCAGACGGAAATTAGGGTCGTTGCTGATGACGAGTTAACACCGAGTACAGCATACACCGAGTACCGCATACACTGAGTACAGCATACACCGAGTTCTGCAGACACCGTGTACCGCATCATGCCAAAATCGACTGTCTCCTGCTCCCAGCCAGTCTTCTCAGCTCTCAGCGGACCTTGTTGTACTCAATTCTCTACATTCCCACTATTACGAGTTAACCAATGAATAGAGTCTCAGCTTCCACTGCACATGCCTCCCAATCTACCGCCTCCAGATTCACTGCCTCCAGATTGACAGCCTCCAGATTGACTGCCTTCAGATCAATCGCCTCCAGATCAACCACCTCCAAGTACTCATCCAATCTTGATCGATGATGGCCGCCAAGTGTATCTCCCAACACGCTCAATTACGGCTTCCAAGTGCATCTCTGAGTTCACTCGATCTCGGCCTCCAAGTGCATGTCCGTCAGCAAAATGTAAATCGGTCTGGAAGTCATACGCAAACCTCCCAGACACTCCGGTTGCTCCCACCAGTGCTTCGAAGTACTTCCAGATGCTCCCAGCCCCCTTGGACCGTTGCAAAGTGCTCTCAGACTCTGCAAGAGCATTCATAGGTGCTCCTGAAAGCACCTGCAGTTATGGAGGTGCATTCAGGATGCTACGAGATTTGACGAGTAGAATATTCAAATTCTGTAGCTGTTGGGACCTCTGCGCAGGTCTGCGGGAGACTTCAAGAGCAGCTGAGAACACAGCACAAGCTCTGCGAGAGACTTGATGCCATACTCTCACAGCAGTGGTTGTTAGCGTTACACAACCACAAGGCATTTCGTCTGACATAATTGTCTTTGCTACAGTCACAAGATTTGCTACATCATAATATGGCATGTATTATCTAAGTCTTCCTATAAATATATCTACGGAGTTACAGGGATAACAGAGATTGACTCAGCGACAGGAAGTATATATTTGGACGACCCCGGTGTAGATAGACATCATCCTATTCTAAATAATACATCCTCTATCTTTCCCAACCCTCGGTCTCATGCACTCTTGCTGATCTTTCATAGATTGAAGCAATTCGTGCGGTTCATCATGGTGGGTATCCCTTCATGTCCTCTCACTGTCTTTGTATGCTCCTCGAGCCAGAACCACTCTGTCTCAAGAATTCCCTTCAGATGCCATGCGAGGTGCACCAGAGTGTTGATGATAGGATGTGTGCGTTCTAGCTCCAGCGTTTTACAACACCTTGAAGTGAGCTTAGGGATGCACTCTGAGGCCGTGATCGAGGGAGTTTGGAGATACACTTGGAGGCTATGATCGAGCGAGTTTAGAGATTCACTTTGAGGCCAGTAGCGAGCAAGATTGGAGCAGTACTTGGAGGCGGTCAATGTCGAGGCAGTAGTTTGGGACGGAGGCGCAATGGGAGCTGAGACTGTATTCATTGGTTAACTCTTAATGGTGGGAATGTAGAGAATTGAGTACAACATGGTCTGCCAAGAGATGAGAGACTGGCTGGGAGTGGGAGACAGTCGGTGTTGGCATGATGCAGTACGCGGTGTATGCAGTACTCAATGTGTGCTGTACTCGGTGTGAACTCTTGATCATGGCATGGAGAGATAGAGAGGCATGGCTTAACTTCATGTTCTTACATGACGGTAGAGTTGAGGACGAGAAAGAGAGAGATGAGATGAAATGGGAAAAATCATCATGAGAAACTTGGACTTAAGAGAATTTCGTTTGTGAGTCGATTTACCATCCCCAATACAGCAGGTAAGAGTCGCAATCCGCCGTGTAATCACACCAATACGAGGTCTGCCCAACCTGATCAGGCAAGTCGTACCCATGATTTCTCATATCCACTCGAATTCTCTACATCCTTCCCATCATTATCCCCCATCTCTGTCTTTCTCGTCCACAACTCTACCACCATCACAGAACACTAAGTTAAGTCATCACTCTCTATCTCTCTATGTCAAGATCATGGGTTGACACTGAGTAAAAGCATACACTGAGTACAGTATACAGCGAGCACAGCATACACTGAGTACAGCATCTACCCAAGATCGTTTGTCTTCCCTGCATTCTCATGATTACGAGTTGACCCCTGAATGTAGCTTCAGCTTCCGGCGTGCCCCCCTACACAATCGACTACCATCAGCCAGCTCTCCATCACAGCTCCAAGGTTAAGTCACATTTTCAGATTCCCATGGTTGCAACTTAACTATCTGATGAAATGAATCTCAGCACCAGGCGCGCCGTCCATCGACTGCCTCCAAGTACTTGTCCAAACTCGATTCATTACAGCCTACAAGTTCGGATGGTAATGGACTCCAAGTGTATCTCCAAACTCGTTCGATGACGGTCTCCAAGTGTATCCCTAAACTCGCACGATTATGGCCTCCATGTTGGCACGGTCCTGCCCTCCAAGTGCATCGATATACTCGCTCGATGACGATCCCTGAGTGCATTTCTAACTTCACTCCATCATGGTGTCTAAGTGTATCTCCAAATCAGCTCGATTACTGCCTGCAAGTGCACCACCGAACTCGCTTGATCATGGCCTCGGAGTGTAGCTCTGAGTTCAATTGATCGTCATTTTCAGGTGCACCTCGAATTGCTCTCAAGCACCACCCGCAGGCAGTCCAGATATATCGTGTGTAGATGGGTAACTATATAGATACATAGATACATTGATACATAGCTAAATAGATGAGAATACCATCTGAGTACATGAATTTTAACAATTGTTGCACGATAAATAGTAGCTATGATTTCCAGGCGCACCTGCAGCATTCCAGGCGCACCTGCAGCATCCCAGGCACACCTGCAGCATTCCAGGCGCACCTGCAGCAATCCAGGCGCACCTGCAGCAATCCAGGCGCACCTGCAGCATCCCAGGCACACCTGTAGCATTCCCAAAGAAGATGTTTTTCCCAGACTGCTCTACCGTGATTCTAGGAGCTCCCAGACTTGTCACTGGTGCTCCGAGACTTGTCACAGGCACTCCCAGGCACTTCCAGGTGCACCCAAAGTTCTCTCTGGCGCTCCGAGGAGTTCCCAAACTTATCACAATCACTCCCATGGTACTCCTGAACGAGTCAACATAGATCCCAGTTACTCAGAAGGCTGGCCGGAATGCCCTCCTACCGTCTGATTCTCTCCTGAAATTGACACATCTAAGTTTACACTCCACATCCTCTCAGACACTTCTGGAGGCTTCCAGTGACTAAAATACATTCTGCTGATGTCCACACTCACTCAATCATGGCCTCCAAGTGCATCTCTGAGTTCACTCGATCTCTCAGTCTCCAAGCGCATCTCCAAACTCGCTCGATCGCGGCCTCCAAATGCATCTCAGAGTTCACTCAATCTCAGTCTCCAAGTGAATCTCCAAACACGCTCGATCACGGCCTCCAAGTACATCTTCAACGAGCGATGGCAGTTGTACGGAGATACAGGGGTAACGGAGGTGGACCGAGTGAAGGGGAGTATATATTCTGCAGACCCTGGAGTAGATAGACATCATCTCATTTCCATCTCATCTTGTCATAAAATCAAAATACACACTCTATCTTTCCCAACTTTTGGTCTCACTCACACTGTCCGAGATTTCGTGGTTCCACACAATTGCATGGATCCTCAACGCCGGGTAGTATCGTATGATCTCACCCGATTCCTATGCTCCTCGAAACAGAACCGCTCGTTCTCAACAACTCTGTTTGGATATCGCGAGAGGTACGGCAGAGTCTTGATGGTGTGCTCTGCGCCTTCTAGCTCCAAGTGGTGCATCTCTAAGTTCTCTGAATGGGCGTGTCAAGGTGCTCCTCCAAATATGCTCAAGTACCATCTGCAGCCAGATTGACCGTATGTGAATATATACAGATAGTTAAATAATGCATGCCATAATATGATGTAGTGAATTTTGTGACTGTAACAAAGACAAATATGATAAGACGAAATGACTTGTGGTTGTGTAAGAACCACTGCTGTGAGAATATGGCACCAAGTGTCTCGCAGAGCTGCGCAGCGGTCGCTGCTGCTCTCGAAGTATTCCGCAGAGCTGCGCAACGGTGTCTCCTGATCTCGAAGTATCCTGCAGTGCTGCGCAGCGGTCTCAGCTTCTCTCGAAGTCTCCCGCAGATCTGCGCAGAGGTCTCAGGAGCTCCAAAATTAGACTATTGTATAAGTCCAATCTTGGAGCATCCTGAATGCACCTCCATAAATCCGGGTGCTTTCAGAAGCACCTGACAATGCTCTTGCAGACTCTGAGAGCACTTTGATTAGCTCCAGGGGGCTCTAGGAGCATCTGGAAGTACTTAGAAGCACTGGTGAGGTCCCGCAGAGTGTCTGGGAGGATTGCGTGTTGCTTCCGGACCGATTTACATCATGCTGATAAAAATTCCTCTGATGGGCCCCAGACTGGACTGGACTGGACCAGTCCGGACTACTGGAATCATTGGTCTGAGCCTTCTTCCTTGCCGCGGATTCTGCCGCTCTGTGGTTGGACCCACCACAATACAAACACCTTGCATCCGTAAACCACTTGGCCCTTGCTTCCGCAGAAATATTCATTCTGCCTGCACTGAGGTCGATAGGTGCAGGTCAGGTTGAACAAGCCACTGCTCCAGTGGGGGCTCCTGCGGGATCTTTCGGGGGAGCAGGAGGTCTGGGGGAAGGCACATAACCTGTCCCTCCCCCCTATTGTGTGCTGCATTCTCCGCCTGTCGTTGTGAGATCTGATTATCCCGTTTCTGACACACCGTCACAAACACAGGAAGTTCCTCCGGGATATCGCTATATGTAAAACAATTCTTCAATTCCTTGGACAGGCCCATTCGTAGGGCGTTCCATAGAGACATGGGATTCCAATCCAGGTCCACGGCAAAGACTGGAAACTCAGAGTAGTACGGAGGAAACTTGGGGTTTGTTAGTTCAATCTCCCTCATCTTCCGTTCGGCGGTGGCCACTCAGGCAGGGTCTCCATATGCTGGTTCCACGAGTTGTATAAAAGCTAGTAGGTCTTCCAGCCCTATTGTTCTGTCTTCCCAGAGGTGTGGCAAAATCTGTCCTAAGGCTATTCCCCTCAGACGATTGAATGCGTAATGCATCTTCCACTGCTCATCGGGAAATCAAGCTGCCTTGTGTTGTCTGACCATCGGAAGTTGAGCAATCCAGCCTCTCAACTCGGTTCGATCCGACCCCGAAACTTCTGAGGAGTCCGGAAATTTTCAGTCTCAGTCGTTGGCATGTTGCAGGGGAGTTGGCGCTGCCCGAGCCGCTGAGGATAGCGTATTCGCTAACTGTGTCCCAAAAGCCCAGACTTCTTCCCCCAATTGTTGAGCGTCCCGTGACATGTCGTCCAATTCATGTCGCAGGTCCTCGTCCGTCCCTACCATTCTTGGGGTTATCTTGGCTTCCTCCAGCTCCTGTTTGAACGTTGCCAGCCGCTGCTTGAACCACGAGTGGTCGCGTTGTAGGGGTTGGAACTGTTGTGTCTGTAGATTCGTGATCTGTGGCTGCACATCTATTATCTGTTGGGAGTGGTTGCACACCATCTGGGTTTCCCTGATGAGTTGGGAGTAGTGGGCCACCCGGACTAATACTTCGTGAGTCTGCCCAAAGGCCTCGTACAACTCATCTGTTCCTATGGCTTCCCGCTGTATGTCGATGACAGCCATGATGGTGCCTTGGACCTCGGGGGACACAAGTGCCGCTCAGGGTTCCGTTGCCCCTGAAATTACAGCCAATCAAGTACATCAACCAATGCCAATTATATGCGTTGATTTCAAAAAGGGTCGGAGTCGGGGGTTCAATAACAATCCAAGGAAGCAGTGCAGATTTTGCTGTGTCTGCTGCTGCCCGTGCATGTCCTTCCTTTGAGCGTGTTCCTAAACAGTTATGTACTTCACACTCACAATGTAACTCAGGATCACAATCAAACCAAGTGTGGGCTCCCCAGTACTTAGTCCAACTATAACCAAACACTGGATCGTCAAGTTCCAGGCCTCATTCATAGGCAGCGGCCTCCGTCGAATAAAGATTCCACAGGGAAGCAACGGCGGATTGTTCCAAAAATGCTGACGCCAAAGGTTCTGCTTCTAAGCTTTCCGCAAGTATTACTCCAATGCTGTCAAAAGCGTTCACAGGTTTAGGTTTCGAAATCGAACGAAAGGTTCCAGCAAGGTGACACCAGTTTGTTCGGGAAGTACAGTAACTGTCGCACTCTCGCATTCGAATCAGGAGCTCGGTGTGGGTGTTGAGAGATATCAAATCCGGTAAGTCGTGGTAACTTGTCAACGCAATCGTCGCAAATGTGAATCCACAGGTGGTTGCGTCCCAAATATACCCAACACGTAACAGCGCAAGGTTGATTACTGTACTTACAACCGTTCGAAGGGTGCCGGCACATTCAACTCTGTAAGGTTGCAGCCACACAGGTAGCAAATCGAGATATAACTATTGGTAACTTCACAGTAATACCAAACAAGATCAAAACAAGGGGTCAAGCAATGTTGACAGTACATTCAATACCAGGTACGTTGTAAAAGACTGATTCAAGTGTAACAGGCGGGTTCAGAGGTAGGTGACATTGCTAACAATATTGTGATATCATAACTGAAACAAGGTGCTTTGAAGTTCGTATCGAGAGAATCAAAACAGGGCAAGAGACAGAACTGGTTGACAGTAGTGCTTGCTTTGCTATACAAGAGAACGAGTAAAGAGAGAAGAAAAGGAAATCCTCCAACACTGAACAACCTCTCTTTATATACACTTGGTCTGCTATCCTTGAATCATTCCTCATTCTTCAATATACAGTCTGAATATTCCCTCATGATTCTACACACCACCAACACAACACGTTATCAATAACACCATGCCATATAATCCGACGTCGCAACACCTCGAACCAGTTCCTTATCATAACCAATCATACCGCCACCATCATACAACATTCCCACACCATTTCCGCGTCTACTAACGTCTCCGCCCTCTGTAAGACTAAGCCCTTCCATCCACCTGATACCATTTGTAAGTACGTTTTTACCCATAACTTCGTGACCCGAGCAGTGACAATGAATTGCGATTATGTTTCAGACAGAAGGATTGCAACATCGCATTAGCAGGACATCCAGAACAGAAAAAACATTGGACCTCCTAGCCCACCAGTATTACTGGGAGGATATCAGAAGCCAAGTCAATCAATACGTATGGATTTGCTATAGTTGCAAATGCTCTGAGAGTACTTGACTTTGCACGTTTGGAGTTCTTCCACCATTATCAGTACCGGAGAAAGCATGGGTAGTTATTTCAATGGAATTTGTAGTCCGACTATCTAAGTGTAAACCATTTGATGCCAGTTGCATTGTGGTTAGTGTTAGCAACGGTTCCGGACCGTCACTTCGGGTCTGTGTTACGGCCTGAAGGAATTGATAAATGATAGGTTACATTCGTTAAGGTACGCCTGGAGATGCGTAGGAATTAGGGGAAAAGCGATCACTCGTTAAAAGGGAAGCGGGGATGAAGGTTCTAGAAGAGTATAAGGAACCGGTAAGGGTGTGGGAATAATATAGGATGATAAGGATGAGATGAGGACGTAGGAAGAAGTGTTGCGACGTCGGACGATGTGGCGTGGTTGTACTGATAAGCAGAGTTTTCAGGTGTGTAAGATCATGGTATGATTATTCGGTTGGTACATCGAAGCATGAAGGATGGTTCGAGGGTAGCGAACGGATTGTATAAAGAGGGATGGTTTGGCGTTGGAGGATTTCCTTTTCTTCTCTCTTTACTCGTTCTCTTGAATAGCAAACGATAGTACGACTTTGAAAAGACATCTTGATTCTTGTCCTCTCGATACGCACTTCGAGTTCAGTCCTGCAACATTCACATCACCTGCGTCCGACCCCGCCCGTTACAGTCTGGGTCCAGGTCCGAACCAAACCATTGCCAAATTGGCAGTCCAGGGCATCAATAAATCTGAACCGTCAATTCAAGTACAGTTCGATGGTAAACTCCCAACCCGCCTGAATTTGGTGGGTTGTCAGTGGGTTGTCCAGCGGGTCCATCCATAGATTCATATAAGGATCATATTTTTGGAGTATCTTAATAATATCTTATCAAAATCACATTTTCAACAATGAAGGATATGTTTTTGCGTGCTTTGCAGCTTGCAATTTCAATTAATTTGGGAATGGTGTTTTACCTTTGATATATTGTATTTTTGCCTAACAGGGTGGTCAATAATTCCGTTATGAACGCAAAGATCCGCGCGATGCGTTGAATACCAAATATTCAACAACTAAAACTGTTGATGCTCCGTTGACGCTCATTTTCAGGATGCGGCAGGGACCATGTCACTGTTGTTTTCCCAGTAAAGGCTACCAATATTTCATAAATGGATGTGTGCAACCAATCGGAACATAGATTACCCAAGATGCCAAGCCGAAAATTGTTGACGCTCTGTTGACAGTCATTTTCAGGATCTTGCAGCGAGTATGTCACTGTAGTTTTTCCGTGTAAAGGCTGCCAATATCTGATGAATGGGTGTCTCCACCCAATTGGAATATCAATTACCCAGGATGGGAAGCTCACATTCGTTGACGCTCCGTTGACGCTCATTCTCAAGATGCGGCAAGGGGCATGCTGTTGTAGTTTTCCCCAGTAAAGACTACGGATATCTGGTAAATGGATGTCTGCAACCAATTGGAACATAAATTACACAAAATGCGAAGCTAAAAATTGTTGATGCTCTGTTGACGCTCATACTCAGGATGCGGCAGGGAGCATGTCACTGTAGTTTTTCCCAGTGAAGGCTGCCAATATCTGACAAATGGGTGACTGCAACCAATCAGAACATAAATTACCCAAAATGCGAAGCTAAAAATCTTGGTCACTCCATGGACACTCATTCACAGGATGCGGCAGGGAGCATTTCGTTGTAGTTTTTCCCAGTAAAGGCTGCCAATCTCTGATAAATGGGTGTCTGCAACCAATCAGAATATAAATTACCCAAGATGCGAAGCTGAAAATTGTTGACGCTCCATTGACAATCCATTGACGCTCCATTGACGCTCATTCTCAGAATGGGGCGGTGACTGTGTTGCTGTCTCTTCTGCGTAGAAACGCTGCCAATACATGGGTTATGCATAACATCAACCAAATAGCTGTTAAATTACTGTACTTACATAACTACTAATCGTTGACGCTCCGTTGACGCTCATTTTAATTTATTGTCCATTCATCATCTGCTGCCATCGATGATAGTCTTCATCATGATTTGAACATATTTCTGGTCTTTCTGACAGATCGAGACTTGGCCCTGTGGCAAAGCCCAGCGCAGTAACATTCTTGCACTGTTTGCTCTCACACAACTACAATTTATGCATCTTGCCAAAAGCTTTATTGCCCCTGCTATACATCTGTTTATCAACCAATATTTACAAGCTACTGCTCACCATTCGCCCATAATAGTTCTCTATCTTCAACTCTCGGTCAAGATACATAAAGAAGCTTGTGACACATTGATGCATTCTGTCCTACTTTTTCTTCACTCTCTTATTCCTCCTGGTTTTGATTGCATTGACTGTCATCAACACCTTGTCAGCCTGTCGCTGTGACTTCCGTGTGGGCCGAATCAATCAGGGAACATTTGGCATGGCGCTCAGATCCTGCTGCTCTGGGCATTCCGGATCCTCGATGTTATTGTCTTGCTCTATATTAGATCCAAAGTTCGCTGTGCAATTGTCTTCACTGTCATTTGGATTATCTACATCCCAATTCCAGTTAAGCCAATATTCAGTGTCCGGAATGCTGTCAGGTGCGCTATCCTCATCACTTTCGACTGGATGATGGTTGATTATCCGGATTCGGTGAATATTGAATATTTGAGTTCGTCTTCCAGGGAGGTCGTTTGCAGACAAAGGGGGTGGCTAGTGTTAGCAACGGTTCTGGGTTACCCGGCTGCGGTCCGGGTTTGGAACCAGACCGGATGCTCCGGTCTGGGTTCTTACCCGGGAAACAGGGGTACCACCCGGGTCCGGGGACAGGTTTGAAACGGACCGCGGTTCCATTTTACGGGTCCTACAACTTTGGCTCAAATTAAGTATTTGAGTGCTGATCATATCATGACATGATCAGTAAGTAAATTGTGCAGCATTAGTCGCACTTTCACCTCCCGCTTTCATATTTGCGATCCGACTGATATTCGTTGGGTGGTTGTGAAATAAAGGTTGAATTTAAGCGAAATTGGTGGGGTTTCGATCGCGACTGAACGAATACTTGTCGGATTGCAAATTTGACAGCGGGAGGTGAAAGAGCGACTAAAACTGCACAATCTACGTATTGATCATGTTGTGATACGATCAGAACTCAAATACTTAATTGAAGCAAGAAATGTTGACTTTTGAGGAGTGGGTTTTGTGTGGAAACCCATGCAACGGTTCGGTTCCGGTTTGGAACCGGACCCGGAACCGACCTGGGAATTTGGACCCGTTGCTAACACTAGGGGTGGCAAAGGAGATCTTTCTGACAATTAAAATGCAGCCGCACCACCGTGTTGAAAGTGTGACCAGGTTTCTTTGACAATCTCTTCTGTGTCCGAAATGTATCCCACGGTGGTCATCTGCTTGTTTTGAGTGCGAGATTCGTTCTGGGTAGCCTGTAGGTTGTGGCTGCCCTGCCACATATCCAAAATGTCGTGAACCTTGGCCATTCTGTGGAATTTCCTTTCCTCCACCTCTCTCTTCATTTCCGAGTCATTATCTGTGTTAATTGTATCCAATAATGGGTTAACGCCAGCAAAAATCCTGTTATTGGCTCGAGCGAACTGCCTTACAACATCAGCAAAATGTATTTCAGTCACTGGAAGACTCCAGGAGTGTCTGAGAGGATGTGGAGTGTAAACTTAGATGTGTCAATTTCAGGAGAGTATCAGACCCTAGGAGGGCATTCCAGCCGGCCTTCAGAGTAACTGGGATCTCTGATGACTGCTACAGGAGTACCATGGGAGTGATTGTGATAGGTTTGGGAACACCTCGGAGCGCCGGAGAGGACTTCGGGTGCACCTCGGAGCACCTGGGTGCGTCGGCGATAAGCCTGGGAGCGCCGACGACAAGCCTGTGAGCACCTGGGTGTGCTGGCGACAAGTCTGGGTGCGCCGGCGATAAGTCTGGGTGCACCGACGACAAGCCTCGGAGCTCCGGCAACAAGTCTGGGAGCACCTTGAATCACAGGAGAGCAGTCTGGGAAAAACAACATCTTCTTTGGGAATGCTGCTGGTGCGCCTGGAAATCATAGCTACTACATATCGTTCAACGATCGTTAAGACTGATGTATTCAGTTTGTATTCTCATCTATGTATTGATATAGCTACCGATCTACACACGGTATATCTTGATTGGCTGCAGGCGGCGCTTGAGAGCAATTCGAGGTGCACCTGAAAATGACGATCAAGTGAACTCAGAGATACACTCCGAGGCCGTGATCGAGTGACTTTGGAGATGCACATGGAGGCTGTAATCGAGCGTATGTGGAAATACACTTGGAGGCCGTGGTCGATGAACTTGGAGGCGGTAATCGAGCGTATTTCGAGATACACTTGGAGGCCGTGATCGAGTGAACTTGGAGATGCAGTCCGAGATCGTGATCGGGGGAGTTTGGAGATGCACTTGTGGAGGCCGTAATCGAGCGAGTTTGGACATACACTTGGAGGCCGTGATCGAGCGAGTTTGGAGATATGCACTTGGAGGCCATGATTGTGCAATGTTGCAGGCAGTAATCGAGCGAGTTTGGAGATGCACTTGGAGGCCGTGATCGAGCGAGATTGGAGGCCGTAATCGTGCGAGTTTGGGAATAGACTTAGAAGCCGTGATCGAGCAAGTTTGGACGAGTACTTAGAGATGGTCGATTGACGGCGCACCGGGTGCTGAGACTCTAGTCATTAGTTAGTTAACTCGCAATTGTGGGAATGTGAGAAGGTGACTGCACCTTTGAGCTCTCATGGAGAGCTGGCTAATGGCGGTCGATCGTGTAGGGAGGCACGCCGGAAGCTGAAGCTACATTCCGGGGTCAACTCGTAATCATGGGAATGATGGGAAGACAAACAATCTTGGGTCCTCAGTGTATGCTGTACTCGGTGTATGCTGTACTAGGTGTATGCTGTACTCGGTGTATGCTGTACTCGGTGTATGCTGTACTCGGTGTATGCTGTACTCGGTGTATGCTGTACTCGGTGTATGCTGTACTCGGTGTCACCTTATGATAATGACAGGGAGAGATAGAGAGGGATAACTAAACTTTGTGTTCTGTAATGATGTTAGAGTTATGGACGAGAAAGAGAGAGATGGGGGATGAAGATGAGAACGATGTGGAGGATATGAGTGGATATGAGAAATCAGCGGTACGATTTGCCTGATTGAGTTGGGAAGACCTCGTATTGGTGTAATTACACTCCCGATCGGGACTCGTACCTGCTGTATCGGGGATGGTAAATTGACTTGCACACGAAATTCTCTCAAGTCCCAGTTTCTCATGATGATTTCTCCCATCTCCTCTCATCTCTCTCATTCTCGTCCTCAAGTCTACTATCACCTAAGAACACGAAGTTAAGTCATCGCTCTCTATCTCTCCATGCCATCATCAACAGTTAACACCGAGTACAGCATACACGGAGTTCATCATACACCGAGTACAGCATACACTGAGTACAGCATACGCCAAGTACTGCAGACACCGCGTACTGCATCATCCGAAGATCAACTGTCTCCCACTCTCATCTCTCAGCAGACCATGTTGTACTCAAATCTCTACATTCCCACAATCACAAGTTAACCAATGAATAGAGTCTCAGCTCCAGTCGCGCCTCCCTCCCGAACTACCGCCTCCAGATTGACCGCTTCCAAGTACTCCTGCAATCTCGCTCGATCACGGCCTCCAAGTGCATCTCTTACCTCGCTCGATCATAGTCTCCAAGTGTATCTCTAAACTCGCTTGATCACAGCCTCCAAGTGTATCTCTAAATTTGCTCGATTACAGCCTCCAAACTCGCTCGATCACAGCCTCGAAGTGTATCCCCAAACTCGCTCGATTTTGGCCTCCAATCTCGCTCGATCACGGCCTCCAAGTGCATCTCTAAACTCGCTTGATTACGGCCACCAAGTGCATCTCCAAACTCGCTCGATTACGGCCACCAGGTGCATCTCCAAACACGCTCGATCACAGTCACCAAGTACATCTTTAAGGTGCGACGGCGGGTGTATGGAGATACAGGGTTAACGGAGGTGCAAAGATTGACGGAGAGTATATATTCGGCAGACCCCAGAGTAGTTAGGCATCATCTTATCATACAATGAAAATACACACTGTATCTTTCGCAACTCTTGGTCTCACTCACTCGGTCCGCGATATTGTGGATCCACGCAATTGCGTGGGATCATCAACGCGGGGTAGTATCATATCTTCTCACCTGATTCCTACGCTCCTCGAACTAGAACCGCACTGTCTCATGAATTCCGCTTGAATATCGCGAGAAGTGCGGTGGAGTGTTGATGGTGGGCTCTCTGTCTTCTAGCTCCATCGTTTCACTGCAACGGCCTCCAAATGGTGAATCTCTAAAGTTCTCTCAATGGGCATGGCCTGGTGCTCCTCAAAATATGCTCGAGTACCATCTGCGGCCAGATTGAACGTATGTATATATAGAGAGAGACTTAAATAATGCATGCCATCTTATGATGTAGCGAATCTTGTGACTGTAACCAAGATGAATACGATAAGACGAAATGCCTTGTGGTTATGCAAGAACCACTGCTGCGAGAATACGGCATCAAGTCTCCGATGAGGATACGGCATCAAGCCTCCCGCAGAGCTGCGCAGCAGTCTCGGCCGCTCTCGAAGTATCCAACACAGCTGCGCAGCGGTCTCAGCTTCTCTCGAAGTCTCCCGCAGATCTGCGCAGAGGTCTCAGGAGCTCCGAAATTTGACTATCCTAGATGGAGCATCCTGAATGCACCTCCATAACTGCAGGTGCTTCCAGGAGCACCTGAGAATGCTCTTGCAGTGTCTGAGAGCACTTTGCTTAGCTCCAGGGGGGTCTGGGAGCGTCTGGAAGTATTTAGAAGCACAGGTGAGGTCGCCCGGAGTGTCTGGGAGGATTGCGTGTGGCTTCCGGACCGAATTACATTGTGCTGATGAATGACTTCTTCGCGAAGCATCTCGCCTATTGTTTTTGACTGTCTCCACCCTACAACATCTGGGCCAAGGGAAAAACTGGCCTCCACTGTGACACCACGTGGTATGATAGAGATTATGTCGCGTGCCACATAGCAGAGATCAGCGTACTTGGAGTGCGTTTCCTCTTGTTGGCGCCACCAGTCGGTTATGTCTGGTACCCAATATGTACTGCTAATGTCCATTGGGTTGGAGTGGTAATCATTGAGATTTGGATTAGTTTGCCCCCAGTTGTTTGGTCCAGCATGCGGCAAATTCAAACACAGCCTGGCGGCGGTGAAAATGTGTGCTGCGCGATCACTTCGTCCGGGAGTTGTTGCAGCCACATTGTTAGGTGTTAAATATTCGTTATCATCGCTGGACAAATCATATGGATCAAAGGATGATTGGCGGGATCCTGAGGCAGTTGGACAGGGGATGAGATTGCTGCTCGGTAAGCTTCCGAGTGCATTGACCGGCTCACGTTGAAGTTTGGCACAGTATTCATTCTCCCCATACTTCAGATAGGCATCATGGTATTGGGTTGTATATGATGTCTCATCCTCAGGATTAATATCCATTCCTCAATCCAACTGTCTAAATGATCGGAGCTTCCGGAAAGGATCAAGGATATGCGCAGAAATCAGAATCATCCCTGTCAATGGAGTCACTTCAGCGGAATATTTTGACAGCTTTTGTTGAGCTAACTTCACGGCGAAGAAGAACTCTTCTTTCCATTGAGTAGTCTTCTTAGCGAGAGCTTGCATCATGCCATCCATGTGATCGAACATGTCATTGTACACTGTGATAACGTGACGCAATGTGACTGTATGCCTCTTGGACATCCACAGAGTCCAATATTGGAATGGCCTCAACACTTCCATGACATACTTCACAATGGTCCATTCATCTTGAGTTGTGAAAAGTGGCCTATAATCACTGAATTTGCGATTTTGAAGTCAGTTGTGTGTGAATTCCCGTAATCAGTAGGCACGCTCCAGCAACTCCAGTTTAGAGTTTCAACGGGTCTTCCCATCCATAATTGGAAGTACCACGATGCGGACTTAGGCTTTTTGACAGTCAATGAACTGGTTTCAAACGACCAGGTGTCAGTGTAATGAATACTGCAAGCATTCCCTGCGATATGAAAGTCAGTTTCAGGACTCTCAAAATATCATGAAATACATACTTTCTCAATTATCTTTGCTACACCTGGTCTCATGGCCGACACCTTATTGATTCTAGCATTGCCCTCTTTTCGACGTCTTCTCTCTTCCCAATGCCTAGGATTCCATTCTCTCCAAATTGCTGATTGCGCTCATGGGCTTCCCAAGACTTGGTCAGGCATTTTACCCCCAGACTGCTCATGAATGCACCGAAAGCCAACTGTATGATGTGTGCCATGCACGGAATGTGGTTCCTCAATGCAGGCCACTCGATTCCAGAGGCGCCGAGTGTTGATTGCAGCTCGCGTGTCATCGAGTAATTTGAGGAGGCATTATCAGTCGTAATTCCAAGCAGACGGCAGTCGGTAAGCTCATAACAATCAAGCACGTTCTTCAAATGTGCGGCTAGCGTTGCTCCAGTATGTTTGCGTATAACCTATCATCCTTCATTAGCATTCGAAATAGGAAAGGAATAGGCAATCAACCTCATTGAAAACGAGTTGAACTTCATGAAATGCCCAATTGCGATCCACATATCAAGCGATGACCGACGTTATCGCTGCTGGTTTGTTTGTTGATGTCCATCCGTCCCAAGCCAAACTAAGTTCATTTCTTGATGGCATTTTCTACTTAATTGCATCCACAGTCACTGCATATTCCGTCCGGCGAATGTTGCTAAGGGTCGTAGCTGACGGCAGCACTTGTTCATCGCGGAACGCCTTACCAGACTGTCGTAGCTCTAGATTCGATATAGCGTTCCATGGAATATGAGCCGAAACAAATCCAAACATGAGGTAGCGATTCCACGTGCCTTGGTGAAATTCGGACTTTTCAAAGTTGTTAGCTGCTAGTTTGGAACGTTTTGTATATCATTTCGGGTAATATGGATCAACCTGGAAGTCAAATATGATTTTCCTCTGCGAACTTACTATTGTAATTCCTCAACTTCCTTGCCTCTTCAGGATGGCCAAAGAAGTTTCATCGACCGTCGAACTAGTCGATTTAGTAACCTCTGACTTTGTTAATTCGTTTAACCTTGCGATGTGAGCCTTTGGCAGCAAGTGTTTCCCCATTGAACTGGTCCCATGTTCTGATGGATGGCGAAGAACTTGATGACAATTGATACACATGATGCCGGGGCTGCCTGTCTCCACAATTCCGCAGTGTAAATAGAATCCCCACGAAGGCGCATGTCCAGAATTATTGCAAGCAATACGCGGCTTCGAGCCTACATTCATTGATGCCCATGAAGCATCGAAGATGGTTTGGGAAGTAAGGTCGCTCAAATCACTAATAAAGACACGTTCATCCTTGCAAGAGATCGTAACCTCAAGCAATGAGGTAATGAAAGATTCTGAATCCGACATCGCAGTAGGAATTTTATTGCTGCATGATCCGACTCGAGAGGCTGCAAAAAGTTACGTTATAGTAAAGAACACTGCGGATTCTTATATATTGACTAGAGCTACCAGTGAAAAAATAGTCTGATCTGTGAGACATTGTATGCATATTTGCGAAGTTGTATACAACAACATATTGCAAAGACTGACTGCGTAAGACTCAATTCAGGAACAACACAACGCAGTTCATTGCTGTGTAGCATATTGAGCCCCCAGAAGAATTGTTGATGTACTGTGGGCGCTGAATTGTAGGAGGCGGACACGATATCATCAGTAGCATTGTTCCCCATAATGGCAGCCGACAAGTTGAATATGGGATAAAACATTCCATAGCCCTTAGATCGTCAAAGATGGAAAGCCAATAATCGTTGACGCTCCGTTGACGCGCATTTTTAGGAGGTGGTAGCGATCTCGTCAGTAGCATTTTTCCCCATAAAGGCAGCCCATGAGTTGAATATGGGATAAGGATGTTCCATAGCCCGTAGATTGTCTAGAATGGAAGACCAAAGATTGTTCAGACTCCGCTGACGCTTATTTTCAGGTGGTGGTAGCTGTATCGTCACTAGCGTTTTTGCCCATAACGGCAGCCGATAAGCTGATTATGCGATAACGTCGTTCTATAGCTTTTAGAGTGTGCAAGATGCAAGACCAGAAATCATTGACACTCTGTTGACGCTCATTTTTAGGAGGTGGTAGCTGTTGTGTCACTAGCATTTTTGCGCATAAAGGCGGCCGATACATTGATTATGGGTTAACATTGATGCCCAGCGCTTTGAGTGTCCATCATGCAAGACCAAAAATCGTTGACGCTCCGTTGACACTCATTTGTAGCAGGTGGTAGCGATACGGTCCGGAGTATTTTCGCCCATCGAGGCGGCCGATACTAAGATTATGGGTTGAAGGGGTTGCTTCACCCTTTAATTATTCAAGATACAAGACCAAAAATCGTTGACGTATCGTTGACACTCATTTTCAGGATGGGTCAACGAGCATGTCACCATCGTTTTTGCCTACACACACCGCCAATACAGTCACTTTGGAATGATGTGACTATGCATCCATTTGTTTGCCCACAATGTAAGACCAAAAATCGTTGACGCTCTGTTGATGCTCAACTTAATGACACACTAACAGTAAGTGGATGCTCAACAATTGTCTGCAAAAATGCATACAGTGGTTATTGGCAGCCAATAAATCGTTTCTATATATAAACATTTGAATCCAAAAGCTTCCAGGCCTTTGAATTTCCGATGCACCACTTTTCTTGTTAACTGTGTGATAAATGAAGTTAGCCTATCACGTTCCAACGCTTTAGACCGGCAATTAAACGCATATATCTCCGTGCACTAGTTGTTGCTATATTTAGGCCTACTTCCTCACCTTTTCTCATCCAGCTCATTCTCCGTGATTTCCATGACATACCATAAGCAATTTTCAAAATCTCGACCATGTTCACCGGGTCTGCACAGAGAGTTATGCAGTTGGCTGCATGATCGCATGCAGCATGACAGTCATCATTCGTCTGGGCTCGTGTAGCGCATTGACTGCCTCACCTATGACTCATATGACATCAGTGACTTAAATTCAGTTAGTGAGTTTCTTCTCTAATTTAGTTTAAATTGTCTGACTTAACAGTAACCAGCAGGACGATACTACTTTGATTGGTCATCAGTCAATTCGATTTGAATTCTAGACCATTGGCATGGCCTATCCGACCCTTGCACATGCACAGACGAAATATCAAGTCTCACAATTTGGTAACTGAAATCAAGCAAAAGCTGACACGTAGCAAATAAGGTTCATCAATTGCTTTTCGAAGTGATACATCGACACGACTGCCAATTTGCTCATTCTTTACTCTGGTCACGCAGGAGCGGTCACCATGTCTTCGTCGGAATCCGATTTCTATATGGTAATGTGTTTGGGAGGCTGGGTGCAGGAGTTATATCTTACGTGTTCAACATGCTTTGATATCTGAATTATGAACGAATCAGGCGCTCGGGCAGGGGGGAGGGACGGAATGCCTTTGTGTGTCTGTGGAGTCTGCAATGGAAGCCTCATTTGACTACTCACTGGTCTAGAAGTCACTTGCGGCATTTGCGATTTTCCGGGGATGCTATCAAGTGTCTCCATTGGCTCACGAAATGTCATAGGCAGAACAGGTTGCATCCTCTTCCCTTTGGGATTGAACGACCGCTGTCACCTTCAATTCAGTAGTCCCATACTTCTTATGTCTCTCACCGAAGTAGTCGGCCGCGTCTCCCCAGCCTGGTTGCGTCAATTCGTCAAGCTTCATCTGCTTCTGCCGAAAACACTCCATGCGATGCTGTACTGTTTGAGAGATTGTGCCCATCACCCAGCCGGGATTGTCATCTTCACTAAGCTTGCACACCTCAGGATCTTCCTTATCATCATCCTCGTCTTCCCCATCCTCCCCATCGCCGGAACTGGCAAGATGGCTCAGACAATCTCCAATGGCGTCCAACATCTCCTCAAAAGTTGTTTCAGGCTTGGTGGTTGTCAATCCCACGTTTTCAGCATTTCTCATTTCTTCCTGCGCCTGGTTAATCGCTGTATCTGGGTCTTCAACTCGGTTTCTTGCCACAGCGGTCTCTCTTTCCACATAATCCTCGATGCATTTCTCCATCTCTTCGGTGCATACAAAGTGGGTTTCCTGTCGTCTCCCCGCCGCAAGCTTCTTTTTGGATCGCACGCTGCGCAATCCACCAACAGCTCGGCCCCTTTCTCCATCCAAGCCGCTCTTGGCTTCATTCGCTTGAGGACGTCGTCGTGTGGAATGCATTGTCGATTTGCAGTATTTGCCTGCCGGTAATGGCGAAATGTTCATTTTCGGAGCATTGACCACTGTATTCTGTGTGGACTCTGTTGATGGACGAGATGCTGGATGTTGCAAGATATGGACCACATAGAGGCAAGCTGCGTCAATTATGTCGAGGTTGGTATGCTTCATCAACTTGAACAAAGCATAATCTACGTTTCGACCGTCACTGAATTGGAAATAACAATGGTAACCGTACATCATTTATGGTCCATTTCATGCAAGTTCCATGGGATCTCGTGAGATAACGTAGGTTACCCTGCCATGCAACACGACCGGGCGATGCAACACCCGCCCCCTCCCACTTCTGGCCTTCTCTAGCCCAACCAAAAATAAACTGGAAGGGTTAGAACAAAAAAGGAGCCATATACAGATGATTTAGAATGATATGGGAGGG
>Ga0307515_10008373_pt1 | contig 20172 bp, 7 predicted proteins | sample 17_EM_MG_FD_194513 | JGI IMG/M metagenome (GOLD analysis project Ga0307515, IMG submission 194513) | Populus trichocarpa ectomycorrhiza microbial communities from riparian zone in the Pacific Northwest, United States - 17_EM | ecosystem: Host-associated > Plants > Roots > Unclassified | place... | reverse complement strand
TAATATTTGGTGTGGTTGAGAATTGAATTTTATATATATTTTTTTAAAATTGCTTTTATATATATATATATATATATTATTGATTGAGAATTGAGTTTTATAATTTGTTTTGATTTATTTTATATAAAGTTATCACAGTCTTGTAACTTAAGTTGTGAGTTTTATAAATTAACTAAAATTAATTTAAGTTGATTTAATATATTATTATCTTAATATATAAAAAAATTATCATCTTTATATTTATAAAAGATGTAATCTAATTATAGTACGTACCAAGGTGGGCAAGGGTATAGGTTTTCCCTTGTATTTGTATCCAACAGTCAATTTTATTTTATTTCAGATTCAATGAATTTGCCCAAATGATTTCGAATGTAAATTAAATCAATCAGGCTAATTACTAAAAACTTTATAAATCAAACATTAATTTTTATTAACGTAGCATACCGAATTGGTCATCCACTTCTTTAAAAAAACTTAAAACCTTGGTTTACCTTTTCTCATCTAATATCCTTCTTTTAATTTATTTTTTTTATCATTTTTTTTCCTCATGAACCATGCACCTATTACACTTATCTACTTCTTCTTCTTTTTTTCTTACTTTTTTTTTTTTTTACTTTGTCGTCTCTCTTTTAAATAGATTCATACAACACCACATCACTTAAAATTAAACGTATGATTTAGAGAAATTTTAATAATTAATTAATCTCAATTAACTCAAATTGGACAACATAGGATAAATTGATTGAATTAAAAACACACGGATAAATTTGACTGTCAAAACACACACAGAGACACAAAACAAAACATAGGGTGAAGCACACTATTTATAATAAGCAATAAAAACCTGACAACCATAACCCCTTTTCTATTTACGAGAAAGAGATGAAACCAGATCAGGAGCATCAAGGTACCAAAGCTTGCTTCCTAAGGTTCGGATTAAGCTACGGCACTGATCCAAAGGACCCAAACCTCCAGAGTCTTCAGGAAATTATTTGTTCGGTGTTGTAATTAGATTACTTTATTTACATTAAACAAATTGTAACAAGAAGCGCCTGTAGCTCAGTGGATAGAGCGTCTGTTTCCTAAGCAGAAAGTCGTAGGTTCGACCCCTACCTGGCGCGAATTTATTTCAGTTTTATTTTTCACCTTATTATTATTATTTTTTACTATCTTTAAAAGACTTATAACAGCACTGCTAGTCTACGATGTAAGTTCAACATTTTTGGGAAGGTTTTTGTTCTATTTTCTTTTTTAAAGAAATTTTTGAAAAACTTTTGTTTTTGCTTCTGGCGCTATCCTGCTGGGGATTTTGTCCTTCATGGAGGATGCAAAAACATCGATGTAGCTCTTACCTAGACGTGTAGTCTTTTTTTTTTTAGACATTGTGATTCTGTTGCAGATTGGCAATGTAAGCATGCTACGACTGTTGCTAGTTTTGAAGACTGGGTAAACTTCCCCCATCCTAAGCTTAGGTTGCTTTTATATCTTGATTTAAACCAGTAATGAAGGCTTCTTGTTTGTTCAAAAGGAGTCATCAAGGCAGCTGCAAACTTCGGCGGAGAGTCATCAGGGAGCTACTAATTTGGAATAAAACACCTATCATCCCTCAGAAAATTTTACATTGCTGCCGTCAGCTTTAAATGGCTTTACCCAGTTGATTGTATTCAATGAGTCTGGTTCAATCTCCAGTTTGCCCACATAGGGTTGGTTCTTTAATTGCCTGACCTTTGCTTCATCAGATTTTAAGATACCTGCAGGGAATGAGAAAATCATGCAAAATCGACCTTGAGAATTGATTACGAGACAATATCCAGACACAAGTTTTTTCAAAACCATTCTATTGCCACCGGCAGTCCATAAAGCGGCATAGTCTAGCTCCCCATTGTATCTGATCAGAGTTGACCAGTAGAGGACAATCATCTGATAGCCCTCTCTGCAGACCTGTCAAATTTATAGAGCAGCAAGGGGCTGACAGAACTTTTGTAATTAGGATGATTTGAACCTTATTGATGCATTTTCTACAGTTAGAAGGAGAACAGGAAGATTGGAAAGTTTGATTTTTAATACTTTAGATGGTCATTTTTTGACAACTGAGCGTGCTTTGATTTAAAAAGACTTGCAAAAGAGAGATGGGTAGAGATTGACATAAAAAAAGGGATTTTACTCGGTCAATTGCTTTGGAGTTCAGAAACTTGCAGGAAAAGAAAACAGATCAGATAGAGAGATCAAATTCAATGCAAGAGTCTGTCTGTACCACGTTGCTATTACTCAATAATTGGGTTAGCAAATAAGTGATTTAGCTCAATGTCATTAATGAATGGAACCACACAAGTTCTTAGAATTCTCTGTACAAGAATACTAGCTGATTTTCTATTGCTTCCTCCATTATCCCCGTGAGTTCTTGGACATGCACATTACAGTGAAATCAATTACATCGAGCTCTAGCTTTAGATCGTCAATTTCTTCTGCTTGGGATGGATAGCAGATGCAGGACAAGCTCTTGTACATTTCATACCAAAGCATGAAGCAGAACAGAAGCCCACAAAACTTCTTGCAGATTTTTTGTGCTCTGATTGACGTCAATCATCAAGCATCCTTAGCTCTGAACCCAAATTGTGAGTGTTCAATTGAAGACTGAACTGGGAAGATCCCAAATGCTTGTTGGTGCTGGCACAAGAGGGAATTGTCACACCATGTTCGGAAGAAATTTCTGAATTAACTGATTGTAGAGCCTCTTCATCCCTGACATATAAATAGGCTATGTAGACTATTATGTATATTAATAAATTATAGCCGGCATGAATGTACATGCTAGATAGTAATTTTCTTTCTTCCAATTTACGTGGTTTTGAACAGGAAAAATAAAAGATTACGAAGACTCTTTCAATATTTCTTCTAATTTACATGGATCCAAGCTCTCTTCAAGATTTTTGCGTGGCAGATGCAGATAGTAATGGCATATAAACGAATGAGATATACTATAAGTTCATCCTTCACCTCTCCATTTTTTAATTTCGAAATTTCTAGACCCTCGTTTCAGAAATTTAATTTTGTTCCAAAATGTTGCTAGCGACATGTTCCATCACGGGGTATTAACCCTCGTCCACAAACACACCCACGCGTGCCTCCAAAATCCTGACCGTCCTTGAAGGTTGTCATGAAGTTGGATTTGTTACATCTAACCCGTCTCATTACCAGGTTCTTACAAAAGGGTGCTGTGCTTGTATTCCCGATCGATCTTGTTCATTTCCAAAGAAATGCAGGACACCGCTGTTGCTCCTGCTGCCTTGTGCAGTCAAAACCCAGGTGTCATTACTATTGCAAAATGCTGTGTTTGGGTCTCCTCCAAAGATCCCATGTGACGTTCTTGCAAAGGCTTTCCAATTGGACAAGAACGTTGTCAATTACCTGCAATTAGTATTCTAGACGAGGAGTGGAAAATGATGGGACAAGAAAGACAATTATAGTCCGGCCATATGCTTGTTACGTGTTAGTCTTGTTGTCCGTGTCCGTGTGTGTGTGTGAAATGTGAACTTGAGCTTTTTTATGTGTAGAATTAAGGCTTGTATGTTTGCTGAAAATTTTTTTTTTTTGAAAATTAAATTTTGAGAAATTAAATTATTTTTTTATTTTAATGAAAAATAAGTTGGAAAATATTTTCCAGTGTTTGGTTATGCCATGGAAAATGAGCTGGAATATAATTTATTAATGTTTTATTTTTTTCAAGTTTATTAAAATAATGAGGAACAAATCTTACAAATTAAAAAGTCGAATGAGAATGAAATTGAAAAAAAATATAATTTCATAAATTATCTCAAATAAAATAAATAATAATCAAAATAATAGAGATCCAATCTAACAAATAAAAAAAATTGAAAGATGAAGAAATTAAAATAATAATAATTACCATTTCATAAGTTATTTCAAATAAAATAAGTAACAATCAAAAGAACGAGGATCAAATTTGATAGATAAAAAATTTCAATTAAAAAATAATAAGAGAAAAGCAAATAATAATTATAAAAATGAGGACCAAATTCGATATAATGAGCAAATAATATGATATTTCTAATTTTTTCACAACTTCCGGAAAGTGTTTTCCGTCCAAAATAAAAGAAAAACACTTTCCTGAAAACCAAGCCAAACTTTCATTTAATTGAAAAGTATTTTCTGTTGATCAACTTTTTTAATGATAAACAAACACAAGAAAATTTGAAAAATAGTTTCAGAAAATCACAAACATCCCAAATTAATTTGTACCGAGTGGATTTAAGAGTATGCTGTTCTTGAATTCATGTATTAAACATTCTTTTGTTGTATTAAATCTCTGTTTCCCTTACCTAATTTTCATAGAACAAAAAGAAAAGTAAAACAGTCCATAGTTCATTAAGAACAGTAGTAGCACACAAAGTCAAACTCGCCTTAAAAAGAAGGATACAACAGGGAGAAAATCATCTATAAATCCTAAGCAAAGCTGAACACAAGGGAGCATTTTATGCATACACAGGATAGCGCAGGACAGGACAAGACATCACATGAAATTGTCCTAGGCCAGCAGAAGATCCACTACATTGTGCTTGGACTTCAATGACACAACAGCCTTAGTAATTTGCACCAATAACACTATTTGAGGAGTACGGACTGCTTGATCTTCCGAGTAAACACGTGAGGATACTAGAAGACACATTAATATCTTGCGTTGAGTGATTCACTTCCTTTCTTATATACCAGTTGTAGCACCATTAGTTGGGTCATTGCTTCCATTCTGTCGAATTCACAGAACCTCCTGCCTTTTCCTGAATCACCTTACATATTGATGAACACTGTGGAGGAATTAAATCAATCTTGGGTTGAACTACTAAGTTTTCCAGGTCCCATCAAGCCCTTGAAGAAACTAGACTGAAAATGAACCATATATGTACATACATCACAAGATACTGTCAAAGTATTTTTGCATCCACAAATTACTTATTCTACAAAGGTTGAACAGGCTACTTATTTTACAAAAACTGAGGTTCATTTGGCTCTCCAAGTGGTGACAGACAAGGGAAGTTTGCAATTTTCTTCTTCAGCATCAGGAAATAAAAGGAAGGTATACTCTTCATGAAAGGATTGCCACTTGACGTCATTTGGGAAATCCAAGTCAGGCTTCATTCTATGGAAATTTCTCCACTTGAAGATTTCATTCTCCACTCAAAACCTCATCTTCCAAGTTCTACTGCACAACTAGGTGGAGTCTTTTCTTGCTTATTGATACCAACTGAAACTGAAAATGGCCAAAGATCCACCACAAGTCTTAAAAGCTCAAAAGTGCAAAAAGGAAAAGGGAAAATCATTGGACAGTTATCAACTCGATGACTTTAAAGTAAACGCACCTTTCTCAGTGCTCTTCAGTACGCGCAGTCTCTTCGCTGTAGATACAAACATACTGCAGGAAACATACAAGTTCCTTAAAATCAGAAATAGCAGAAGAAAGAAAAGGAGTAACCATCATACTTCAATGATCGTTGAAATCTCCAAGCACAGCCATGGACAATTTTTGACCAGCCCTACAGGTTATTAAAGAATTGAAAGCTACTGACAAGAGAGGTACAATGAAACTTACTGCCAAGGAACATCTCCAACAAGAATCCTGTCACCTTCATTGTCCTCATAAACGAGAGTATATTCCCTGCTACCAGAAACTGAACAATTTTCCTTTGCTTCATCCATCTTGTTTTCACCCATAGGATCACAAGTTTCCCTTTGAGCTAAAACAAGAAACTAACAAGTAAATAACCTGATAGTTACAGCATAAACACAATGCACTTAGATATGATGGAGTTTCTATCTAACCTGCAAGAAAACCTCTGAAGAGCTCATCTATGGCAACAGAGAGTTTCTCATAACTGTCATAGGCATTGAGGTTTATTTTTCTTCCAATAGGGACTCCTTCCATATTGATCTTTACAAACAAATCATTCCTGAAACTGTCAGGCTTTAAGCTGCTCCCTTCTTCTGAAGTTTTATTTGGTAACTCAGATACCATCTTTGAAGTACTGCTACTTGCAATATTTTTCCTGAATGACCGGATTGGAGGCCACCCAACTACTGTTGCAAGTGCACATCTGATTGTTTAAACCAACAAAATCAGAGCAGAAAAGAAACATCAATCAAACATCAAATTATAGCCAACAAGGTAATTCAACTCAGCATGCCTTTCTATTCATACAACTTTTTGGTTCCACATTTCAATTTAATTATCAGCATAAGATTCTGTTCACTACAAGAGACATGACAGTATGACTAGATAATCTCATGATAAATTTGGGGTGTGCGATGAAATCCACTTAGGTACAAAAATTTAAAATTCCATTTGACATAAATATTGATTTTGAATCATACCTCAAAAGTTATTTTTATAAATAACTTATAATAAAAATAAGTTAGAATAAATTTAACTTAGAAAGATGTTTGGTAAAAATGACTCGTATCAACTTTTTCAAAGAAGAAATATGGTTCAAGTCATAATTCACAAGTTAAAAATTTTAACTTCTGATTAAATCAAAAATTTGACTCGATTTTATATTAAACTATTGATTTAAATCAAAAGTTTTTTTTCTAACCAGACATACTTATAATTTAAAAGTTAAAGATTGTACATAGCTGCTTTGTAAGTTGTAACCACCATTCATTACCAAAAAGAAAAACTGTTAAGCTATGAGTTCTGCTGATATGACATGAAACACAAATGGCTTCATTAAATGGTTGACTTGTCAATGCATGATTGTTAAGAGACAACCTGCAGATCAGATGCTAACCAGAAACGGATAATATGTACATGGTAAAGATCTTTAATTTCAGATGTGGTCAAAACCTTGTTAGAATGTCAGGATACCATGAACTAGATCATTTTGAGCTACCCTATCTGCATCCTACTTGTACCATTCTTCTGTACTTGGGTCACAGTTATCAACTTATCATGGTATGGACAAATCATTTCATCTATAACAGTTACTTGAGTAACTTTGTTTTGATCAAACAGAATCATATGCATGTACTGTGTGCTGCCTTTTTGTTTCATAATTAATCCTCTAGATTTGGTTTATGAGAATCAATCAGCAAGTAACAGTACTGGAACGGAATGATTATGATCAATTCACATCAACAGGAAGAAAAAGTTAAAAAAAGTAACCTTTTATGACAGCTGTTGGCCCCATCTGTGGTGACAGAAAATGAAGCACTAGCAGGGGTAGAACATGCCATCTTATCTGGGTACTGTAACTCTTCAACTTTAGAGCACTGGAGAAATGATGGCTTGGGCTTCTGTAACTCCTTCTTGGCCTCCCTGTGAAACGATGAAGAATGTAAAGAGCTACTTAACCATGGGGAAGAGAATACCTTTTCAGCTTCTTCTTGATAACATGAGAACTTCTTGCATTGCTTTACATTAGTATCTGTAAACCAGTTTCCCTCTGATGTTTTTGCTCCAACTGGGTGTTGAAGTACTCTTTTGGCTCCATTAGTGGTCGGATTGGTCTTGTAACCAAGGAATGTTTCTCCTGGAGGACCGAGCCTCAACTCCAGCTTTTTTTCCTCTGATGCCTTTTGGCTTTTATGCTCAGATGTCATATTGAAACACCGAGTATTTTCCTCCATCTTTCTTTTACCAGAAAATTGATCTGAGCAGACAAACTTGATAATATTCTGCTTCAATCCTTTCCAGGAATAAAACAGTGATCTAACCTTTAATGAAAGAGGAGAATTGCAAAAGGAAATGAGACGGGAAAGAACTCAACAAGCCTACAGGAGAAAGTGCCCCCGAGTATATTAATGATTTAGGCACGTAGATTATTCCTCTACTCCAACACAGCTAGTTTTTACATTAAAAACACTCAACAAAGAAGCAAGAAATCCATTACTCCTAGATTACTTTCTATTGCTAGCCTAAATATCAATCTAATTTTTCTCAGCAAGAAGAAAAACAAACAGCATATTCAACAACCAGAAGGGCCTACACGACTCAGAGAAGGAAGCACAGTATCATATTTCAAGCTAGCTTGGGGGTTATAAAGCAAGTTGGTATATTGACTCTGTTCAACTAGTCATTATTACAATAAAAGCGAAATGATATGGGAAATCACTATTTTTATTTTTATTTAGATATGGTTTTGTATTTTATTTATGATTTTTTTTCAAAATTATTTTTTTTAATTTATTTTTTAATATTGAGATGATTGAGAATTTAATTTTGTATTTTTTTTATTTTATCTTTCTATGAGGTTAACGTGATTTGCGGGTTTGTCAAAGTAATCTAAGTTGCCACAGTTTATGGATGTGGTGTGTTTTTTTTAATTAAACTTAATTTTTTTATAGTTTATTTTTTTCTCATGTTGTTAAAAAAATAGTTTACGAAAAAAATCATGTTATTAAACTTTATGAAATAAAAAAAATTAAAAGATATGGGGGAAACGATTGTTCACCCAATATCCATTACATTGTGGATTACCATAGTAATCCACGGTGTTTTGCTTTCCTTTTCTTTTTCTTTTTCTTATTTTTTCTTTTTGAATTTTTGTTATGATTTTTTTTCAAATCTATTTTTGTTGATTTCATCTTTTAAAATTGAGATTGTTGAGAATTTAGCTTTATAATTTGCTTCCTTTTATTTTGCTTTTATATGATTAACATGGTTTACGGGTTTGCCAAGATAACTCAAGGTGCCCTGGTTTACAAGTTTGGTGGGTTTTGTTTTTTTATAATTGAACTTAACTTTTTTTATAGTCTATTTTTTCTTATACAGTTAAAAATTAGTTTTAGAGAAAAGTCATGTTATTAAACTTTATAAAGTAACAAAAATTAAAAAGTGTGAGGAAACTATTATTCACCCACACATATTGCATTGTGAATGATAATAGCAATCCCCAATGTTTTGCTTTCTTTCTTTTTTCTTTATGTTTTTTAATTTTTGTTAAGATTTTTTTTCAAGTTTGTTTTTGTCGATTTTATCTTTTAATATTGAGATAGTTGAGAATTTGGCTTCATAATTTATTTCCTTTTTATTTTAACTTTTCTATAAGGTTAGCATGGTTTGCGGGTTTGCCAGAGTAACCCAAGTTGTCCTAGTTTACGAGTTTGGTGGGGTGTCTCTCTTTTTTTAATTAAACTTGATTTTATGTCGTCTAATTTTTTCTCGTATAATTAAAAACAATAGTTTCAAAAAATAGTTATGTTATTAAATTTTATAAAGTCCATGAACCTATTCACAGATTTAGCTGGTTAACTTAGTTCGCGGGTCCGGCAAGTTTAACTTTTTAAAATTATTTTTTTCATCCTTGGATATTGGGTTAATTGGGAATTCAGTTTCATAATTAGTTTTGTTTCGTCTTTTATGAGGTTATCGTGATCTACAAAAACATCTCAGTATTGAGTTGATGTTTGATTTCATCATCATCTATTTTTGTTATCATATAGTTAAATAAAAATTAGATTCGAAAAAAAACAAATTATTATCTCAATGGAGTTCATAACTCAGTTCACATGTTTGACGTACTAGCCCGGCTTACCCGATTCACAGGTTTGACTAGTTTATCCACCGTTAGGATATGTTTTTTCTGTTTTTGATCTTTTAATTGATTTAATTTATTTTTTTATTTCATCATTTAATATTGGATTGGTTGGGATGGACTGCATTATTTATTTTTGTTTGTTTTCAAGGGATAATTGTCTCAAATAAATGTTTATTTTTAAGTTGGTGCTCAATTTTATGAGCATTTGTTTTTATAATATAATTAAATTAAAAAAAATTATATAAAAATTTTATTAAACCCAATAAAGTCCATGACTCGGGCTGCGGAGGGGCGAGGTCAATCATTATCTCAATATTTTTTTAAAAAAATTATCATTTTGAAGTTTTTTTATAAGCTAAATAATGTTTTTATTGATCATCAAGGTTGCATTTGGACCTATAAAATTGATTGATTTAGGTCGAGCTAGCTCTCACACGACTTAATTAAAAACTTGAGTTAGACAAAGAATTGAGTTGGGAGGTTTCAAAATTAACTCACTTGGTCAGGTTTAATAACACCATTAAAAAATTCTTCATACTCTTAATATATTTTTTACATTTAAAAAAAAATATTAATCCAACATGTGGCAAAGCGCAAATCAATATACTAGTTCCAATAAAAGGGAAATTAGATAGAGACTGAGTGTATGGAGCAACATTATGAAAATGAACATAAATTTCTTGGCCCAAACTGCCTAGTTATATTATTATTTTTAATGCTTATAGTATCATTGAACCCAATTCTGTACATCAAGATTAAATTTCCATTATTGAATCTTAAATGCTCGTCTGTATTAATACTGGTCAATTTATTAGTTTCCTTCACACATTCTTCTCTAGAATCGAATTATAGATGATAAAGTAACATCAAGGATAACCCTTCTAAACTAATCAAGATCCTATGCGTATGGGCTCAATACATGTCCTTTCACCTACTAAATTTTATCTTGTGGCCTGAACCCAACATTTAATTCATTGGAATTTTTGTCTAATTCAAACTCTTTATTCTGAATCATACTTTATCTACACATCTTTAGATTTGCAAGAATTTCTTATGGCCTATCACATTGATATTTTTTTTGAAAATATTTATGTAAAAGATACTTATATATATATATATATATATATATATATATATATAAAGATAAAATAACTTTTAAACCCTTTCTCTCAGTCAAGAAGACAGACTAGCTAGGGGTAGAAATACACAGCTAGACGGAGTAAGAGGGGGGGGGGGGGTTCATGATCATCATAAAATCTTTACATTCTTAATTACCATGAAGAATGGATATTAATTAATTCCATTATCCAACTTCCGAAGCCACAAATATTACTTGGACAAACAATGGTGTTGATCTATTCAAGAAGCAGCGTCTTGGCCTCCCATGATGGACCCTTTGTGGCAGACTGACAATGACATTACGAATTTTAGCAGTCCTTTTTCAACAATATTCTGTTAATGGTTTTTTTAATGATGTCTCCCTCTCGTCTCATTGTCAAGCTTCTATCAAATAATGGTCTCAGCTCTTAAGCCTGCCCTAAGACTGGTGAATATTATACAGTATCAGAGCGGCAAGGCAACCAAATGGCAAATTAATTTTATGTCTCTTGATTATAACTAGCTATCAAATGCTTTTGACTTTTGAATCCATTCAAATAAGTAGCAAAAAAACGTGTGTGGCAGTGGCTAATTGACTCTGTTAGAGACGACTTATAAGTCACTAGTCTAATGGTCCACTAACAAGAAAACCCTCTTGCCTGCCAGCAAAATGTCTCAAACAGCAGCAGCAGCAGCTTAAGAGCGTGGTACATTTCCCACTCCAACATCAACTAGCTTGCCTTATTTTTTTTTATTTTTTTTTTCACGTGGGGTGTCCGGGCCAGCTTACGCGCACCACGACTATTCCCCACGACTCACTGGACATCCTGCAAGCCCAGGAGCAGGCCCTATTTTAATGAGGCATGTAGAAGTGTGCATGGCGTGCTAGTAATATTGCACCCAAAGTAGCTGACCAAGGTTGAGAAAACTAGGAAATCACAGTAAATTAGTGAAGGAGCCATTATGAAAATTGTTGACGCTTCATCTTTTTTGGCATGCTTTTGCCACCCGGAGTTTCATGGGTGGGGGAGGTAAGCCTGCCAAATGTTGACATGTTGAACCCAATTCTTGTTCTTTTCAAGGGAATCAATGGGATTGTTCAATGAATTTATCGAACAAAATATCAAGTCATTCACTTCATAATTAGCATCACAACACCAAACATCTCTGGTGGCTTGCGGACCCCTACATCCCACTTGTTTAGATATGATAGAAAGCTGCACTGATAATTCCCAACTTCACTTTTGGGATGCTCTTTTGGCCCTTTTCAGCTTTCTCCTTTCATCCTTTCCCCCCCTTGATTGTTATTATCATTACAATTTCTCCTCCTAACCACCTACCTACCTATCTACTTGTAGGATTTGCAAGCTTAATTTCGTGGCCATGACAAGGACTTTCGAGTTCTTTTCTTTTTTTTAAGAAAAAGGAAGTAAGGTTAATGTGTCGCTTGTTCATTGAACCTGTAACATCAATGAACGTAACCCCGGTTATCTAGTACTAAGAAAGATTAACAATCTTTATTAAAGCAAGATTATGATGGTGATAATTAGAAGCATCTGGTTGCTTTTTCGTAGCCAAGCTCATGATGATCACTTGTTTTAATGAAAGTACTATAGTTTTCGTCATCTGGGTTCTGAAGAATGAACCACACCAATATCAGCACAACTGAAGGCTTTGTTTTCATAAATCCCTATCGTTTTCAAAGCAGGATATGATGGAGAGTAAACAGCTAAACATGGTCTAAAACTACAAGCAGAAGAAAGATGGATTTTGGTATGCAAGGTCAGATAGAGATCAGAAACTTTTCTTCATAATAAAATCCTAATATAGAGGAGAGTCTATTTCACTCTGGAATTTATAGCGCCTCACGTCTGTATATAAGTTGAAGCCACCATGAATTAATGAAGAAACGATCGAGTTGTACTACTGAATCTTATTAATTGAAGATCCAAATCTGCTAACCATTATCAAGATCTTCAAACCATCTAAAATTAATTACCAAACTCATATATAGAAGGAAGAAATGTCCCAACAAATAAGAAAATAAACATCCAACAACAAGAGAGAAAACCAAACAATCTAAATCTAGATAATCTAAATTTAAATCTACAATAACAAAAACTATAGATTTAGATTCATAAAGATCTAGATCATTTTTATTTATAATAGAAAACCAAACAGATATCTGAAAATATAATTCTTGATCTAAGATAAATGAAAAAGAATTATAAAATTAAAATATGCATTATATGGGTCTAGCACCCACTGTCAGATATATTTTACTCTGATAATTCAGAGATATTTTATCCTTAAAAATCAGAGATATTTGACTGATATATGAATCATTTTCCTTTCCATGAAAAAAGGAAAAAGAAACCAACATAACTTTTATTGGTCAAGTTCGATTTTTTCTCTGCTATAGATGATATAGGCTTTATTTTAAAAGATGATTATTTTTCCTTTCATATGATATTAACTTAATCATCGAAGAATCCCTAAACTTAAAGGAGATAACCTTTTATAGGTATTAAGTATAATTCATTAACCATTTCATCAAAAAAACTAAATCATATAGCCAAAACCAAAATATTAATAATCTTATCTCAAATCTTGGCTTGGCCTTCAAGCCTATGAGATAGAATTGGTTTCATCACATTTAATCCCCTCATATCACGGGTAATTTTTTCTAGGAAAATAAGAGAGTAAATACATCTTAATTAATAAGTTCAATAGATACATACTCCGTTTCTTTTTATTTATATTTATTTTTTATTGCTTAATTGGTTCCATGTTTATTTTCTTAGATGAAAAAATCCACTTGCATGTTTCAATGTGATTAAATTAGTTTATCACAAAATGGGTTATTTTATTTATAAGAACAATGATACAATTTCCTTTTATTAAACAATGATTTATTTTTCTTTCTTATTTTTGTAATATTTATTTTTTCTTTGTTATTTTATCGAAATCATAACCAAAAAGGATAAATTTTAATTTTTTCCCATGATTTGAATACTCTCTTTACATTTCTTTTAAATATTCATTTTGAGAGGGGGATTCTAGTCGGAAAACTTCGGTTGCTTAGATATTTGATAATATTTGCTGCTATCATAGTACTAGAACCACCAATATCATATAATTATCACCCACAACTATATATCATTATTTATCAATAAAATAACAATCATCATAAAGTTGATATTACTATAATCCTTATCATTATTAATTTTCAGCATCATATCAACTATCACATGTCATCGCAGCAACCACCGGCGTCATGCATGTTTTAATCATCACGATTAAATTATGTAATATCGCTACTTTTTATATTTTTTTTAATTGATAATACATTATTATATTTTACATTAAGTTTGTATAAAAAATCACCCTCCATGTCGAATAAATAATTTTTAGAAAATATCGACAAATTCAGAGCAAAAGGAGATAATGTTCTGCAAGTTTGATTGAAATTCAAATAATATTCCAAATCCTATGCATGCGCATATTGAGCTATATGTTAATTTTCACTTTAACATCCTGACAATAAAATCAATGGAAGTAATTGATTGGTTAAATTTTAAGGATACAGGTATTTTTAAAAAATATAAATATTTAAATAGAAAAAACGAGAGGGTAAAGATACTTTAAATGTTTTTTTTGAAAAAATCGATATATTAAAATTACTAACTAAAAGATAGCTAAAAACAAGAAGATGTGAGTGCTTTGCCGGTGAAGTTGGCATTTTGGCTTGTTCTTTCTACAACGCTACGTTCTTTTGTCCCTTCTCCTTTCCCATTTTAAGTTTTGTTCTCTCTTGTGAGCTTCTTCACGTTTGTATTGTTATTGTATTGCTAACAACCTAACCACAAAGGATAGCTACTAGAATTTATTTGTTTTTGTATTTAAAAATATTTTAAAAAAAATTAATTTTTTTAATTTTAAATTTTAAATTTTAAATTAATATTTTTTTAGTATTTTGAGATTGTTTTGATATGGTGGTGTCAGAAATAAATTTTAAAAAATAAAAAAGTATTATTTCAAAAACACTTTAAAAAACAATCGTTATTATAGATTAATTAATATTTTTTTTTATTATATTGGCCTTATTATTGTTTATTTTTATGGTTGGAAAAAATGCTTTTCAAATTATGTTTTCATGAAAAATATTACATTAATATTTTTTAAGTGATTTTAAATTATTTTAATGTATTAATGTTAAAAATAAAAAAAAAAGTTATTATGATATTTTTTTAATTAAAAAACACTTTTGAAACATTTGTACTGCATTATATATAATTTTGATTAGAGATGATAATAATTAATCCACCTGGATTAATGTATGATATCAATAATTAAATGAATAAATAAATAATGAGTCATCGTGTGAGAGTTTTTGTATGTCACTCAATTATAAAATATTTATGATTAATGTTGATTTACAATGAAATTAATTGTATTTTTGAGTTTGGAGAATCATAAAATCTCGATTTCCTCATCAAGCTTAATTTGCCATAAACAAGGTAGAGCGTAGATTGACTTGTAGCCTGTAGGGAAGAGTTTTGGCGGGCTCAAGAGGCATCGAGTCAAGGCCGGATATTTAGGCTTGGGTGGCATCGTTACGCTTGCTACCACTGATTCTGCAACTGCAATCATTCAATTAGTTGCTGGTGGGTGCTGCTGTTAATTTTTAGATTTACTTGTAAAGATTTGGTATTTTTGGAGAATTGGAAATTGAAATTGTTGCTGTTATCTACAATAATATAGAATTAAGTTTGATTTCCGAAAGAAATTAAGAATGAACAAAAACCCATCGGGCTTAATTTCCCTTGTTCTCACTTCAATTTTATTTTTTTTTAACTATAGATCATTGTTATTAAACCCGGCTTGGCCTGACAAGACCTGGTTGACCTGTTCCTGGCTGGGGTCACGTGTAAATTTTTTTAAAAAATAAATATTTAATTAATAAAAATTAATTCGTTCAACCTGTGACCAGTATGATGTATTGAGTGCACCTCAGATTGGTTTTAATGACTTGGATATACATCGCTTATATCATCCATTTTGACAATACATTAGTTTCTGCTAAGCGTACGAGAGGCTGGCCTTGGTACTCTCTGTCTTTGCAATTTGCAATGCAACTCTATACATACATCATGCACGGATAAAAGCCATGAGAAATTACTGGAATCATGGGTGGTGAGATTTTCAAATCCATAACATAGCTCACAAGTATATTAATCCAGCTTTATGCGTCTAGAAAAATTATTCCACAAAATGCTGGTTAGGATTACTGGTCTCTTATATTATTACTTCAGGCACTCTCGGCTAGTCCAGCTTGTTTTACCAGCTGAAATATTTCCAAACAGCACATTTTAGAAACAATTTAGGAACTATATTAGAAAGACATTAGAATTATTTTGTGCTGACACACAGACCTGAAAGTAAGTCTCTAGCTTCCTCCTCAAAGTGGCATGCTCTTGCTTGAGTAGCTGAAATGTCTTGATGCATCTGCAAAATCGACAAACCACTTGAACAAGACCAAAAAACTGGCAGCAACTTGAAAAATAAAGAGCAAAGGATATTAGTTACCCTTCGATGTTTCCTGCATAACAATATTCCCTGAACTTTGAGCATTCCTTCATCACCTTCTTAGCTCCAATGCTGCAAATCATTAATAATTTTCCACAGATAAACTCAGATCAAGAAAAATGCAAAACGACCATCTCCTTTTCTACAACAGTTAATTGATTACCTTGAGCTGCTACCCTTGAACTGATGCATGTAGTCATCCAGCTTACCAAAATCAATATTAGGCTTATTGATCCTGCAAAACAGTAAAAAGGCAAAAGAATCGCTCTTACAACTGTTATTGCTGCGGTGATGTGGATTGAAATGTTGATTATATATTGTATACTTACATCGCCTGCTCAATGTTCTGAATCAATCTAACTGAATCACTGTAAAACAGTCTCACAACTTCCTCGACAAAATTTGGGTTTGCTTCATCTTGCAAATGCTCGAGCTGAATGAATTGGTCGTCAAGGTATCCCTGCAATCATCGATTATAAAGTTTAACTTTTCTATTAGTTTAAAGCGTGACTTTTTCTCTTCGGGCAATTACGTGTGTTTTTCTATCTTTTTTCTGGTCAAAATTCAGAGCTTCATAGTTTAACCTCTCTTTGCTTAATAGTTGCAAACCGGGTCAATCTATACCCTGTTTGTTTGCTGGAAAATAGTTTTTTTTTAAATGATTTCTTTGAAAAATAAATTCCTGAAAAGTGAATTATTTTTCGATGTTTGGTAGTATTATGGAAAATAAGTTAGAAAATATTTTCCAGCATTTCACTATGTCATGGAAAATGAGCTGTAAAATATATTGTTAATATTTTTTTTCAAGTTTATTAAAATAATAAGGAACAAATCTTACAAAATAAAAGGTTGAATGAGAATAAATTTGAAAAAAAAATCTAATTTCATAAATTATCTCAAATAAAATAAATAACAATCAAAATAATAGAGATCAAATATAACATATAAAAAAGTTGAAAGATGATGAAATTAAAAAAAAATATAATTTTATAAATTATTTCAAATAAAATAAATAAGAATCAAAAGAATAAGGACCAAATCTGATAGATAAAAAAATTCAATTAAGAAAATGATAAGATAAAAGCAAATAACAATCATAAAAATGAGAACCAAAGTTGGTATAAAAATCAAATTAAATCAAATTCTAAAGGATGAAATTGAAAAAAAATAATTCAAAACAAAATATATAGTAATCAAAAGATTGAGGACCAAATTTGATATATATAATCAACAAATAACATGACATTTCTATATTTTTCACAACTTCTGGAAAGTGTTTTCCGCCCAAGATAAAGGAAAACACTTTCCTAGAAACCAGACTAAATTTTTCTTTGACTGAAAAGTATTTTTCATTGACTAACTTTTCTAATAACAAACAAACGCAAAAAAATTTAAAAAATGATTTTTAGGAAACCACTTTTCATAAAATAAACGGGGTCCTACTTTGAATTACCAAGCATGGCTTTAAGCTAAGGTTAATTGGACCAAGCATAGTTGAAAGGAGAACAAACCCGAAATTTTTTGTTTCTTTTTTTTATTATTCATTTTCTTGATTTAAACCTAGATATATAATATGAGAATTTTTCTTTACTTTCTTTATTAATATAAATAGGTATACCTATTTGAAACCGTTTTAACTCTTATCTTACCCATCAACTTATTTAAATTATTTTAATATTTTAATGATAAAAATATTTTGAATTTATTTATAAAAAGATATAATCAAAAATTTCAAAAATATCTAAGAATGAAAATGTAAAATAACCGTTATACAAAAAATGAGATACATATAATTAACTAGTTTGTATGCATGAGATCAAAAAAAATTGAAGACATAAATAGGGTTAAGCTTGGCGCCGGCCAGAAAACTTGACAATTAAGGTACAAAACAAATTTATTATAAAATAATTAAAAAAGTATAGAAATTTATTAGTATAGCAGTATAATATATATAACAATAAATAAATAACATATCTAAATATTAAATGAAATACAAAAGTTTGGAGTTGGTTAACCACTCATCTAATTAACTAAAAACAGTAACAGGTAAATCTAATTAATTAAAAGTAGTTTATGTCTTTTTCAAAATATTTGGATCTATAAAAAGCGCATTTAAAAGATTGGCTAAAATGGTATTCGCAAATAGGGTTGTAGAACAAAAGTAAAAGGAAATAGAGATTTGGCATTAAATTATAGGTATAAGATTGATAGAGAATTGGCGGCTCGGTCTAAGATTTAGATAGTGAGTCGGGAGTTCATCTGGATTAATCCAACTATTAATCTTTTAAATAAAAAAAATCCAAATCAACATTGTTTTGATAAGAAAAAGTTCTTTATTGACTGGCTAAACCAGAATAAATTTATAACTGGCAGGCTACCAAGTTAAAACCTATTAGGTTAAGCGAGGTCTTATAGCAAATCATCAAACTGTACATAGTTTTTTTCCTCTTAAAAAAAGGAAACAATCCAAATAAGAATGACGAGTTCATGCATTGCAAAGAGGGTGTAGAGAACCTGATCAAACAGGGACCTCCTCGTGGAGGCGACCTGGTGTTGCAATTGTTTTCTGTCCATCTGTGTAGACTTGATGACAAAAACAGTGGTGGGGAAAGAATATTAATGTCTCTAGCTAGCTACCAGTAGGGTCTCTGTGTATCTTTTCACACGATTCTGCATTTCTACTCAGAAGGCAAGAGGAGAGCTATTTATATAGTTCGTCCAGTTACAACATGATTGGTGAATAGGTTGAAAATATCAGAGCACACGCGTCATGCTTTCTTCTTGGATAGAGTATATCCATGGTGGTCACAAATCTGTTCGCATGATAATTAGTCCACGTACGTATGCTTTTGTTTTCTCCTTTCCCTTTTGTTGTCTTGTGCATTGGATCATCGTTCCCTCTCTATCCACTATCCATGCTTGGATTCGATCGGGGCTTGTTTGATAAAAGGAAAACGGAAATTGTTGGATGTGATAGGTCTGTCACTTCAATAATAATAAAACAAAAGGGATGTAGAGTTATTTCTTAAAAACAATATATGGAATAACAAAATAATAGTTTGCTAAACGCTAATTAACTACTTCTGCAATCACACTCTGTTTTTGCTGTTTTCGTTTTTTTTATTTTGAATTAATAAATAAATACTAATAAATTTAAAAATAACAAGTTTTTCTCTTAAATATTTTCTTAAAAAACTAGATTCACTGTAGAAGTTAAGTTTTATATCTGAATCCTACATTTTTATTATAGAATCAACCGGAGGAGTTTGTTTTTGTTGTTGAATATGTTTTTCAAATTGGTTTTTGTCTTGAAAAACATTAAATTCATATTTGTTTTTAGATGTTTTTCCATTATTTTGATAAAAAAAATAAAAAAATTTAAAAAATGTATTATTTTAATATATTTTCAATTAAAAAACACTTTTAAAAAGCATATTGTGCCGTTTTACCAAACACACACTTTATCCGATCAAAAAGTGCAAATCATTACTCTAGCCGCATGAACGCAAGTTTATACAATTGTAATAAAAAAATGTTACTTAAAAATATATCATATAAGAATGATATCAATCTAAAGGTTTAAGTTGTTAGGTAAGTTCTCGAGATATAATTTATATTATTCTTTAACACATCCCCTCAATTAAAAGCTCAACACTATCTTGTACTTAATTTTATTAAAATAAAATAAAAATAATTAGATTTAAATTCGTGATTACTTGGTCAATAAAACTTTAATATCAGATCAAAAAATCTTCTTAATCTAAAACTTTAAACCATTAAATGATACTTTCGTATAATTTATATCATTCTTCCATAATCACGTATATTTTAAGCAAAATATTGAATCGATCATGCTTGTTCATTTATCGAGGTCAAGTAGCTCGGTTGATTTAAAGATTCCATTGTCAATAGCACGAATGCAATTGATTGTGCCCTG
>Ga0307515_10008372_pt1 | contig 20172 bp, 12 predicted proteins | sample 17_EM_MG_FD_194513 | JGI IMG/M metagenome (GOLD analysis project Ga0307515, IMG submission 194513) | Populus trichocarpa ectomycorrhiza microbial communities from riparian zone in the Pacific Northwest, United States - 17_EM | ecosystem: Host-associated > Plants > Roots > Unclassified | place... | reverse complement strand
CATTGCTGTATTACCTCGTGTGTGTATATTGAACGTTATCTACTCACTGAGTTGTTGAACTCACCATCTCATTATTTATCCTTTTCAGGCTTATAGCTTGATAGCAGGTCATTTTGTTGGACCTTCATAACCTGCTCTTTGGTTGTACCTTGTACCTTTCCTTTATGTTTAGTTAGTGCTCCAAAACTCTGAACTTATATAAACTCTTGTATTAAGACAATTCAATTATATTATGAAGTTGATTTTGTTATTAATGCTGCGTTGAACTCTGATTGATTTAGGAGAAGTTTGTGTATAAGTTTGGGTTCGCATAGGTATGGAACCTCAGAGGGGAACCTTGCTTATGTGCCGGTCATGGATCTGGGAATCGGGTTGTGACACCATGCATGGTTTGACAAGTTTCGAACTACCTTGCTTCTGTTTTCCTTTCAAGAAAGCCAATATGACTATTCTTTATTCCTTTGCAAGACATCTGCTGGTATTGTTCTTTTTATGGTTTGTGTTGATGATATTGTTATCACACTTTGATTGATCATCTCCTACAGCATCTTCATGCCTCTTTTCATATGAAGGATCTTAGTCCTCTTACTTGCTTCTTGGGATTAGAAGCTCACACTACTTCTTCATACATCTTTCTCACTCAAGTATACACAAGATTTAATTACTTTGGCTAGTCTTCAAGATATTTCTTCAGTGGATACTACTTTAGAAGTCAACACGAAGTATCGTTGTGAGGAGGGTGATATTCTTTCTGATCCTACTATGTATCGTCAACTAGTGGGAAGCTTGAACTATTTGGCTATTACTTGGCCTGACATTTCCTTTGTTATCCAGCAGGTTAGCCAATTTATGCAGACTCCGTGTCATTTACACTTAGTTGTCGTTCATCATATCATTCGATATCTTCAAAGGTCTCCTAGTCGTGGATAGTTCTTCCTTATTGGCTCTCCTCTTCGTCTCATTGCTTATAGTGATGCTGATTAGGCCGGTTGTCCTGATACTCGTTGTTCTATCACTGGCTGGTGTCTCTTCTTTAAAGATTCTTTGATTTCTAGGAAGAGTAAAAAGTAGGCTTGTGTTTTGAAATATTCAACTGAATTTGAATATCGTACAATGTCTACTACTTGTTCTAAAATTAGTTGGCTTTGTGGGTTTTTTGTTGTGCTCGGTTTCTCCTAGTCTGATCGCACTCCTCTCCATGATGATAACACTAGTGCTATTTAGATTATAGTTAATCTTGTTTATCATGAGCGCACAAAGCATATTGAGATGAATTGTCACTCTATTCGATAAGCACTAGACACTAGTATCATTTCTCTTCCTCGTATTTCCAGTGACTTCCAGATTGTTGATATCTTTACAAAAGTCATGACTGGCTAACGCAATCAATTTCTTATTGGCAAATTAATGCTTCTTGATCGCTCTACATCATTTTGAGGAGAGATGTCAGACAAAGTATATTAAGGTATGATTAGCCTATCTATTTATGGAATGATTATAATTGTAAATATTTGTGAGTTGCCGTATATTTTAGCTTCCTAGGCAGAATCGATATAATTGTTGAGATTTAGCCGTTGGCTATATAATGAGTAGAACACTCACAAAGAGATCATCGAATATAACTGACAAGCAATGCTTCCAGATTTACCTTCTCTTTTGATTTTATAGACTATTGATGTACCTTTCAGTGCCTTATCAGAACAGATCCAATTGGATTTACAGACCGAAAAAGCTCTAGTGTTTATTACCTGTAGCCTCACCTGAGACTAACAGGATCCTAGCAAGTATTAACACAAGTTTAAACAGCTCAAGAGGTTGTAAAAAGCTGCTTATTATTACATGCACAAGCACAACTACAACCGATAATGTCGGTTAAAGACCGGCATTGGTTCAGTTTTAAATACTGTTCGTGTAATTTTCAATCTCCAAGGATATGACAGTCTGAGCCATCTGAGGTTCATTCATTGAAGGACTTGCATTCTCATTGAAAGAGAGTGCTGATTTTCCTAGCAAATGCTCTGTCTCTTCACTATTTTTCTGACCCCACAAGTCCTCATGGAGTGATGTTAGCCTAGAAAGCTCGTCAGATACTTCCTTCATGCTTGGCCTTTTCACACCACTGCTATTTACACATCTTTTTGCAAGCTCGGCAACCACTTCAATCTCCTCCAGCTCTTCTTCATCTGCCTCAAAATCTAAAATCTTAAAGAGATGATTGTTTTCTAATGATGAGATGAAGTCTTGAACCACGTTACGCTTCTCTCCAGACTTAGCGTTAGAGTTTGGCTTCTGTCCTGTCATAAGTTCCACAAGAACTACTCCGAAGCTGAAGACATCGCTCTTTACAGTTAAATTACCTGTCATGAGATACTCAGGATCCAGGTAGCCAAAAGTCCCCTGTATTTTTGTGGCTATATCCGTGTGGCCAGGTGAGATCAGCACTGAAGCTCCAAAATCGGCTATCTTTGCTGTTCCATCCTCATCCAAAAGTATGTTCACCGTCTTGACATCCCCGTGAATCATTGGAGGGTTTGCTAAAGAATGCAAATATTCAAGTGCAAGTGCAGTCTCAGCAGCTACTCTCAAACGGTCTGTCCACGTTCTCAACACCTGGGACTTCTTATCATGGATATGGTGGAAAAGAGTTCCATTTGAAATGAATTCATAAACTAGCAAAGGCACTTCGGTCTGCAAACACAGGCCTAATAGCTTGACCACATTCTTGTGATTGACTTGCAAAACCATGCCAATTTCATGCTGAAATTCCTCGTTCATTTGAGCCTTGTCTACTCCCTTAAACTTCTTCACTGCAAGTTGGGTATTATCTGGTAAAACTCCTTTGTAAACACAGCCAAAGCCTCCTTCGCCAAGTTTCTTATGATCATTGTAATTTTCGGTTGCTTTTGCCAGCTCTGCCTCACTGAAAATCCTTACTCGTTGATGCTTTAAAACCATGCCTCCATTTTCTCTAAAGTTTTTAACCTTTCTTAATTTCCTCAAAATTATATAGAGCAGCACACCGATGATCACAAGGGAAATAGTTCCTCCAGTAACTGCATCAAGAGATTCAATGGAAAGAAATGAACTGCCATGATGATCAACCTAGGGCAACTGGGAGTCTGGGAAGAAAACAATTGTTGATACAAACAGCACACTGCCGTGTTCTATAAGGTGCTAGAATAGTTAAAAAGCTGAATTCTTGTACTAAATTCTGAAAGTATAAGCAATTTTTGGAGGGCAGGCTCCCTGAAGTCCATTTTTGGTCAGTTTGGATGAATCCAGATTCCAACTTCATACTTCATAGACAAGCAAAATGCAATTATTTTGATTCTGAGGGGGCAGTCTCCCCTGAATCTATCTCAGGTCTAATTTCTCAGTTCTCACACTAGGAGGAGTTCATATAATTATTGTAAGTAACATATTATTAAGTCCACATATCCTATTGAGAATTTTATATAAAGAAGTGATTCTCCTGTGCTATGTTAAAAGAATCCAACATGGGGTTGCTAAAATCTGTAAGTGGGGAGAGAAATTAATCACAGGGTACGTGCAAATTTACCTGAAGCAATGGTGGCGATACCAAATCCTTGACAACCTGTTTTACCATCACCGTGCATGCCCATTGGACAACTGCATGTGTAATTTCCAGGCGTGTTCTTGCACTTTCCTTTGCAAGGATACCTTTGTCGATCAGCACACTCGTCAATATCTGTTTGAGTATAGAAGCAGTAGAACCAGTAAACAAGACTTAAAAAAAATCAAAACAACGAATAAAGGACCCAACATATTATGTGTTGTGTACGATTTAATTGGAACAGTAGATTACCTTGACATCCTGGTGAAAGATAGGGGTTTCCTGTGAATCCATCTTTGCATGAACAACGATATCCTTGGCCATTCTTAGAGTAATTGCAGTTAGTATTATTGCGGCAAGCATATGAACTGGTATTCATTCCAGCCTGTTCACACGACTTTGTTTCGACGACCCATTCAATCACAGCATCTGAAGCATTTCCATCTGGCAAACCTGAGATCTGCCAATCTGAAGCCTTGAAGGTTCTTTTGTCTGCTAAAAATGCATATCCACAAGGATTGAAATCTGAAACATTTATGTGGTTGTATATGGAGCTAGAGAGAATAGACAGAGACTTTAGGCCCTGGGGAATTGAGGTCTGACAGCATCCTGAACCTGAGCAAGAACTGTTATGGGCCAGGCTCACCATTTCATCGCATGAGGAGATACAAGCAGCTGCATATGTGACGTCAGCGTTACTGAAAAAACCCATAGTATCACAGCCTATAGCTGTGAACATGTTTCGGGTGTCTGAGAACATGTAGGGGCCCTGACCGAGATGGATAGAGAGATTAGTTTCCTTCATTTTTGCCCCTGACTGGTTGTAGCAGTCATATGCTGTGAAGATGCTGACAACCATTAAGCCTTCAAGAACTGATATACTGAGAACAGGAATATTAGCAAACCACAACTTCTCAGGACCATGACCATCACTCTGACTGCAATTTAGAAACAAGTACTGGTTTTCGGCGCAACTGGACTCATCAATACCGAAGGGATAGGGAACACTAACATTGCCACACTTGTCTCGGCAGCCAGGTTTCGAATCAGCTGCACTTTGATCCATTGCCGTTGCCACTGAACACAGTAGAAACAAAATCATTAGCCCAGGCACACACAACTTCAAAATCATCTTTTGCTTGTTCTAGATCAAAAGCATCAAGAAACCAAGAAATATAAACAAGGCCGACAATTAGGAATAAGTTTAAATCATTGCAACTTCTGAAACAAAACCTCGATCAGTACATTTATTTACTCGAAATCACAAGGTATTACCTTGACGACTTTGGTGTAATATTTTAGGCTGTTTAGGTGTACTGTCATTGTCTCAAAGTTTGAACAATTCAATTGAAGGAACATCATCCATCAGTTTGTGTATTATTCTATGAATTTGGAGTCATTAATCCCTAGTCAACCCGGCATCCGGAAATTTAGCGCGGAATACGTGTTTGCTTAGCGTCATAGTTAAGGATCGGTACTAGACTGGATCACTGCGAAAGATAAAAGATGTTGAATTTAAGGTATCATAAGAAGTTATTATTATTAAATTATAATAATTAAACCATTATAAAATTATAAAATATAAAGAATATATATGAGTTTGCAATATTATGAATACAAGTTATTTATTTCTTTGAAAACAATCTTCTTCTTCATTTTTCTCTTTTTTATAAACTTTGTTTAATAGCTTGTGTCGAGGAATGCATACATAGATAATATATTGGATATTTGGCAAATAAATTAAATTAACATCATTTGAAACATTCATCATTTTATGCCTCTTTTTTTTTAATTCGAAAGAGGCCTACACTAGATGTGTTGATCAGATCATTGCATTTGGTTAATTAATCAAATGATATTTATTTGATGCTGCAATTTTTTTATTTTTTAAGGTTTTCTGTTCTGGTTAATAGTAAATAGAATATATTCGGAGGTCATTTCCATGTTAAGATATATTTTTATAAAATAAATATTTTAGTAATTTTTAATTTTTTGCCAGACATTATTTATACTTTTTTTTGCCCTTCATCATGAGTTAAAATCATTAAAAAATGTTACCGGTTGGAACAGGAAACTCTGATTTTGATCAATAATCGAATACTAATGATGAATAATTTAATCTTCCACTTGATTCCCTTGCTAAGCTAGCAAGTACCAGATCGTTCAAGCTTATGTTGCTTCCATGCATGAATCGTGTGACTATGCAGGCAAGAAATGGGGTCAGAAATGGCAAGAAAGCCGGCTGTTTGGTTTCCTTTCTGCCTTCGTTATGTAGGCAAATAGCTGCGTGGTTTTTCTTCAAATTTTGAATTGGAAGCAAAAAAAAAAACTCCAATGCAGTACTATTAGTTTCATTATAATCCGTAATTATAGTCTTGTTTTTTTAGGTCTAATTAACTGCACAAATTTGAAAGATCAGAGATAGAAGATTTTTTTTTTCTTCAACCTTTTCCATCTCCGATAGAAGTTCTTTAATCAATTTTGTTAATTATTCAACTTATTACAAGAATAGAGTTAAAGAACCAAGAAACTTAAATTTTAAAAGAGGGGGCAATCCGAATTTGTTCTAGATAATGGCTTTTGGTGGATGCCAACACTGGACATGCATAAGACCTGCTTGCAGTATTTGTTTGTTTTGATGTCGCACAGACCTGTGTATTCGTATGCATGCATGACCGTGTTAGAGAGCAATTTGTTTGTGTGTGTGAACAATAGCAGTCTCCATGTAATGTTCACTAGTCTAGCTCGGAGGAGTTCTCGCTTCCGATTTTCCACTGTAAGTACCTCTCCACACTGTCCAGCCCACAAAGCTCCTTCACGGTTGGCATAATGGCAGGAACCTGGAAGTTGAATGCTGGCTGCTCTATACAACCCCATGAACGCATCTGTTTGCGGGCCTCTTTAATAGCTGCTTGTGCAGCGAAGTAAACTGAGGCTGCTAGGAGTAGTGGTGGCTCACCACAAGCTGCACAAAGCACATTCAATTCACTAATTTTGATCTATGTCAAACTATGCGAGCCTCTTCAACATGCATGGAGAAAATTATTTTGGACCTTACACATGCTCGAGAAAACATAAGAGTTGTACCTTTTGATGAAAGAACACGATTTTTGTGATGTCCACTGTTATGGATTTCAACATTGATCTGTTTTGGGATCGTGTCTATTGTAGGGATCTTATATGACCAAGTGCTGTCAGAAACCACTAATCCATCTGGGTTTGTGGTGTAATCTTCAAGCATAAGAAACCCGATTCCTTGGACAAAAGCTCCTTCAATCTGCAACCACCAAGTCTTCTTAAATAATTGGACTGTGAAGATAATCATTCATAAACATATTTTATTTTTGAAAATGTGTAGTAAATCCATACTCAGAACTGAACAGTAACGTATCTATAAAAGAAACTTTAATTCTCTAAAGGAATGGGATATGGCTGAAAGACATCCATACACATTTAAAGGGGGTAGTGCCTAGAAACAGATGCGGAAAAACATTATACTTTAGAATTGAGCTTTTGAGTTACTGGTATCCAGCTAACCTGTCCTAAATCCACAGCAGGGTTCAGACTTTTTCCGCAGTCATAGATAATATCTGACCTCAAAATTGTTGTTTCGCCAGTCAGAAGATTCACCTCCACCTGTTTCACAACAGCTTCAAATTAAATATTTGTAAAGATAATCAAGATGATGATGATGCGTTCTGCAAACTGTGATGATAATAAATTAACAATGACATACTTAATTTAATATTTCATGAAGCAAGTTTGAAAATGCAAGGTCTAGGGCTCTGATTATACATTAAGAAGCACAACTTTAGTTTCGAATCATGAACCAAAGAAAATCAAAAGGTGTTCTGGACAAACTTGCCTCACTGACTGCTGCACCGTAGTTTAAGTATTGCATGGAATTCAAGTCAGGGACAAAGAAAGAATTGGCTGACAAGTTCAGAGCTTCCAAATATGCCTGCATTTTGATTGAACATACAATGGATATTGTGAAGATCTTTTTTATCTAAAGGAGCACAAATAAAGAACATAAATTTCAATATTATGTCTCATAAAAGATCAGTTCACCCTGACCCAAACCTTTCTTCTCTTAGAAGGGAGCAACTGAACAACTTGGAAATTAATAGTCATTAAAGAGATAAGTTTAGATAATAAAAAAGTTCTTTATGTTGAAAGAAACAGAAAATAATACAAAAGAACCGCATTCACTTTATAATGTTTTCAAGAGCTGAATTTCTAAGAATGAAGTGGAAAAACAAATGTCAAGTATAATGTCTGAGAAGCATAGATAACTACCTGGGGTATGAGCATCTCCCATCTCACAGAACCCATCTGCACCTGCAACCTTTCCTTCAAAGGTGTTAGTCTCTCAACCAAGGTTTTACAGCAAAGTCTAACTGCTTCACAGCTTGATTCAGATGTAGTGCTACCAGACGTAAACCCTCCTTGAATTAAACTCAGCGTATCAGATTGTATCACCCGTATTTTATCCAAGAGTACTCCTTCTCCATCACATTTGATTGCATTGAGAGCAAATGCAGCCATCTGTTTTACCTTTGTCCAGAGCCCCTGGCCCAGCTCTATTCCTCCAACTTCAACAATAACAGACCCATCACTTAGAATGCCAACTTTCCCAGGAGTTGGTCTCACCATCACTTCATGCACAACAGGCACTCGAGAAATGCCTCTTTTCTTCCACACATTACTCCGATTAAACTCTTTTACCGCTTCAGTCCTTTGATTCAAGTTTGATGACATGGCTATCTTATCCCACATTGAAGTTAAAGAATACTCATGAGCTTCACCTGAAGAGACATAGAACATTTTAAGGCTGTCGTATGTATGGAGATTTATGCTTCTCACAGAATCAACATCCATGGAAAGGGTGGAGGCTACATGTTCTATTACAGCTTCCGCTATAAATGATGCTTGTGTCTCCCCAGGGCCCCGCATTGCTGATTTACTTGAATGGTTTGTTTTGCAAATCTTTATATCAAAAGATAAAGCACCCCAGTCATATTTCTTAAGAGCACCCAGCATGTTATGTGGCATGGCTGGACTTATATCTGGAGATATCCCTGCATTAATCAGTATATCGAGTTGTAAGGCTGTGATTTTCCCACTATATTTGAACCCTACACTGTAAGTTATTTCCATGGGATGCCTCCCTCCTGCCATTATCATGTCAGTCTTGCGATTGAGATACATCCTGACAGGTCGTTGTAAAGTGTGTGCTGCAAGTGCACATGCTGTTGCTACCTAAAACATCACCATGTTGTTAGTACTTGTACCAGTAGTTAACATAAAGAAGTGGACAATTAATTCACTCATTAAATAATGAAGAGGACCACACATCAATAAAGATCTTCAAAAGGTGCATATGTCTGGGGTGACTCAATGTTTGTGTTTGTGAGAGAGAGAAAGGTAACTATAAATTAGTAAGAACAAAGTATTCATCTCTTAACATTATTGAGATGGATGCATGTGAATGCAAAACTGGGTTGGTTAAGAAAAGAGTGTACTTATTGAAGGTTGAGGCGGCCCTGAGGATGAGAGATTGTTTCAGATGGTTAAGTGCTTGACCATGTCCATTATAATCTATGGATGAGCTAGTGTATTAAATGTGATTAGATTCTTGTAGTGAAGGCAAAGAGGAAAGTCATGAGGAAAATTATATTGGATGAAATGGCAGAAAAATCAGTGCCGTAAGAACTCAAAAGAAATTGTCTCAAAACATAACAAAATGAGAGAAGAGGATTCATAAACATAACCCTGTGAGTTGTCGCTATATAATATTTGCAACAGAATCTAGAGTGTATAGAAAGATACTCACAGGAATGGATTTTAAAGCCTTTCCACCGAAGCCTCCTCCAACCCTTCTTGTAATTACACGCACATTATGCTCAGGAAGACCAAGACATCTTGCAATTGTAGAATGTGAAAACTCAGGGCATTGACTGGAACTGTAAACCACCAAGCAGTTGTCTTCATCAGGCAAAGCAAGAGCACTCTGATTCTCCATATAGAAATAATATTGTGATCCAAGTTTCATCTGACATTATAATTCAGCAGAAAATTTGAAATGAATGCATATCCTAATAGCTGAAAGATGATACTAGAAGAAAAATAAGTCAGTTCACTAATTCACTTGTTTTTATGTCTTAAAGAGGAATATTTTCTTTCCTTCCCCTACCTTAGCAGAGAGAATCTTATGATCAGCTTCGGCCATTCCTTTTGATGCATCTCCAACTTCTTTAGGGTAGAAGAAAGGAGGGACCTCAAAAAAGCTAGATCTCTTAACAGCTTCTTCCAGTGTTAAAATAGGTGGTTCTAGATTTTCCATGTCATAATCTACCACGACTAGGTTTGATGCCACATCTGCATGTTTCTGTGTATCTGCAACCTATCAAAGTGAATTTATAGACCCGATCAGGCACTAATAGCCCCCATGATCCGGTAGCATACTTTAATAATGACTCTGTAACAACATCAACAGTAAATTAAAAAAAATAAAAAAAAATAAAAAGATATATTACAGATTACCACTAAAGCAATACGCTCTCCAGCATACCGAGTCATCTCATCAGCAAACAAAGGTTCGGCACCAAAAATGGATTTAGAACCTATGTTCTCCCCATCTTTCGGAATATCTTTGAAACAGATAAGTGCAGCAACCCCAAATGGTAGTGATTTAGACTTGAATTTTATACTTTTGACCTTAGCAAAAGGCTTTGTACTATAAATGAATGCTCCATATAGACAATTCATCGGAGAGGGAATGTCATCCACAAAAATAGCCTCACCTGCAGAAGTGATAGGATGAGTAAGTTTTGTATCTTGCTTCTTGAAAATTTGCAGCTAGAAATCAATGCAGATGTTTAAATATGAAGTAGATCAAACCAACACAAACAATTTCACAAATTTAAAATGTTTGCTGGCACAGGAGCAGAGAGATAACAAATACAAACCAGAAGCTTGAAGGGCAGCTCCGGATTTTTTCACTGGCTCACCAACAGGATGATACTCCTTGGTTACTTCAAACACGTGTTTTGATAATGACAGCAAAGTTGGGACTTTAACATGATCAAGCTGGTCGTGTTTCTGTTTTACTTCGTCAACAGTGAATATTGCTGCACTACCATAGTTATCCAACCAATGGTTAGAAATTTTAGCAACATTGTCTATTAAGGGACCAAGAAAGTCAAATAAAAAACCAACAGCCAGGCTTGACCTATACGCAGAGCTTGTTGTGCCATCTTCAGGTACCACAGAGGCTCCAACTAATTTAATACTCTCATACAGAACATCTAGAGTTAATTTTTTTCCTGTTAAAAATTCCTCAACTTCCCTTGCTCTAATTGAATGTCTGGTTCCATAGGCACCAAAAGCCAACATGCATTTGTTTAGAGTAATTGCCCCGGAAGATTTCCAGCGACAAACTTCAGCCAAAAAAGCAGCATTTAAATAGGGCAAGGCATTCCCAAGAGGTCGGGGTGCAGCTCGATAGGTTTCAAAGAGCATCTTGCAATCCTTTTCAGAAGAATCATTCTTAATTGGTTCCCATTTTGGGATTTTAACACTTGTAAGTATACTTTCTGAATCCAGTGGAGGCCTTTCCAGAAAATCCTCCAAGGAAAGCTTTTCATGCATGGTATCAGTTATTATATTCACAAATGAACCAGCTGCAAGAAGTATCGTTGCAATATCTGAAGGAAAACAATTCTTCTGTGCCATCATTAAATTCCCCCCCACACTACCTGTATTTCGAACAAATTGAGTGGCTATTTTTTCCATTTGGACTGCGATTTTTTTGAACACCATCTCACTTTCTGATAGAAACTCGCCATTACTCTCTGTCTTCAAAGCTTTGATGGCTTTAGAAATAGTAACAGTTGCCCCAATTTCAATCCCTGTATGATCTTTCCCAATAATTGAAAGCTCAGGAACATAGCAGAGATTAATGTAATTGTCGTAGTGTTGTAGATCCTTATAGTAACCCATACCTGTGTTACCAGCCACTAGTTTGATCCTGGCCCCGTTGTTGCCTTTAATGGCTTTTAATAGGCTCTGGAGCTCCTTAACACTGACAGGATTGTACCAAGAGGACTTTTGAGAATCCAAAAGAAAGGAAGATTTGATTTCACATTTAAGAAATTCAGGGAAAGTACAAATCTCGTTATTATGGTCATATGAAGGTAACCTACTTATCTTTACATCTGGACTTTCTCCCTTCTTCCAGAAACAATTTAATCCCAAATCCTCCATATCAACATCAGCTGCAAAACTTTTGCATGCATCTGCAATGGATCGATACCCGGTACAGCGACAAAGGTTTCCTGCGATAGCCTTTTCAGCTTCAACAGCTGTCAACTTGGAGAATCCTGGAGAGGGTTTCGGCCTATCAGTCTTTTCAGCATTAACCAGGGCCCCAAAGAGTGAAATGCACATTCCAGGAGTACAAAAGCCACATTGAGAAGAATGGAAGCCAGCAAACCTTTGGTGAATTGAGTGGAACCCATCTTTGCTATTCCCAAGGCCTTCAGTCGTTGTAATCGCGCATCCATTTACACTGCAAAGCAGTGTCAGACATGAGCTTACTGTAATATCTTCAACTTGATCGATCACAGGATCATACTTGGAGAGTAGAACAATACAAGCACCACAACCACCTAAAAACCATAAATTTGAAAACATATTGAGAAGCCATATAACTTTCAAATACTTTAATTCCACTCAAGTAATCGATGTTCTGACATGAACTAACAGATTCATCTTTATCCTCCATTTGGTTGCTGTGAAAACCCAAGCAGACTTACAATAAGTGATTGAGTTTGAAATTTACGGCATGCAAAATCTAATACGCCAAGTGGTTTGTCTTTTTTTTATTTTCTTCTCATTTCCTAGAGAGAAGAATGAGAAAGTATTTATCTACTGAAACAAGCAAGAAATACCACCAAATCGCAAACAAGAATATGAACAATACAACAATTGCAACACAGGAAAACTCAAGAACCAAAGATGAAGTTGATTCAAAAGATTTTATAACAGCAGCAAGCATTCTGAAAACAAAGTTCCAAGCTTTGTATGCATTCACATAACTTGCAAGCTTGAAAAATCCAGATGATTGAGTGTAATAAATTTTGGCTGTGGCCATGTCTTAAATAGTGATAATAGTACAAGACTTGAGATTTTTAGTATTCTCTCCCTATGTTCTCTCAGAGATCTACATGAATCTACAGCAAACAAACAAGAATCGAAACCATGGAAAACGAATCAACCCATTAAGGAAATCTTCTCAATTACAAATAAACTAACAAGCAAACCCATTTCCTCAAAAGTATCAACAGTTCATAAGTCAAGAACATTCTAATCACAGCTGCAACCACAGTAAAAAAATCAGGCAACAAAGTAAACATTAGTACAATATAATTCAGCATTCAAAGTAAGAAAATTCCACATGCATATAAGCAAAACATGATGTTAAAATCCCAGATTGAAACCCAACAGTGCCTCACTTATCAAATCTGTTAGCAATGTAGGACAAGACGTGCTCTTATGGGTAAAGAAAGAAACAGAAAGAAAGATGATACCTTCACCGCAACCAAGCTTGACACCCTTGAAAGGGGTCTGTGTACGCAAGAATTCAAGCAAAGTCATTGAAGGGTCAACACTTGAAAGCTCAAACCTTTGTCCATTAACAGCAAAAACCAGACTTTTCGTTTCTCTTTCTATCTGCTCCTCTTCCATTTTTTGAGACTGTGTTTTTTGTGTCTGCGTCAGTTCGTGAGGTAGACACATAAAAGACAGCGAGCGCATAAGAAGCTGGCTGACTAGCTCACTGTCCTTTTAGAAACACTGAAATTTTAAGGCCCGTTTGTTTGGCGGCGTAAAGTATTTTCTTTTGAAAATAAATTTATGAAAAGTATATTATCATTTATGTACAGTAATATAAGTTGGAAAATATTTTTTTAATATTGTGTTATAGAATAAAAAATAAATTTAAAAATAACTTATTAATAATTTTATTAAAACTTTATTAAAAAAATAGAGACCAAAACTCACATATAAAAATATTGAATAACAATGAAATTGAAAAAAATTAATTTTATAAATTATTTTAAATAAAAATAAATAGTAATTAAAAGAATAAAAACCAAATCATACACATAAAAAAATTGAAAGATAATGAAAATAAAAAAAATTAATTCCATAAATTATTTCAAATAAAATAAATAACAATAAAATGAATATTAACCAAATATGATAGATAAAAAAATTAAATTATAATAAAAAATAAAAAATAAAAAAAAATATATGGATCAAAATTAGTATAAAAATCAAGTTAAATCAAATTCTAATTGATTAAATTGAAGAAAAAAATCAAAACAATATATATATATATATATATATATATCAGCAATCAAAAGATTAAGTACTAACATTGATATAATTAACAAATAACAAGATATTTTTTAATTTCTTACAATATCTGAAAAGTGTTTTCCACCTAAAATAAAAAAAATCTGAAAACTAAGTCAAATTTTTCTTTAACTGAAAAATATTTTTCATTGAATTTTTTTAAAAATAAACAAATACAAGAAAGTAAATTTATTAAGAAATCTTAGATAAAAATATTATTTAAAATTCTTGATTTCATCCTTAACACTTAATTTTCTTTATAATTGATTATTATATTGATTCAAAGCATCCAAAATATATTATTTCTATATATTTTTCTCATCAGAATTAATAATGGGTGCAAAATTTAAATAATTTTAATTATTCAAATTATTCAAGTTGTAATTCAAATAAATTTTATTTCTTTGAATCTAGATTTTATAATAAAAAAAATCTAAATAATAATAAAAATCTCCAAATAATAATCTTTTACTTGAATAGGTCACAATCAAACTACAACATAAAAGCTTTATATTATGTTTTAATATTATAACATTAATATTCATTTTCATTGTTATTAAATTCGGAATGGATTAGCTAATTAACTCGGAATTTGAACTAATTAAAATTTATGAAAAAATAAAAAATAATAACTTAATAGGACTCAATCAAAACTTAAATTGACTTGTGCATAACCTAATCGAGAACAAAACGATCACTGGTGAAGATTCGAAGGATAATACTGCTCTCACGAGCTGGCCAATAACAGTCAGTCAAGGGAATTTTGTGGGGACAGTGATGGGTGCCTGTGTGCACCAGGACAAAAATGACAATAAAGGTATAATTGATGGTGCTGCTGGGCTAGGGACTGGTGGCTTTTTATAATAATATGGTGGCCATCAAGTTGGATGGGTTCACACTTCACTGCACTTGTTGCAACCGACTAGGAGAGAATAAAAATATCGAGAAAACTGAACTGAATTGCATCTAAATAAAAAAAAAAAACGGATTAAACTGGAAAAAAACCAAGTTAAATTGAACTAAATCAGTTTGAACTGGTTTTTATTCTAAAAAACTAAACCGAACCGAAACCAGTCTGTTTGAACCAGTTTCAGTTCGGTTTCGGTTTTTTTAAAAAAATAAATTTGGTTTTGTTACTTTTTTTGATAAAAACCAAACCAAACCGAAAATAATCACCTCTACTACCGATGAAGAGATTTTATTGTACTTTATTTTATTAAAATTAATTATTTTTATGATTTTGAATTGTTTTGATTTATTAATATTAAAAATAAATTTAAAAAAATATATATTATTTTAATAAATTTTTAAATAAAAAATATTTTAAAAAACAATTACCCATCAATCAATAAAATGAAAAAAAAAGTATGCAATAACTAAAGCGAAAAGCAAAAGAGACGTGAGCTATAGCACAAAGCAGTGGGGTAGATTGTCAAGAAAATTACTTGTAACGAATCTGATTAGTTTTTTTTTTTTTTTTATGTCTGATATATAGTTTTAGCAAAATTGGAATTCAATTCCTTTACTTCAAGATTTCAGGAAAATGTCAACAGCCAATTGACTTCCTAAAAAATTCATTTTTTTTATATAAAAAATTAATTATTATTTTTTTGTATTTTGGATTGTTTTGATGTGCTGATCTTAAAAATAATTTTTAAAAAATAAAAAAATATCATTTTAATATATTTCGACACGAAAAATACTTTGAAAATCAACCACAACTACACTTTCTTTAAAAAAACAAAAACAAAGTAAGGCCATTTATTTTGAAAAAAAAAAACAAATGCACTCAAGTTTTATAACTATAAGGGATATGTTTATAAAACTTTTTTTATTTAAAAAAATATATTAAATTGATATATTTTCAAATGATTTATTATGATTTTAATATGTTGATATTAAAATAAAATAAAATTATATTAATATATTTTTAAATAAAATATATATTACATCTTATTACAAAATATATATTAAATTTAGTATTCCGATCATGATTGATAGGAATTTGATTATTGATAACTTCTTACCGTAAAAAAGAAGAGAAAGGAAAAGTAAAAGAGTATCCGCATCTCATGATATATAAATCACATATTAAGAATAAACCTTCGTTCATTATATGATAACAATAATAAAATAAATTAGAATCATTAAAATCGGAATATGATTTATATATCTATGAGGAGGTAGCTCACTAGTCAGGTTCTAGATTTGCTTCATAGAAATCACCAGTTTGAGTCTCATAAATCTTCAAAGCCACGGGAGACTTACATGGTCATTAACTTCAGGGCCCGTAAGATTAGTTAAGGTACACGCAAACTAACCCGGACATTCACGTTAATAAAAAAAACAATAATAAAATAAATTAAAATCATTAAAATTCAAATATGATTCATTAAAATAAGTTTTCGAGCAAATAATAGTTAGAATCTGCATGATTGTATTGCAATTGATAGAAATCTGAAGATGAGAAAATAATTATTATTTTATAAGAGCAAAAAGGAAAAATTTATAGAAGAGTTTGGCTGGTTTAAGGAAAGGTGATGTCATATTGAGGATGTGAATACCACGTGGAATGTGATAGGACGACGCATTATTTTTGAATTCATTCTGTGCATATAATGCTCGAAACAAGCCCACGTGCCAGGGGAGATGGCCAGCCCTTTTTTTCGCCCTTTAACTATACCGGGTAAGGGTATTGTTATTAAAATTACAAGTTTACTTGTAAAATTATATAATTTTATAAATTAATATGTATCTAATATATAAAATTAGATTAAAAACTTAAAAATTAGTAAAATTAAATTTAACTCGAGTAAAATTAAAAAAATCAGTTTGATTTTACGAATTTATTAAATTTATGATATGAATCAAGTTAGGTTTGAATTTAGTATTAAAATGCATGCTGACTAGTTTTACAAGATTAAGCATATATCTTAAATCATAGATTGGATCTAGATGAAATTTTACAGGAAAATACTAGACACATGAAAATTTATTGTGGTAAATTGTCAAGTCAAATGGAGTTCGGGAACATATATTTCAGATGATCGAAATTAGTAAATGAATCTTATCAAATCTGTCAAACTAGACATTCATGTACTGTGTGAGACATATCTGGATCTACAGGTGGAAGTTTGTTGCGATTCAAGTTGTGCTAGAAACTAGACATCTCAAGCCTTCTAACCATACATGGTAGATCCAGTAATTCATCCAGACAAGAGAGAACGACTTGTTTGAAATCATGACTGAAATCTACCAAGAATGTGTGAAAATTAGAGATTCGAGCTATATGGAGGAATTTTAGCATAAATATTTTGTTTTTATTATCCTATTTTATTTATTTATTTCATGTTGGATAACTATTTTTAATTTAGGTTTGTTCTGTCGCATTAAACATTATTCAGGGGTTTATTTTATCTATTGAACTTTTGTTAGTTAATTACTAGTTTAGGCTCATTCGCTTGCAATCTAAAATAAGTCCATTAAGACTTGGTTTGATGGAAACAACCAAGTTGTTACCATGTTCTTGTGTACTTCATACCATTCGGTGATTCTCTCATGTATTAGGAAGTTTTGTTCTAAGATATTTTATTTCTCTATATCATTAATTTATTAATTAATATTATTTATCTCTCTCATTTTATTTAGATCACTCATTAATTATAATATTGATGACTCTCTTTATCAGATTTTAATGTAATTTAATTTCTTGACTGGAATTGTCAATATATAATTAATTAAAAAAATTTATTTATAATTTTACGATCCAAGTTTATATTGTATTTTTCATGTCGTGTCAAAAACTATTTTTGACAACCTTGATTTAAGGTAATTGGATGGCTTTTTTTTTTTTACATGCCGGTTTACATCAATGAACTAATAATTAATCTTAGTGGGTGTTTGAGACAGTGATAATGATTGCTTTTAAAGTATTTTTTGCTTGAAAATATATTAAAATAATATTTTTTTTTATTTTTTACAATTTATTTTTTATATCAACACATTAAAACGATACAAAAACACCAAGAAAAGATTTTTAAAATTTTTAAAAACTCCGATTGATACTTCTCTCAAATACATCCTTAATATCCTTATAAAACCTGGTGTAATACAATGAATAATCCGGTGATTTAGAGCTTACTCTAAGTTAGATTTTATATCAAATTTATTTTTTTAGTAAGTCTTTGACTATCATAACAAAGAACAAAGATGATAAGATCTTATCATTAGATATAGTGTATGGAAATCCATATCCAAGTAAATTCTAAGAATTGAGTCGATGGCATACCGATAGAAAACAAGCGACTTATCACTGATCATTGGATACTAATGTCATTTTTCTCTTATGCATTTGGTTGAAATTTGTTTTTTTAAGATTTAAACAAGAACAAATTCACTAACATATTACCTCTTTGATCGAATAATTATTATTAATGTAATCTTCAAAAACGTTTGCCTCCAAAAAAAAAAATTATTAATACTATTCATTATCAAAATTTATAGTGTATGGTAACATAAATATTTGAAAATTGCACAATTTATCCACCTCAGTACTTGCTCCTCAGGGTAACAACAGTTTTCTCCTACTTTCCCTATTAAATTTCACCTTCAAATTTATGTTTGTGAAAAAAAAAACGCATTAATTTGATTTCCTTCCCTTGTGTCCCCCTCAAAGAAACAAGGAAAAATCATACTTGCTTTACTAAAAAGAAAACTAAACCATGGTCAACCAGGCCCGAGTTACTTGCTTTACTAAAAAGAAAACTAAACCATTGTCAACCAGGCCCGAGTTATGGATCGGGTTGATCATTGTCTTAGGTCAACATAAAAATAAAAATGATTATTATTATAGTTTTAAAACTCGATTTGAGGGTCGATCCAAGGCCAAGTCTAGATCACAGGTCACGTTAATCATTTACTCGGGTCAACATAAAGATAAAAAAAATTATTATCATAGTTTTAAAACTCAGCTTCAAAGTCGATCAGGGGTCAGGCGTGGGTCACGAGTCGAGTTAACCATTGACCTGGGTTAACCTTGGGATAAAAATCAAATTAAATAAAATTGAAAAAAAATAGTAATTAAAAAAATAAGAACCAAATCTGATATTAACAACAAACCAAATCAAATTTCAATGGCTGAAATTGAAAAGAAAAATATAGAAACTAAAAGATTAAAGGTCAAATCTAATATAAAAATCAAATAAACTTAATTTAAATGGATGAAATTGAAAAGAAAAATTAATAAAAAAAATATTTTAAAAAATCAAAGATTAATCAAAAAAATGAGGACTATAACTGAATTAAAAAAAAAATGGGAGGACTCATTTCTTTTTTTTTTGTTGGGCTAGTGGCATCTCAAGAGAGAAAAAGAATGAGAAATAAAAAACACAAGCACCGCCAAACCACTAAGAACCATGATACACGCGTCAGCCCAATAGAAGCGCCACCACTCGTCAAATCTGGTGACATAGTGATTAGGCTTTTTTGGCCACTGGAGTTGAATGTGGTGGCTCTTCCCCACGCGCAAACACATTCTCTTCAGACATCTGACACTTTTTTATATTAATTTTATACCTCTAAAAAGACCAAATTAACCCTCATTCACATTGTTTATAACGTAAAAACCAGGATAAAAAATCCAAAAAACCCTTAGATGGTAGTCTATAAAATTTTGTATATAACGGTACGAAAGTAATTACACTATATATAACAAATGATTTTATAGAAAAACCCTTCCATGGTAGTCCAAATTTTTTTGGCTATAAGGGTTTGGTAGTAATTACATTATGCAACCAAAAACAAAATGACAAAATAACCCTTCAATAAAAGTTATTTTTTGAATTTTTCTAAGGATATTATAGTATTTTCACTATTAATTTTTTGTTTGAAAATACTTATTTAAAAAAATAAAAAATGATCATTGTATCCCTATGAAAAGACAATCTTACACCCTAAACCAAAACTAATTTCTTTGTGAATAAAAGGATAAAATAGTTATTTTACTATAGCAATCCTCAATAATTTATGTCTACTGCTACAATGAAATGATTATGCCCTATAGAATTTATGTGAATATGAAATGTACTTTATAAATCAAAGCATATTCCCAATATACAGAGAATGCCATTCTCTACTTCGTACTAGTTCATGATTCTGGAAAACTTCTTAGTGTACCT
>Ga0307515_10008371_pt1 | contig 20175 bp, 8 predicted proteins | sample 17_EM_MG_FD_194513 | JGI IMG/M metagenome (GOLD analysis project Ga0307515, IMG submission 194513) | Populus trichocarpa ectomycorrhiza microbial communities from riparian zone in the Pacific Northwest, United States - 17_EM | ecosystem: Host-associated > Plants > Roots > Unclassified | place... | reverse complement strand
CTAAAAGAGAATTGTCCACAAAAAAAAAAAAAAAAAAAATTCTTGCAAGCAAAAGGAAATTAAACTAGTTTGAATTTTCACACACACCTCTCAGACTTCACAGAGGTCCCAGGATGAAAACTTACCTCAAACACTGAGTTTGAATTTTCCATGGCATTTTGATTTGATGATGAAACAGAGCAATGCCTCTGCATTAATCTTGAATGCTTTCAGCATTGAGTTTAACATATAAGAACCTTAAACAATTTAACAAGGGAAAGATACCTAGGAAGGAAAATAACAATAAATCAGTACACTGCTCATAGTGGTCATTTTGGATCCATTCTGCATGTAGTATATTCCTATCTTTTCCTAAAGTACCCATAGTTTTGCATAACCTACATGTTTGTGTTTTAAAAGACCGAAAAGCTTCTCCTAAATACTACCTAGTTTATGAGCAGGAGAGAGCAATCTGTGGCAGCAAGCAGTTTCAGATATTTGGTTTGTTTGGCAAGACAGAAAATTCAGGACTGTTATTTTTTCTTCAAAAAGCTCCCTTTCTAATCATTAGTTTAATAGAAAGATCACTTGGCTTCCTCAGGGTATCCTCTATCTGAAACTTTCTGAAGTTCAGAAAGCATGTTCATATTTGAATCACTTCCCTAGCTTCCTTATAATTGTCGTTCACAAAAAAGAAAGAAAAAACAATCAGTGTTGAATTAATATCATCTGATGGAAACTCTGACTCTGAGGAACCCTTGTCTATGGATTGGCTTGTATTGGATCTCAAATCTAGTGAAGACACTTTAAAACCGGATCAGATGGAAATTTTCTGCCACAAAAGTTTTGTTTTGGTTATTGACAGCGTGGCTGCCGGATTGCATTTCACTGTATAATATTAGAGATTCTATTGGCATTGTGGTATTAATATAATACATTTCTTATACTTGTTTATTCAGTATCGCACATTCATAGCAGCCATATCAAGAAAGAAACAAAAGTTAAGGAAATATAGAGAACCAGTCTTACAGAGAATTACAAAATGGCTTGCAAATCCTCCTTCCCTACCACACCCATTTGGAGCCTAACAATTTCAAGGAACTTATATCCATGTTTGCTCCAACTAGGCCTATAAACAATCTAAGCCAACTATCTCATTGTTCAATCTTGGCTCTAGCCGGAAAATATCACATTCACATTGAAGTTTCATGTAGGCATAGTTTAAAAAATGTTCTTCACTTCACAGAATTGTTTTAGATAGAATATTGCAAATAGAGTCTAAAAATGATTAAAGAGTAGAAAAACCTAACCAAGTGGTCTGTTGGGCTTGGTTTATATGTTCATAGTAGCCCGATGAGGTGAATAACATGAGGATTTATAAACATAAGAGGTGGTGCAAATGTTACTAGAAATCACTGAAGCATGGTTAAGAAAACAAAATAGTTAAGAAAACTCTTAACAGCACAAAATATTGCATGTAGAGCTTGACTCACAGGCATGTGGATCTAATGAGACAAAAGCCTTTGCTGTAGGAAAGTGGCATTGATGGAGCATTTGTATCTTCATCAGATATGCCAAAAATACTCTGAATAAGAGACTTTGAACCAGCCAAATTAGGCTTCAGGCACTTCAGTACATCTAAATATCATTAAGGTTATACAATAACCAAGAAAACAGGAGCTATGTTGGGAGTTTGTAACAAGACGACAACAGCATTGAGGCAGCATCTGCAGATACAAAAAAACAAAGAAAAAAATCTGATTAAAAAGAAACTAATTTGAGGAAACCATCTGTACAGACCATGGACAGAAAGCTATAAACAAACATGATCTTTAGAAGAAATTACCTTTCCAGAGCTGTGACTGGAACTGTTACTGAATTCAACCGGAAGCCTCTCAGGTGAGCTACCCCCATTTATAGAACCCATAATGTAAAAAATCTTACCACCAGTTTGTTCAGCATCCAAAGGCCTTCGCTTTTTGCGGCGCTGCCATCCAAATGGCTTTCTAGATCTCAATCTACTGTGACACCAGCCTTGAAGAGCCTCATTTGAACGCCCTTCACTGTTGCCGGCAGCCGGTCCAGTTGTTTCGGATAATCTCCCAAATTCTAAAGCTTCGATTCACTTTTAGTGATAGATTATTGAATTATTTTATCTTTGTTCAAAGATTAAAATTAAATTTTGATGGTGTTCTTGAATTTTAAAAGTCATTCTAATTGTATTAATAAAAATTTAAAAACAAATAATTTATTCTCGATAACAATAAATATTTTATTGCTTTAAAATATTTTAACAAATAAATACTTTATTTTTTATTTTAATTTAAATATTTTTATTATTAGTATATATACTAAAATTTTAAATTAATATTATCTATAAATTTAAATATATATTTAGTATATATTAATATTCTATTATTATATTTATATTAAAAGCATAGTTACCATTAATTTTTATTTTATAGATTTAGATTTATTTCAACTCTAAATTTTTCTTAAATATATTTTATATTTTAAAATAAAAAAGGTTAATATGTTCCGTGTTTACTATTTTTATTGTTGTAATTTAAAAACAAAAAAAAAAAACACATTTACATGTGACTGTAACCAAAAAAATATATATTCATTGCAATGAGATAAGTTTTCATGAATAAAAATCAAGTTATTTTAATTTTAAAAAATTTAAAATTATGTGAAATCTAATATAAAAACATAAACTATGTGTTAACTTAATAGTTTTTTCTACATGGTTCAGAAAAAACAAAAACAAAAACTACCATGATTTCCAAATCAACTAAATCTATTATTTTTTTTTTTAATAATATTATTTTAATTTATTTTTTTTAAGCTACCATTATTTTTTAATCAACTAAAGGTATTGGTGAAGAACGTAATCAAACATGAAAAAAAAAAAAAAAGACTATGAACCTTGATAAAAAATTTGCAAGATGCAAGGTTACAAAATTTGTATAGATCATATGAAGTCACTATTTACCCTCGTCAATAAAAAAGCAGCTGGTAACCATCTAGTTTGTAGATTAGTGATAAGAGCTTGAAATCAAAATATTTATTCCATATGATCTCAGATTCGAGCCCTACTTCATATAGTCTCAGATTCAAGCTCTGTGATTGCTTATATGATATATGATAGCCACTGAAGGCTTACATGGTCGTTCGTAAGCTGGCCCGGACATCCACGTTAAACTAAAAAAAAAAATAATAATAAAATAGCTGGTTGTTCGTCTTTTTTATACACTGGTCGAAAACACGGTACAAACAATATTCCATAAAAATTCAATTTTTTTTAATTAAAAATTTAATTTGTTTTTATATATATTTTAAATCATATTTGAAAAAACAACCACACCACTTAATACATTGATCACGTTTTTAAGAGACATTTCTGCTAAATGAATGATTACTGGTACAAAAGACTTGACTCTTCAAATAATGAAAACAGCCATTAAATGATTTCTCAAAAATGATGATGCTGTAAAATTAGTTGCAAGGTATTATAATTAACAATATATTTTAGGAATGAACAAAAAAACCGAAAAACCAATTAAACCGAGAAAACTAGAAAAAAAATAACTGAAAAAACCAAACAAAAAAAAAACCAATTAAACCGATTATATTTTTTAAAAAACCAGCCGGTTCGGTTCGGTTCGGTTTCGGTTTTGCCGATTCGGTTCGGTTTCGGTTTTATAAGCAAAAAACCAAACCGAACCGAACCGAACCAAAACCGACAAAAAACGGGAAAAAAACCGAGCTAAACTGAAAAAACCAAGCCAAACCGAAAAAACCAAGCCAAAACAGAGAAAACCGAGCCAAAACCGGAAAAACCAAACGGTTTTTGCCCTAAAAAACCGAACCGAAACCGGTCGGTTTGACCCGGTTTCGGTTTTTTTTTCAAAAAAAAAATTCGGTTTGGTTGCTTTTTTTTTTATAAAAACAGAACCGAACCAAAAATGATCACCCCAACGATATTTTAAGGGAAAAGGTTGCCCCCGAAAAAAGTGATCACCTAGGGGGCAAAAATAAGAGTAGAAACCACATTATAGAAGACTCAATGATCATGTCCATTACATTCATGCATGAAACAATGTTTATGACAAAAGAAACAACCTTAACATCAAAAAGATCTGCTTCTTCCTTCCTCAACTTGCATATCAAAATACTTTCTACTAAAAAATTTATCAAAATAATATTTTTTATTTTTTAAAATTATTTTTTCACAATCTGAAAAAATAAAAAAAAAATTAATTTTAAACCAGAAAAAAAATTTTTAAAAAAACATAGATTCAAAACACACCTAAGACCATCACATAAAGGAGAATTTAGTAAATTGAGGTAGATGTGGACAAAGATCATTGAATTTTGAAATCAATTTAACATGATTTACAAGTGACTATATTTTGTTTAATATGCTTCATCACCACCTTCTTTAAATATAATACAAATTACAAACCATTACATATGGTATGGTAATAAATTTTCTTGATAGCCATAGCAAAGCAAGGCCATCTTGCAAGTGAATAGTGAAAGACAAGCACAGAAAACTCACCAAGAGAAAAAAGCGAAGCTTAGGCATGCAAAACACAATGTGCAATGGGCATGAGCGCCTTAGGTTCTAACATCAGGTCAAATTGCTTTAAGAACAGAAGGTTGATTAATCACCTTCAGAATATACAAAGAACAAACCCAGAAAATAATTTTCCTGACTGTTTCACAAAGGAAAAGGGAAACAGGAAGCATTCTCCTTTAGAGAACCTGATGATGCTCCCACCCTCAAAGCAAAGAAAAAGAATTCAGGAACCCCAACCTGACCTGAAAGATATTTGCCAACTTTCTGGATTCCAGCAAAGAAAACCAAGACATTGCAAGCAGGTGCAGAAACAATGTGAGAATAAGAACCCTCCATCGAAGAACAATATGAGATATAGGAAGTTAACAAAAATACTGGACAGCTGTTTCAATTGATCAAGAGCTTCCAAACAAAATGCCACACGTGTATGGAGAATCGAACCCTTGGACCAATATGCCATGCAGAACATGAAAACTAGTTAAACTCTAGATCACTTGCCGCAGCCCAAAAGAGACTCTAACATAAAGTTAAAAAATTCTGTCCAGTTAGCAACAAAGACACCCAATCATGTATCCCAAAGAACCATAAATAGCCATGTATCCTGCCAAAATGTTGAAAATATTAATAAAGCACACTCCGTAAATTGAGAACTAGCAGGCAACTAGTGCAAGAAAAAAAAGAGATTACCCTCTCTCTTGTATAATAAGATATGAAAACAGGGTAACCAAAACAGTCATTTCCATTTAAAACAGCAACTAATCCCGAAGTGACAAGAAGCAGACCCCAATAGTAGAACCCACATCATCAGTACTCTCCAAATGCTAATTTGACATGAAACTATCTTCAGTACTTGTAATTTCCTGTACAAAAAATCAACGAAAAATTGGGCAATGGTTTCACAACTGCTTACATATAAAATAAGGAAACTCAGAAGCAATAGTGGCATTCAAAGAGAATTAAACCCAACTAAAATGTGCATGACAAGCAAGCATAAGGTCCATTAAACCAAGAGACAGAAGTCAGCATTTTAGGAACACAAAAACAGTCGAACATCCACGCCTGATAAAACTGATCTACTAGATTTATCCAGCGAGACAATGACAGAGACAGCACATCTTTGATAATTAACTTAAACGTTTTGCAGGCAGTAACAGCAACACCACCAGCTCATCACCTGCAAGAGGACACACATTCCATTACTGCCATGCTAACTGTGCAAAAGAAGACAGTCAATTACCAAGTATCATACCTAAGTATGAAGTCATTCTATCCTGAACGAAACCCTGAAGTACGACGCTCATAGGGTCCTGAACGGTCACGATTATATCGATCACCTCCAGGACCTCCACGACTACCACCATCCCTATTACGCCCACCAGATCGATCTCCATTCCGATCAGGGCCATAGCGACTACCACCACTACTGCCGCCGCCGCCAGAATACCTCTCATCTCTGCCACCATACCTGCCACCTCTTGCCCCTTCACTTGGACACTCCCTAGCAAAATGCCCAGGCTTGCCACACTTAAAGCACTCTCCACTGTTAGATCCACGCCCACCTCCATAGTCACGATTCCTATCACGATCATGCCCACGGTCACGGTCCCGGTCCCTATCACGGCTGCGATCACCATCAAGATCCCTGCTTGAACCTTGCTGAGGCTGGGCTTTATCAACAGTGATGGTTCGGCCATCTAAATCCATTCCATTCATCCCTTCAATAGCATCTTCCATTGCTTTCTTCTCATCAAAAGTGACAAACCCAAATCCACGAGAGCGTCCACTGAACTTATCAACCACTACCTAAACCATGGAAGAGAAAAACGCATCTGTGAAGATATAACACCAAAAGGGATTTTACTAGTTACCATGAGTCGGGCAATTAGTTAATAACTCATCAATTTCAGCATCATCCTCTCCGAGGATAGAGGATTTTTATTTTTATTTTTTTGCACAAAGAGAGCATGGCTATAAAGAAACAGCTAGGAATTTTCTCAAGGAGTAATTAATAAGAAAAAAGATTACCTTAGCTTCAAGAAGATGGCCAAACTTTTCAAAAGTCTCCTTTAAACCTCTATCAGAAGTAGACCATGAAAGGCCGCCAATAAAACAGCGGTACTCTAACTCTTCTGACATGATCTCTCTTTATCCCAACTGCATATTTTGTTTTCAGAAAATTATACTGTCAGTTTGAAACCTAAATCCATTCAAACTCATATGAGTACGTACATATATTTCTAGATCTAAAGCTAAGCAAATAAGAAAAACAACATTCAGCCAGAAAAGGAAATAGATTTTCAACTTTAAACCTGTCGAGGAGGAGGAGGAGACAATCTGGTTTTTGGGTGAGCGCAAACCCTAATAGAGAAGAAGCAGATAGATATAGAGAGGGGAAGCTGGAAAGCAATGGGAATAGACGAGGTGGCGTTGGAGTTGGACTCGTCAACTTGTAAAAGGATAAAAAATAGAATCGTATTTTGAAAAAAATATTACAGTAAAAAGAATAATAAAATATAGATAAAATTACTAATTGATATTAGAAATAGTGTAATTACATCCAACATTTTATTTATTTTGTTTTTTTATTTAAAATTTTTCATTTTATATTCTGAAATTTATAAATTAAATAATGCTTTATATTCTCACTGACATGTAAAAAATCAATAAAAAAATCAAATTATTTACAAAATAATCATTATATTTTATTTAATAACTAAATGACATATATTCACTTATACTTATATTAAATATTATATTTTTATCAAAAAAAAACTACTCACCACTTTCTCTCTTTCCTTTTTTACTCATCTTTGCTTTCAGATAAAATAATTCACTAATTCTCGCACTTAAGAACAATTTCATATCCATATATAATTGTTATAAATAATAATAACTAAAAAAATCATACAAACCTAGAGGACAAAGCCCTAGAACTTAGAATTAAAAACTGGGATAATTACTCAAAAAAACTAAAATTAGATTAATAAACCATGACTTATTGATTATATGAATCAAGAATCAAAAGTTTATAGTTAGAATGCCACAAATATGATCTTTTTGATAAGTTTTAAAGAGTTCAATATGGCTCGCACAATTTTTATTTAAATAAAAAATGTTTTTCACATCCAAAAAATAAAAAGTATTTATATGTTTGACTTAAACAAAAATAAACCCTAATTAACTATATGTTTAAAATTAAATCCAAATAACTATCTGACATAAAGATATAGGTAAAATAAAATATGAAGTTTGGGTTTTATATAAATAAAAGCTCAATTCGTATATTTCTAAATAGTAACTTATAAGCCTTATTGAAAAATCTCATTAATGTTTGATTGCTATAAAATTTTAATCATATAAGAAATAGGGTCTTTAAAACCTCATAGCAAAATTTCAACTCGATCTCACAGTTATATTTAAAGTTATGATCATTAACATAAAGTTATGTATGAGTTCTCGAAGCTTGCTCAACCTAAATGTCATGAATCAATCTATTGAATGCCTTTTTTATCATCTTGGTTATTGCCCTTGTTATTGGTCTAATTGACACAAACAATGAATCTTGTGGTGTTGCTTACTGATTCTCAAGTTCCCTATTTCCTTAAAAGATTTAAATCTTAAATTGTCACATATATTAAAAGGAGAAAGATCATAAATATTAAATATAGCACTTACATTATACTCATATGGAAGTTCCAATTTATAAGTCTTGTTGTTAATTCGTTTAAGAACTTGGAATGAATCATCCCCTCTAGACTGCAACTTAGATCACCAAAGGGTTGAAAATCTTTCCTTCCTTATATGCACCCAAACTCAATCATCAAGTTCAAAAATAACATATAAACGACCTTTGTTAGTTTTAGTGGTATATTGTTCATTCTTCTCTTTCTATTTGTTGTTGAACACTCTTATGGTCTTTACTATTTCTTCATCTATCTCTATACCTTTTTTATTAACACTATAGCGAAGAAAAACAAATTTATCCATGCAAAAAGTACATTTCTTTAAGTTAGCATATAATTTTTCATTTCTCAAGACATCAAGCATACATCACAAATGGCTAATATGCTCCTTAAAGCTTTCATTATACACCAATATATCATTAAAATATATTACAACAAATTTGCCTATAAAATTCATGCAATACACTACTCATTAATCTCGTAAATGTGTTTGGTGCATCAGTGAGACCAAATGGCATAACTAACCATTCATATAACTCGTGTTTAATCTTAAAAGTAGTTTTTCATTCATCTCTTTCTTTCATTATAATTTGATGATAACCATTTTTTAAATTATTTTTTGTGAAGTTATAAAAACCATGCAATTCATCTAACATATCATTTAGCCTATGAATTAGATGTTTACACTTTACAATAATGTTGTTGATAGCCCAATAATTCACGCGCATCCTTTAAGACTCATTTTTTTCAGCACAAGAAGCACTAGTACCATACATGGACTCATGTTCTCCCTTACATACCCCTTATCTATTATTTATTTGTCTCCATCAGATCACTTCTATAAGTTAGTTGGTTGGGAATTATAACTCCATGTATGATATCAAATTTATATTTTATTCCCATGATTAGTGGTAAACCACTAGGAACATCATCGGGGAATACATTTTTATATTTTTGCAACAAATGAACAACAATACTAGGAAGGGATAAATCAATATCATTAGTATTGAAACATGTCTTTTTCTATAAAAATACAAACATAAGCCGGTTGGTATAAAAAACACTATTGACGTTACTCTCTTTTGCATAAAGACCCACTTGCTTCTTTGTTTTTCTCTCCACAACCTCTTTTTCTTTCTTCTCATATGGCCCTTTTATATTTTCTCTCGTCTTGATCACATTTTTCTTTTTAGTCATCTCAACCACCTCTTTCTTTTTACTCTTTTCGATCTCAGACTCTCTTTTTAATTTTAATTGATCTTCATATACTTATTTTAAGGTTAAAGGTACAAGGGTAATGAATTCATTATCTTATACAAAAGAGTACCCATTCTTGAACCTATAATGAATAACATTCTCATCAAATTACCATAGTATAACAAAACAAAATTACTTATTTGTAAAGTACATCATCGTTATACCTCCTATTTGAAAAGGAAACTAACACATGTTTATTCACCTTTACTTTATCATGCTTATTCAACCATTGCAGCTTATATGGTCTATGATATTTTATAATAAACAAATTCAAAATTTCCATAAGAGTATTACTAACTATATTAGCATAACTCCATCATCTATAATCATATTACATGCCTTATTATTGATGTGGCATCCAATATGAAAAGTATTTTTCATTTGCTACTCTAACTCATCCTATTTGATTTGAGCACTCAATGCAAGCCTAACCATAAATGACTCACCCTCAACTGGATATTCTACCTCATCATCATTAGCATCCTCAATTGACAACATCTTTTCAGCATCACTATCACCTATAATTTTCACCTCCTCATGATCATGCAAGATCATAAACTTTTTTACTTAGATATTGAGAAGCTATGCGACTTAGTCTTAAGTAATGAAAATATATGATATCATGATTACAAGGTGATTGTGATTCAGATTTACCTCTAATATCGATATAGACTTTTTTATTGCCTCTAGGTGTTTCAAATTTACTCTTTTGGGTAGCTTTATCATTCTTCTTCCAATTCGGTTTCTATGACATAAATGAACCAAAATTGTTGACTCAACTTTAAATTTATTTTCCTCTTGAGTTGTCATTTTACCTTCATAATCATATGCATAGTGTCTTCTAATTCTTCATATTGTTATAATTCTTTAACATTTTCTATCTCACGGTTTAAACCATTCAAAATTTTCCAACGATAGCTTCTATTTCTTCCTTTATATTTGCATGAATTATAACTATCTCTATTTATTTATGGTAATTCTCTAAACTCTTGGAACATTGAGTAAAGCCTTGCAACTTTTGATATAGGTCCCTATAGTAGTGGACATGGATAAATATTCTTCTCATAATAGTCTTTGCTTCATCCTAAATCTTAATAGGCTTCTTATGATTTCTCATCCCATTTAACACAAGTTGGTCCTACCATATAAATGCATAATTAGAAAACTCTATTACGACTAACTTAACCTTTTTTCTCTCAATAATAGACATGGAAATCAAAGATCATTTCTACTTTCTTGTACCACACCAGGTAAGTTTCTAGATCATTCTTCTATTAAAAAAAAAAGAAATCTTTATTTTAATACTCCCAAGGTTTTTATCAATATAATTATGGCTTCTAGCATCTCTTTTAAACCCTTTGTCATGTTTATCATAGTTTGGTAAAATCCTTTATTTATTGCCAAATAATGCTTGATAAAATACATCCACAACTTCATCCTTATTCTCAACATCAAACTCATCTACGAGTATATGAGCATGTCTTTTTTGCCTCATGGTGTTAGAGACCCTGCGGGATTATCCCTCTTGCAGATTAACAATCATAATATCTTTTATATCTATTTAATCTTTTATATCATCAAACATCATATTCATACACTTAAACTATTATTGCATTTCCTGTAACACAAAGAACATGTTTTTCTTCTTTTTGGGTGATGATTTGCTTTTGGAAGACATATTCAAATCTAAAGAAGATGTTAGTAATAAATATTTTCTATGTATTTACACTCAAAGATATGTCACTTCATTTGTGTTTTATTCTCAACTTGATTTTTCTCGATGTTATTCTCACACATCTTGCTTTTTACCACTCTTAACTCCCCTCTTTAATTTTTATTAAACTAAAAAAAATCAATCAAAATGAATCAAATTATAGAGTTTCAACTACCAAATTCAAAATGACAAAGACAAAAAAGAAACATCAAAGAAATTTAGGAAGAAAAGGCAAAAGAAATGAAATTTAAAAGGATTAGGTATTAATAAAAGTTAAATTCAAAATGACAAAGACAAAAAAGAAACATCAAAGAAATTTAGGAAGAAAAGGCAAAAGAAATGAAATTTAAAAGGATTAGGTATTAATAAAAGTTAAATGAAAGATGTAAAGACAAAAGTTTATCACAAAAAACTATTTTGAATGGAAAATTAAACACGAAATATCAATACAAAAAGACTTTCTTGAAGAATAATTCAACATAACAAATTTAGGATTAGATGGAAAATTAAACATCATAGATAAATAAATAAAAAAGACTTTCTTGAAGAACAACTCAACAAAACAAATTCAAGATTAAACTTCTTGACTTGCGTTAATGATTTTGTTTTTTTGCTAGGAGGAGAAATTTTGTTTTGCTCTACATAAAATATTGTTTATCAAAACATTTTTTATTAAATAAATTTTTACAATATTTGATGAATACTAATTTAAAATAGGTTGGTGGTGAAACAACAATGATGTTCGTGTTTGTGATAATAAAGATGAGATAACAACAATTATTGTGATGGAAAATGACAATGGTTACCAAATAAAAAATAAATAAAGGGATGATAGTAACAATAGTTGAAATATTTGAATGAAATATGAGTCAATTATTATTTATAAAATATTTTATAAAATTTTATGAGTTGAAAGTATTTTATTATAAAATATTTTATATTAAACAAATAGAGAAATATTTATTTTATAAGTTATTCTATGCAAAATAAACTATCCTTAAACAAAATATTGAGAGTTGTTGAGTTTTTTATTTTTATTTTTTTTGGGAAATAAAATTGTGTTTGTTAGTGTTTTAGTAGATTATATTATATATAGATGGCTCACGTTACACCGCAAGTTGGATTAAAATTCTCCTAATATAAAAAGATGTTTAAGCGATGCTGATATTTTATAAAAAGCAAGAAAAATTCAAGACCTGGATCATTGATTTATCGAGTTCAATAAACTTGGTTATTTAATGACATGATTAAAAAAAATATCGACAATAAATAAAACAAACAAAATGTTTTAGCAATAATTAACTATAAAAAATGAGTTGTTAATATTATACTTGGAAGATAAATTGAGAAAAGCCTGCTGAAAACTTACCATTACTCCATTTAAAAATGGCAATAGATACCCACATGTTAGATTTCTTGATATTAATATCTTACCCATTATCATTTGGGTAAAAAAGTTAGATATTTAGAAACTATCAATCAGGTTTCGAATAACCAATGGGTATCCATTATCTACTATTATTTATTAAGCAATAAAAAATAAAATAGTTGATATATATATATGAAGTATGTATATGTATATGAAATGATAAAATGATAAATATTATATGTGTGTGTGTGTGTGTGTGTGTGTTTTATATCAATATTAAGGTATGTATATATCATATTGTATTAGAAAAAATCTAAATATTCTACAAATATTTATATAATATAAATATATATTTCAGTTTGTGTTTAAACGGGTTTCGGGTCAGGTGTCACAATATCCATACCTATTATCCATCGGATACAATATTCACCCATTCAAGTCTGGTTGGGTCGATATCTATCGAGTTTGGATTAAATTTCCATTCCTAGCTCCATTGTGTACATTACCCCACCACCAGAAAAAGCTCATCAAGATGATTCTAATGCCACTATGAAAGACTACACAATGACATAAAAAGAGGTTGTATGCCTTGTTAGAGAAACGATCCAAAAAGCAAATAGAATAAAAAATCATGAAGTGAGTATTTAATACTTATATTTAATCAATTAAATTAATTTAATTAAAAAAATTCATGAAGAAAAAGTTAAATTAACAAAAAAACAACAAATAAAAAGACTCGAGATAACCCATGTCATTTTTAAAATCAGTAACAAATCATATAGAAAGAAAATAAATAAATAAATAAAAATGGAGTTCAATATCCAATTAAATAAGTGCTAAAGAATGAAATTGAAAAAACACGAGTTAAAAAAAAAAAAGCAAACCAGTTCGAATCTTCTAAACCTGCTTTAATTTTTTAAACTCGTAACCCGTGAAATCCTAGTCCTAGGCTCAATAAAAAAGTTCAATTCCTAAGTAATTTAATGTTGAAGGATAAAATAGAAAAAAAAAATAAATTTTAAAAAATTTTCCAAAGTAAAAACATAGCAATAAAAAAAATAAAAATCAAATCTGTCAGAGAGAAAAAAAACTAAAGGAGAATGAAAAGTAAAAAAAAATTAATTTTAAAATTTATCTCAAATAAAATCAATAAAAATAAAAGGAATAAGGACAAAATCTGACAAATAAAAAAAATAATTAAAGGAGGATGAAATTGAAAAAAACTCCAATTTTATAAATTATTTCAAATAAAATAAATAACAATCAAAATAACAGGGACTAAATCTAGAGAAAAAAAATAAAGTGAAGGATTGCTTTGAAATTTTAAGGATCATACATGAAAATTGAGGAGATAAAAGAAAATAAAAGAGAGAGAAAATGCTGGTATCGAACTAAAGGTCAACAAGCCACACGTGCCACCTGGAGATGAAAGGGCCGCTGGGACAATTCAAATGATGCTCTAAAAGCTATAAAATGTCTTCTCACGCATTGCCTGAATGGAATAGACAAAACCTACTAGTTGATGCATGTGCTTCAACCTTTTTTTTCAATAAAATTTATACTTATTAAATTACCAAATTACTCCTTGATCAACTTGATTATAACAAAAAAAAAACATGAAGAAAATACAATAAAGCATCTGAATGCAAATTAAAGAGATTTTGCTTTGAGTGTAATTTAGTCATTTGACTACATTTTAAAAAATAAAAATACAAAAATATTCTTGGACGCTAGTTTAAATGTTTTTTTATTTTTAAAGGTAATTTACTTATTTAAATATATTTTAAAAATATTAAAAGACTTGTTTCTTCCTCATTAATATAATAATGACTAATTAATTCTTGTGAAATTACAATATTATCTCCCATAAGTAGTTTATTATTTTTTTTAAAAAGTAAAATAATCACTACACTATACTATTTAAATGCACAGTTGATTTATAATGAAAGATAAAACCTTATTTGTTATTTTTTTAAATCTCACAAGTTTCAACAATAATTTTTATTTAATTTATTTTTTTGCACTCATAACAAAAATATTTTAAGCAGTAAAATAGCAATAAATATGGATAATAATTTAATTTCAAGTCATTATATATTATTCAAATGAGATGTGTTTTTTTCAATTTATTTATTTAATAAATAATAAATAAAATATAAATATTACTGAACCCAATTTAAAATTCAATTATATATATATATATTGAATAATAAAGTATAAATATTTTTTTTTTCTAATTTGTTTATAATAAACAATGGATATATTATAAATACAGTAATAAGTGAGCAGCCATTATAAACCCTAATAATAAGGCTAGGGTTTTGCTAGCAGTCTGTGCCACTGACACCCACCATAGCAAACCGTCGTAAGATATCGGTGGCCGCTGCTGCCCCCTTCCCGCCCTCGCCCTGAGAATATAATTGCAAGAACTATTAGAGTAGAAGCAAAGAAGAAGAAAAATGTGGTATCTGTGCGTGTTTTACCACAGATTGCTAAGTTACAGAAGGGCAGAAGTGGAGTCTCTGGCAGAAATGTTTGGGGTTTTTTCGAGTTTGGAATGGAGGCTTCCAGAAAATCAGCATCCGGACTCTCCTTTCCATTTGGTCAATCTTCCTTCAGAAGATATCGCTCGAAACATTGCCAATCGAAGCATACTTGTCAAAGGAATCTATGAACTTTGGGGAGAAGGAAGTAGCTTTGAGCAACTTGAAGAGGCTATAAAGAGTTATCCGGAAGACCGAAAATTGCCTTACTTGACTTTTGAAACTACTTTCAAGGTCACTGTTGACAGCTTTGGAAAGGCAATCAGCTTCCAGGAACAGAATGACCGTATCAAGAGTCTTGCCTACATCCCTTTCAAGGTTTCTTTCTTTTTTTTACTCAGTAGTTTTGATTCAATCTTGCCAACATTGATTAATAGATGGACTTAGTGTTCTTATGACTTTTTTTTTGAATGATTGGGATTACATCGAACCCTTTTAAGAAACTTATTATGCTCCTTATTCATTGCCATTTATCAGGGCCGAGTTAATTTAAAAAACCCAGATATCAACTTCTGGCTCATAGAAACTGATGACTATGGAGCTCCCAATGGGCTTCCACCGGTTGTCCAAAAAAGAATCTTTTTTGGTCGACTGGTTGGTGGTGCTGACAGGAAGCTCTTACCAACTTATCAGTTGAAAAGCCGTAGATATCTGGGCCCAACTGCCATGGACGCAGAGATGGCTTTCTTGATGGCTAACCAAGCACTGGTCATGCCAGGGAAACTCGTTTACGATCCTTTTGTTGGAACTGGCAGCATTCTTGTTGCTGCAGCTCACTTTGGGGCAATGACCATGGTTTGCATTTTATTGCCCTTTTCTTTCATGCTAATTTGCTTTCCATCTGCTACCTGCCTTTCAAATTTCAAACAAAAACCTATTTGCTTCTTATATTAACATCAACCGATATAAATTTCTCAGGGTGCTGACATTGATATTAGGGCTGTACGTGATGGTCGTGGACCTGACTGTAATGTTTGGAGCAATTTTAAGCAGGTGAATGTGGGAATACATTGTTTATTAGGTTTTGTGTTGTGTGACTGAAAATACTTTGTGAAACTCAGCTTATTATCATAACTGATGCATTGCTGAACTCTCCTTGTATATAAAACAATTTGTTTTAGAGTTAAAATATCTTTCTTCTTTGTAATTTTGTTGGTTAGGTTATTTGAGGAAATAACATCAAACTTGCATAAACGATGCTTATTTGTTAATGCATTTTTGCAGTACGGATTACCCTTGCCAGTTGCTCTTTTAAGGGCAGATAATAATCTTCCTCCTTGGCGATCTGGATTAAAAGAGGTAATCTTTTTTGATAATGGTTATTTCTTCCTGAATACAAATGATTCCATTCCACCCTCTTGTGCCTTTATTTGAATTCAGAGAGGCATGCTGAATTTCCACCAGGTTTTTGTGATTATGTCTTTATGCTGAAGCCAAACCAAATACTATATCGTTGCAAGACAATATCGGTGCATTTCCTGATTATTTTGCTATCTAAAGCTAAAAACTAAATCCATTACTTAGGTGCTTGTAGTTTGCAAATTTAATACTAGTGCTTTGTTCAAATTTAGCAATTAAGTTTGTTTGGCATTGTTTGGTTTGGACATTCTCTTTCCTCATTTTGGTGCAGAGACGTGTTCACTGTTCAAATAGAGACAGCTCTATATTAAACATCGTACACCACCAAGGTTACCTTAAATTTGTTTATGTGAACTATGCATACTTTCAACATTAATATCATGATTTAAAACATGGGTTGCTTTTGATGTCTTGCCAAGTGATTTAAAATGTCAAGGAAGCCTGGTTGGTGAGGGCTTTGACAGTTGATGAAATAGTGTTATTTGCTTCTGTTTGAATACTCTTATGTTCTCGAATTCGTGTTCTTGAACATGAAAAATAGAAAATGGTATCTGGTCATTCGAATTCGTGTTTTTGAAAAGCATTGAAAGTATCTGTCTTGGTTTCAAAACATTAAGGACTGTTTTGCACAAGTGACTGCAAAATGTTCTGAAACAGAAGAAGCTTTAGAAACACGAACCATGCTGGCCCTAAGCATCTTACTTGCCTTGTAGTGTGTATTTTGAGTTCAGAATTGAACTGAATCTCTGATTGTATGAAAAAAAAGTGGGAATGAATCCCATCTGACAGATCTTTTTTCATAACTGAAAGGATAACTTGATGGAGATGACCCTAGCTGCAAAAGCCTTTTATTTGTTTAAAGGAAACCCTTGTGGGTAAACTTTGGAGATCTTGCACCACCCTACAGGGAGGGACAAGTATCAACGAGTGCTAGATGCCTAGGAAGGAATGAAAAACCAAGTCATGTGCTTGGCTGCGCTTCCCAGGCTCAAACTGTTTTCCACCAGACTAAGCCTGCAGCGGCTCAAGTTCTTATGAAACTTGAAAATAATTTTGATGACCTTTAGAGGTCAAAAGTAGTTCTTGGGCAAGGAAGAGCTTTCCAGTATTACTAAGCGCTGTTCTGATAGTATTCTTTCAACATGTTCTTTGTGATTAATGATGTTGATGTGTTTTTTTACTTTCAGACAATGACTTCAGGTTCTTTATTTGTAAATGACTCGACCTTTGCAGATCATTTCTCTTCTTTTTCCTTGGGAGCGAGCGAGTAGTTTTAATCTTTTTAGCCTCTTTCAAAGTTGCTGGCAATTGTCTTCAAATTTTCCATTTCAAGATGGAAACTTGAATGGTTGCTCTAGCTCTATGTATGGTGGTTTATGTAGTCTTCTGTTTCATGGAAATAATAGCATGTTGATTTAGGTACCTGCTAACTTATTTTGTCTTCATACTGTTTCCTGATTGTTGTATTGATTCAATTTTTTGCTATTCAATAGATTTTTGATGCCATAATCTGTGACCCGCCTTATGGGGTTCGTGCTGGGGGACGCAAGTCTGGTGGCCGGAAATTGCTCAAGGGAATTGTGGGCCCTTACACTGTTCCTGATGATAAGAGAACTGACCACATTCCCTCAACTGCACCTTACAGCTTAGCTGAGTGTGTGCATGACTTACTTGACCTTGCTGCTAGGATGCTAGTAATGGGTGGCAGGCTTGTATACTTTTACCCTGTATTGAGAGAAGATGATGTTATGGAAAATCACTTTCCAGAGCACCCATGTTTCAAATTGATTGCATCTTCTGAACAGATTTTAAGTTCCCGTTACAGCCGGGTATTAGTAACCATGGTGAAGACAGGTTCATACACCGACAAAGTGGCTGAGGCAGCCAAGATCAAGCATCAGGAGTTCAAGGAGAATTATGTGAAGTGGTTAGAACATGGTAATCTCCATTCTTCTGTTTTCGGTCCAGCTCATCTGCATTTAGGTGAAGAAACTGATTCTAAATTATGTAAAGAACTGAAACCGAAGTACAGAGGAAAATATGTATGACATAGCTGCACCTCCAGGTTGTTTATCTAGGAAATAATGCTAGAAAGAAAGAAAGAAAGAAAGAAATAGTAGCTACGCATTATGCTTTGGGGACTGCATTTTGCTTTGTCTTGTATTTTCATCCTGGTGGAGAAAGAGGATAGATGGAAGAGTAATTATGAAAGCCATAACAATGCATCTGTTATATCTGTCCTTTTCGACATGCGAATCAGTGAGAAGTCAGCATTTTTCACTTGTACCATCATCTTTAGCCGGATTAATATAAATCAGTGGCACTTGCTCACATCTGTTATATCTGTCCTTTAGTCTTCTATTCCAGTTGCTTTTTCATTGCTCACCTTTTTGCATCCTGAGCCCCTTTTGCTTGTATGAAAATGAATTCCATGGAAAGGATTTTCGAAAAAAGGTTTGACTTTTCCATGTTTGGGTGTATTTGGTGTAGCACATAGTACTTAAGTCTTTTCATGCCTCTTATTTGTACGAGTACTGGAAAAAGGATTCTCCTCTCTCTTTTTTTAACCAAAAATTATCTTTGTTGCTCGCAATCTTCCTCGGTACTTGGTATGACTTGGACTTGGGCATTGTCTGGTGGAATTCTGAGGTGGTTGAGGGTATCTGTCCATTCCTCGTTACGTTGGGGAGGTGGACATCAAGCCAATCCTACAGGTTTTTGCAAGGTATTATGAACATCCCAATTTTTGCTAGGAAATATCAATGGTTTTAAAGACCGTTTGGTTGCACCGTGTTCTTCCAAATTTTAATTTATTTTGTTTAAATTTATTTTTTATATATATTTTTATATTGTTTTGATATGTTAATGTTAAAAATAATTTTTTAAAAATAATAAAATAATATTTTAATGTATTTCTAAATAAAAAATATTTTAAAAAGCAACTGATATTATATTTTTAAACATTCATTTATTACATAAAACGAGCCAAATTAATTTTCAATGATTCAACTCTTTTGGGATTTAATTGCGCAACCTTGATTTATTCTAGGGCTAAATTTAAAATCTTGGAAATGAGATCACATGGAGCATAAACATTATCCGTATCAAGAAAATTGGTTCATATGGCCTCATTTGTTTCATAGAAAATAATTTTTAAAAATGATTTTTCAAATTTTTTTATTTTTATTAATAATTAGAACAATTAATTAACGGAAAACACTTTCCAGTCAAAGAAAAATTTATCTTAGTTTTTAGAAGATTTTTTTTATTTTGAACAGAATACACTTTTTGTAAATTATAAAAAATAAAAAAAAATATTATATTATTTGTTGATTATATCAAATTTGATCATCAATATTTTGATTGTTATATATTTTGTTTTGAATATTTTTTTTCGAATTTGATTTAATTTTATTTTTATATCAATTTGCTTTCTCATTCTTTTAATTTTTTTTTATCCACTTTTTTAATTGAAATCTTTTTATTTATCAGATTTGGTTCTCATTCTTTTAATTGCTATTTATTTTATTTGAAATAATTTATGGAATTAGATTTTTTTTTCAATTTCATCCACTTTTAACTTTTTTATCCATTAGATTTGGTTCTTATTCTTTTTATTGTTATTTGTTTTATTTGAAATAATTTATGAAATTGATTTTTTTTTTAATTTCATTCTTTATTTTTTT
>Ga0307515_10008370_pt1 | contig 20177 bp, 5 predicted proteins | sample 17_EM_MG_FD_194513 | JGI IMG/M metagenome (GOLD analysis project Ga0307515, IMG submission 194513) | Populus trichocarpa ectomycorrhiza microbial communities from riparian zone in the Pacific Northwest, United States - 17_EM | ecosystem: Host-associated > Plants > Roots > Unclassified | place... | reverse complement strand
AGAGATGAGAGATTATGGCCTTGAATGGTAGAATTTTGTAAAACCTGTTATTAATTTAAGTTCTGTTTGATATAGCTGTTGTAAATTGATTTATATTTATTTTTTATATCTTTAAGAATATTTTTTTTTAAATTAAACATTTGTTACAAAATGAAGTTTTTTTTTTTTAATTCTGCCTTTTAAAATTATTTTTTTATCAAACATAATGATAATTTAATTTATTTTCATTACAAGTCGTGCCCCCCAAATTATTAGTATTTACAAATTGAGTGGTCGAATATTCGTTATCAGAAAACAAGTAACCAATTTTTATTTAATTTTTTTTTTTTGGGTGGAGAAAGCTTTGACTCTTTATAACGGCGGGCATTGTTGGTGGGGACAGTGACAACTCAATTTGTTTATTTTATAATAAATAAAAAATGCCTTGGGGTTTTCTTCTCTTCTTCCTGTCTTATTGGAAAATCTTAATTAAAAAGAGAGGAGGAAAAAAACAAAGTTAATTCTGATAAATCTGCTTAACTTGGTTTATTCTCTAAAATTTATGATATGTGAAATTTTTAAATTGAGTCAATTAAAAAACTTAATTATTAATCAATTTAATTTTGAAAAATAAAATCACAAAAATAATATCATTTTAAAAACTTGCAAAAATTAAAAATAAAACTAATGATGATCAAATTTGATAAAAAGATCTACGAGGATTAAATTGTAAAAAAAAATCTAAAAAAAAAAAGTATAATAATTTTTTTTTTTTTTAAAATTGATTGGAAGCAGAATTGTATTTATAAGAAAAGAGAAGCTCAAATAAATGGAAAATTGGAGAAATTTAATTAAAATTAGTTAAGTGTATAAATTAATACTGTGTCTAGAAGAAGACAGGCATCGCGTCGACTTTCGAGAACAACCGTTCTCTTGCTTATTATGGATGGGCTTAATCCTACAATCACCTACAAGATAAGGCCCATTTGTCTCAAGGGATAAATCTGGCATTTCAAGGTATACAAATCTAGTCAAAAATCCAAATCCAAATACAGTTTCTCTTCCCTGCGAGTTCTTCTCTCAACCTGGTAGGTTACTCTGTGTAAACATTTTAGGAAAAAACCGCCACTAATTTTTACCTGAAAACTCAAAACCCTAAAAACATTTTTTTTCCAAGGTTTCTCAATTTTTTTTCAATCTCTCTCAAATGGAAACCGAAGAAAAAGGGAATTCAATAAATCTATCCAGTAGTTCTATTAAACTCGAAAACGAATCTAATTTAACAACCACAATAACAACTGCCACAACAGACACCGAGTCTGTTCCTGAGTTGCACGAGTCGCAACTCAATGGCGCTGATACCGAATTACAACAACAACCACAACCACCACAATCCCAAACAGAAACAACGGTTCTCGACAAGAGCGATGCTCAGGATTTTGTTTTAGGTGAATCTCAATCAGTTTCTCTTCATACGCTCGTGGTCGAGGGAGGCGAAGGCGAGGAGGTTGCGGAGGCTACAGAGGAGAGTGAGGAGATTGAGGCACCGCAAGAGGATGTTGAGAAAGAAGTGGAAAATAGAGATTTGGTTGCTAAAGAGGAGAGAAATGAGGATGTGAATGGAAACGCGAATGCTGGAAACAATGAAATGGAGACTGAGACCGGGACGGAGGGTGTTGCTGACGTGGCAGCAAAATTAGAGACATTAAGCCAGGAAGTAGAGACAGTGGAGGCGGAGGTAACTGAAGTGAAAGAGAAATTGGAAGTGGCTGAGAATATGGAGAAGAAGGATGCAGTGGAGGAGAAAAAGGAGGATGCTGACGTGGTGGACAAGGTGGAGATGGATAATGTGGTGGAGGAAGCTGAAACAGTGAAGGTGAAGGAAGAAGAAGAGGGGGCGGAGAAGACGGGGATATCTGGCGTGGGGGGTGAAGTGGAGGCGGTGGAGCAGAAGGAAGTGACTGACTTCGTGGAGGAAGGGAAAGCGGAGAAAACAGAAGTTGCTGATGGGGCAGGGGAAATGGAGGCCGTGGAGCTGATTGAAATGACTGAGATTGTGGAGGAAGAGAACGTAGAGAAGATGGAAGCTAACGAGGAGGAGGAAAAGCAGCCAGCCCAACAGGTTGAAATGACTGACATTGCAGAGGAAACCAGGGAGGATGAGAAAAATGAAATGACAGACATAGAGGAAATGAAGGTGGCAGAGAAAATAGAAACGACTGATGTGGCAGGAGGGATGGAGGAGGTTATTAATGAGGAAGGGGAAATGAAGGAGACAGAAAAGATTGACGTGGCAGAGGAAGGCGATAAGGAAGAGGATACAAAAGTGGAGATGGCGGAGAAGGAGAATGAAGCAGAGGATATGTTAGATGAAATGGAAGGGGAAATGAAGGAGACAGAAATGATTGACGTGGCAGAGGAAGGCGATAAGGAAGAGGATGCGAAAGTGGAAATGGCGGAGAAGGAGAATGAAGCAGAGGATATGTTAGATGAAATGGAAGGGGCCGAAGAGGAAGTCGAGAAAGGGGGTACAAGTGGTGGTGGTGGGAAGAGGAAGCGGCAAAAGAATGCCAAAGCTCCCTCTAGAGCAACATCAAAGAAGAAGACGGAGGAGGATGTCTGTTTCATTTGCTTTGATGGAGGTGAACTTGTGCTATGCGATCGCAGGTGAAAAAATAAACAAACTGTTGATGCATTGCTTTATGTTTTTGTAATTTTAGTTCTACGTGCATTTTTATGTTAAGAGTTTTTGTTATCATGGTTTTAATATATAATTGCTTGTGTAGGGGTTGTCCTAAGGCTTATCATCCTTCCTGTGTTAATCGAGATGAGGCTTTCTTTCGCGCTAAAGGTCGATGGAATTGTGGTAAGTTGTCTCTTATTTTTATTTTTTATATTTCCCTTGCTGTTACCAATCATTTTGGTAGTGTTTATTTGATGGAGCTTATTTGAATTTGATTATCCATTATTGTTACTGTGTGGTGTTTAATATGTTTGTTTCTGCTGTTCAGGAATATTATGACGTTGCCTTTGACTCTTTTCACTTGTAATTTGCTTTCATATTTTTAGATGACTGCAAGGGCTGAGAGTAAATTTTGTAATGGTGATAGTAAGAAAGTGTATCTGTGTATGTACTTAGTGTGGGTGGTGTTTCTTTTTGCAAAGGATAGTCCTAATTTCCTTCCTTGCAGCACTTAGAAAGAAGAAAGCCACTTGTAGGGACTAGTTTAAAGTACTTCAAACTATTCACAAACCATAGCTGCTCCAATCCTTACAATTTTTCATCATTCTTTTAATTGAAATTGCTTTCAAGTATTTAAGTTGTTATTTTTCTTTTCTTTGCAAAAGGTTTGATGCACACAACAACAAAGCTTGTCGAAGCAGACTTGCGTGAAGGGACAGAAGTTTTTGCCCGTCAAACTGTTTAAGTTTTGCAAGTCCATTGAGTTGGTTTAATGTACATCATTTGACATGTTACATTTTCTCTAATGGTTAGGACTTGTGAATTGTTGAAAAACCCAACCAATTGCTAGTATTTGCAGTATTCGGGTTTGATTGGAATGGAAAAGTGTGGTGATTACTATAGTGGAAAGTGAAAACAAAAATTAATGTTTCAATCACAAGGTCAAAATATCTGAGGTCTCCAGGGCAGTTATTAACATTAAGGCAGCTGTGATGTTTCCATTGCTTTGTAAACATATTTCTGTGAGGGGCTATGTTATACATGTACTTCAACTCTATCCTTTTGGCCTCTTTATACAATTTTGGGTCAGTTTTCAAGTAACAATTGATGCTAAGAGCAACATATTCTGTTTTTACAAGAGAATATATTCTTTTTAAACTGGTTGAGAGGGAATAAATTCTATCTTCTTTGCAAAATGGTTTGCATTACTTCAAACCGTTTCATTTACAGAAAACTGTAAGCAACAAGAAGGTTAGTTGACTGGTCATTCATGGCAATCAACATATATAAGGGCTTGGATATGATTTTAATTTATTTTATCTGAAGCTATTATTTTTCATGATAGCCTGTTTGTAGCAGAATAAAGGAAAAGTAATAGAATTTTACTAGCATGAGAATAAATTGTATAAGATCTTCTCATCCATGTAAAGGACATTTAAAAGAAGGGGAGTTAGAGGTGAGAATTTAAACCAATTTATTATAGGGTACAGCAGCTGGAGTATATTTTATCATTTTGAGCTGCAAGATTCCTGAGTACATTTTATCAAGAACCTTCTTTCCTGCAAGTACGTAGATGCCCTTTGTCTGACTTCTGATCTATGCGTCTTGAATCTTGACAAGTGCTAATTGTTGTATGCTAGCAGAACAGCTATGTAAAAAACAGTGATTTTCCTCTTTGTAGCTTCTCATTCAGTGAGGTAAGCACTTTCTAGAGATATTGGATGTAATAAGCTTAGTGTTTTGGGCAAAACACCTGAATTAGATATATAGAGAACATACTTTTAGAGACTCTTAGTTTGTCTGAAAAGTACATTTCATGGGAAAGAGGAAATTTGAGTTCTTGTTTTAGTAATTCATAATTGCATCTAGGTCTTTAATTTAACAGCAATTCCCTGTCTGTTAAATAGAATGACAGATCACGTGCTATTTTAGCATCAGTGACAATGATGGTTGACTGTTGTATGCTGCTGTCACTGCGAATGCAGATGTGGCAAGCACATTGAAATGTCTTTAGTGTTTCTTGTATAAAATTTGTCGGTGGCTCTTTCACATATGGTAGTACTGGTAATTATTGTCATTTGATGCGCAGATGTGAATACTCTAGGGAAGCTATGATTTTTCTTTCTAGATCTGTTACCATCTATACACTTTTTTTCATTGAATTTCTGCATATGAATTTATGTTAACCTGGGTCATTTGTTCTATCTAATATAAGTTTTGTTACTTTGTTGAACTAGGTTGGCATCTATGTAGCAACTGTGAGAAGAATGCCTATTATATGTGCTATACATGTACCTTTTCATTGTGCAAGGGGTGCATTAAAGATGCTGTCATCTTATGTGTACGAGGTAACAAAGGTTTCTGTGAGACGTGTATGAAAACTGTCATGTTAATTGAAAGGAATGAGCAGGGAAACAAGGAAACGGTATGCTCAAACTTTTTTTCCTTTTTTTTTTAAATCTGCTCTGTTTTCTTTCTTCCTTAGTAGTTTGGTATAATTGTTGAAAACTGTAAAGAATTAATATTTTCTCAATGTTTTATGTACAAAAAAAGTATACGGTTTTTGAGAAAGAAATTTAGTTACAAGTATCAAGTTTGTTTGATGTCTTTTTAACAGCCAGCTGATAGTTGGAACATGATGACGCTTTAGAATGTTTCATATAATACTCTGCTAGGTGTTATTGTGCAGTTGATATCCTTGTATAAATTTCAAATATACCAATTTTTAAATTTGAAGGATGGTGAGTTTCTAACAAGTGATTATCTTTAAAATGTTGCATTTGTGACTCTACTAGGTGTGCTCAGGCTCCTTGGTATCCTTGTTTATTTTTAATTATACCAATTTGTGATTTTGATGGATGGCAAGTCGTGAACAATTTATTAGCTCTAGATTTTTGGTGTTATTTTATGTTCATCTTCCACTGTGTCCTGATACTCTAAATATCAACACATGCTTGGGTGTGTAGATAAGCAAATATACTGTCTATAGAAAAGTATGTGCTGAATATGAAACCTTATTAATTGGTAGTTGTACCCATAATGGCTAATGCAAATCCAAAAAATCAAGATTTCAAAGTATTACCATTTTGTTTCCTGCATTATGTTTGTTCTAACGTCTTAAGTGCTCTTCTCTCATTTTCTTTTGGAGAGATTTAGGAAAGAAGAGGTGAAATCTCTCTCTCAATAAGAGAAGATATTTAGGAAAGAGGTGAAGAAAAAAGTTCATTAAAGAATTGCTTCTCCCCTAAGTTTTTTCTGAGAAAGAATAAACACACTCGTTATGTTTTGGAGGCAGTGTTTCTATTTTACATGTGATACATGTTACTATCTAGTCAGGCATTTGCTTTATAGTGTACTGCTCTCCACTTTTTAGTGGAGCATCTTGCATAGATGTTGTCTGTAATTTTCTCTTTGGCCAAGTGACCATCTAATGCATCCTTTCCAGCCCCAAATAACCATATACAAGCTTCATTCCATCCCTAACTTGATGTTTCACTAATGTTTTTACCTTGCCCCTTATTTTAATGGGAGGGGAAAGATTACTACCGCACCACCTTCGTTTAGGGGAATTTTTTTCTCATAAAAGGTACAGACAAAATCTTTTACTATCTGAGGGTAAAGGGGATTTTGAATTCAATCCCTTCCCTCCTTAAAACTCCAATTTGGCGTTTTGGAAATTTTTAATTGGTGGAGGCAATCGGGTGTTTTTCTTTCCTTCTCCCTTAAACTATCCCACCCAAACTTAGTGTTAGTTTCCATCAATTTTTTATTTTTTTTACTTTTTTTACTTTCTTGTTTGTTAACTTCTTTGTTGAAGTGTTTTCTTATTTTTATTTTATATATTCATTCTCAGCTCTGCCCTGTGCTCTGCACCTTTGTACTTTTGCAGGGTCAAGTAGATTTTGATGACAAAAGTAGCTGGGAGTTTCTCTTCAAGGATTATTGGACTGATTTAAAAGAGAGGCTATCTCTAACACCAGAAGAGCTTGCTCAGGCTAAAAATCCATGGAAAGGTTCTGATTCACATGCTGGGAAGCAGGAATTGGCTGATGAGCTTTATGATGTGCACAATGGAGGATCAGGATCAGGACCAGACAGTTCTGAAAATGCAGAAGTCACTACCTCTAAAAGAAGGAAGCCCAAAAAACGGCTGAGGTCTCGAGCAAAGGAGAGGGATTCACCAGGCTCATCATCATGGGCTGGAGGGGAATCTGCAGATGAAAGTGTTGAGTGGGCATCAAAGGAGCTTTTGGAGTTTGTTATGCACGTGAAGAATGGTGATAAATCTGCTTGTTCTCAATTTGATGTGCAGGCTCTTCTGCTTGAATACATAAAAAGAAACAAACTCCGTGATCCTCATCGCAAAAGTCAAATAATATGTGATTCTAGGCTTGAGAATTTGTTTGGGAAACCACGTGTGGGGCATTTTGAAATGTTAAAGCTTCTTGAATCTCATTATCTTTTGAAAGATGATTCGCAGGCAGATGATCTTCAAGGGAGTGTTGTTGATACTGAAGCTAATCAGTTGGAAGCTGATGGGAACTCTGATGCTCTTATGAAGGCAAGTAAGGATAAGCGACGAAGATCACGTAAAAAGGGTGAGGGGAGAGGACTGCAATCTAATATTGATGACTACGCAGCCATCGATATGCACAATATTAATTTAATTTACTTGCGACGTAGTTTGCTTGAAGATCTAATTGAAGATACTGAAGCATTTTATAATAAAGTTGTTGGATCTTTTGTGAGAATAAGAATATCTGGTAGTGCTCAAAAGCAAGATTTATATCGGCTGGTCCAAATTATAGGTGAATATATAGATAACTATCTGCCTTCTGCATGAATTTTGACCTGGGCCTGGAAGAAATAATCATTTAAGATTTAAATTTTTTTATATGATGCCATGTGCAGGTACAAGCAAAGCTGCTGAGCCTTATAGAGTAGGCAAAAAGATGACTAACTTTATGCTGGAAATATTAAATTTAAACAAGACAGAGCTTGTATCGATCGATATAATCTCAAATCAAGAATTCACAGAGGTGATTAGTGTTAAAACTTTTATTTCATGTTAATTTTGCCCTTGTGTGTTTATATGGCTTCACTGCAAGTGAAAATTTTCAGCAGCCTCTGTTTGTAGTGAAGAATTGACGTGTGAATATTTGGGGATTTTCTTCTTTGTACACCTGCCTATAATAATTTAAGTCATAAAAATGTTTCTCTAAAATCATATAACTGCCAAAGTCATTTTTTTATGCTTTATGTTTGCTTTTCTTTTTTGATCTGCAAAGTTGGTTTTGAGTGGCTCTTTTTTACTAATTTTTTGTCCTGTTTATCTATCAGCAGTAATGCATTTTTCTATATGATGATCTCTTCATTAAACTGGATTTTCTTATATTTTTTAGGATGAGTGCAAGCGTCTGCGTCAGAGCATAAAATGTGGACTTATCCATCGGTTGACTGTTGTAAGTACATTTCTTTTTATTTGTCTTTTAAGTTTCTGCACTCTCTTTGTCCTGAAAGGCTATATTTGTTGCTTGTAGGGTGACATTCAGGAAAAGGCCATGGCAATCCAGGCGGTCAGAGTTCATGATGTAAGTTTTTTGATGTGATCTATTGTTGTAATACTTCACCTTTTCACTTGTGATCTTCCTTGCCAGTTTTGGAATATGTTCAATTTTCATCATAAGTAATGTTGAACCAAAGTATAATGTTGACAGTAAGAAAAAATGATTGACTACCAATTGAATAATGGATGGTGCTGGGCTTCAAAGGAATGCATGATCAAATTGCCAGCATTTTTGTTTTCTCATTGCCTGTGTATTCTTCCTTTTTCGCATAAATTCCCTTATGGTTGAAAGAAAACTATAAGGTCCCAACTTGACAATAATGTGAAATAATATCTGGTTAGCAAAAATCAATGGAACATTTCCTTATTCTTTTGAAAAAAAATAAAGAACTGTAAGATATGTGCATTTTTTGGCATCATGAAGCATCCTCTGCAAGGTTTGGAGGAGTCAACAGTTTCAATAAATCAACTGGTATAGCTTGTAATTCTCACCTCCTTTGGCTTGTTGCATCCCAACTTAGAGTCAACTGGCTTGGAGCAACAGAAGTTTTCATAGTTTTTTGTGGAAGGGGCGTCTCTCATTACATTCTATGGTTATGTTGACTAACGAATAAATGTGTCAGCCACATTAGTGACCGACTCTCCCTATTGAATGCTACCTTAAATAAAATACTAGAATACTTGGTATTAAATATGTCTTCTAATCACTGAGTCTTTTTTTCAATCCAACCAATTAGTATCTGTTTCCTTCTAACACATGGAATCTCCCTAGGTACTATATGATTTAAAACTTTCTGGGATTCATTTTGTTCCAGATAGAAATGGCATAGAAGATTATATAACTGAACTTAATTAGATGGATATTGTGTTTAATGTGGAATATTTTTGCTCATTGACGATATCTGTTACTTTTTCCTGTAATATCCTGTGTTCCCGAACGCCAGCTGAACACCATGGTTTGTCAAAGCAACTTTATTTTTCAAGGAGCGTATGCTTCACTCTTCAAGTAAATGTTATTTGGATCGTTTTCTGTTACTTCTGATGTGGACTCGATTATTTAGCTATGCTTCTCGAATATGTTTCTTGTACCCAATCATATCTGTGTTTTTGTTTATTTAATACTCTTTTCATTCTTTATGCTGTGGTTATGTGATAATTACATTACAAGTTTTTTTTTTTCCTGACAGTTAATGCTCTTTATTCTGATGCAGTTGTTGGAAGCAGAGATAACACGTTTCAGTCATCTCTGTGATCGAGCTAGTGATATGGGACACAGAAAGGAATATCCTTTGCTCTTGAAATCTTCTCAGCAATTATTTCTTTTTTATTCTGTTCTGTTGTTTGCTTGTCATTACCATTTTATGTCCTGTTTTACAATCTGGAAATATGATGGAAGGTGTGGGTGTTCTCTGACTTCTGGATCCTCATGCTGGATGCTTCAATAGCTGTTGAGTTCTTGGGTATTCTAAATCTATTTGTGATTTAGCATAACAATTCCTTAAGTCTTGCGAACTGATTGAGATAAAGGTGCTGCGTGTTATACGCTCTTAAACTTAAGCTGAAAAGTTGAAAGTTTACATGATCTCTATTTTCAGAGACATACTTCACCTGTGAGCTGCTACCAGTTATATTATTCTCTTTGGTTGGGTTGCAGGATTTGAATATTTTTCTTGGTTAAAATAAAGAATATGTATACTGACATCATGCTCAACCCTTTTCACCTTGCTCCTTCCCTTTTTCTTTCAAGGGAGAAGGTAGCCATTATTATGTAATCAACAACCCCCATCTGCTGGATTTGGCCTCTTTCTCTTCTCAGTTATATTAGTATGACCTTTTTCACGAGCCTTAGTTGAACATCTCAACAATAGAATATTTCTTGAAAAAGAAAAAAAACAAAGATTTTGTGAACTCGTTACGAATGATAGTGACCAGTAGGTTTGTTTGAAACTTTTATACATGATTGTTATGTAGACAAACTTGTAATTATTGTAAAGGTTGCTATATATGTGTAATGCATTATCACCCCCTCATCCATGTGCACAATATCAGTTTATTTACATGAAACAAGCAAGTATGTAAGTTGTAATTGCATACAAGTGGTTATTGATGATCTGTTAAGAAGTTTAAATATTGTTTCTTGGCAGCTTATCAAGTTAAATAGCTCCTCTTATAAGCAGAAAGTAAAATGTGTTATTTTGATCTGGGATTGGATATAAGCATGCTCGTCCATAGAAAAGAAGGGAAATTTGATCAAGTAGAAGACTAGAACACCTTTCTATATTCTATTATGTCACAATCATTATATTTTTGGAAATGGTTGCATTCCTTCGGACAGTTAAGTAGTCCTTGACATTTGTTCACGCTTAGAGAATGTGTAGAGAAGTTGCAGCTTCTAAAGACACCCGAGGAGCGCCAGCGTAGATTGGAAGAAATTCCAGAAATACATGCTGACCCAAATATGGATCCAAGTCACGAGTCTGATGAAGATGAAAGCGAAACAGAAGATAAGAGACAAGGTCGCTTACCTTTTTTTTTGTGCATTTCAAATCTATCCTTCTAGCTTATACCGATTATTTGTTTCATCTTTTATTTATGAAATACATTTTGGTGTTGCAGAAAACTCTCTCAGACGTAGAGGTAGTGGCTTTAGCAGGAGAGGGAGGGAGCAAATTTCCCCTCGAAAAGGAGGTTTTGCTTCAAATGATACCTGGGGTGGATCAAGGAGTTACTCAAGCATGAATCGGGAGCCAAGCAGAAACATGACTGATAAAGGTTTCTCAAACGAAGGGGATGATTTTGGAGCTGGTGAGGCTGCGAATGAAAATTTGTGGGGTCAAGGAAGAGAAAAACCAACACAGCAGTCCCAGAGTTGGGAAATGCCAAAAACTGCTTCAAATGCATCCCAGGCTAGGAATTCTACGGTAATATCAGAATCTGTTCCTAGGGTTGCACCAGAAATTTCACCTGCAACTCCCTCTACAGTTGTCGCACAATCTACTGCTGCTAAAGTGAATGAAGCGGAAAAAATATGGCACTATAAAGATCCATCTGGAAAAAATCAAGGGCCATTTTCCATGGTGCAGCTGCGGAAATGGAGTAATACTGGATATTTCCCTGCTGATTTGAGGATATGGAGAAATACTGAGACAAAAGATGACTCCATACTTTTGACTGATGCACTGTCTGGAAATTTCCAGAGTGACCCTCCAGCAGTGGACAATAGTTTCCCGAAGACTCAATTGGTTCAGAGTCCACATCTACCATCCTCATATACTGGGAATATTGCTCAAGCTGCACCAGTTCCAGTTGAGGTCCCCAAGTACTCTACGGATAGGTGGGGTTCTGGGACAAACCTCCCTTCTCCTACTCCAGGACAAACTGCCACAAGTTTGATGAAGGGGCAAGTGTTTGAAAGTCAAGTGACTCCAACTCAATCTCAACCTGTGGGTTCTGTCCTAGGAGCCAACCAATCCTCAGGAGACAATGTAGAACAGCAACATGCTACTGTTATCTCTGGGACTCCAAAAGTGTCTCATGGAGTGAGCCCAGTGCCTAAGCTAGAAACAGGCATGCTTCCAAGCTCTTCAAATGCTCCTCAAATGCATTCTCAATCAATGTTGACAGGTGAATCACCCAAGGTACTGGTTAATTCCCATCTGCATTCAGCACTTGATACCACTGGAGCTTCTGTTAATGCAGCTGTTGATATAAGAAGTCTCCAAAACCTGGTTCCGCCGGTGACTAGTGGTAACTCTCATGTTGGCACACATGGATGGGCTGGTTCAATTTCAAGGCCAGAAATGAATGCCTCGCATGCTGCAGTAACTGGGACTGGATCTCAAGCATGGGGAAGTACCCAATCCCACAAGGCAGAGGCAAATAATCTGGTTTCTATGCCTTCACAGCCCAGTACCTATGGTAACTGGAGCAATGCACCAACCTCTGTCCAGAACCCCACTTCATCCTTGACTACAGGAAATCCAAGTGGGTTTTCCCCTGTGACAGGCACTGGCACCAATCCTTGGAGAGCTCCTGTTCCAGGACCATCAAACATTCAACCTTCTGCTCCATCCAGCAGACCATGGGGAATGGGTATTACAGAGAATCAAAGCACTACTCCAAGGCAAGGGTCAGAAAACCAAAATACTGGTTGGGGGGCAATTCCGGGAAATCAAAACATGGGCTGGGGAGTATCCTTACCTGCAAATTCAAATCAGTGTTGGGTTGCTCCTGGTCAGGTCCCAGCAACTGGAAATGTGAAGCCTGTTTGGGTTGCTCCTGTCCAGGGACAAGCACCCGGAAATGCAAATCCTGGTTGGGGTGCTCCTGTTCAGGGACAAGCACCTGGAAATGCATTTTCAGGTTGGGGACCATCTGGTCAAGGGTCTGTACCAACAAGTGCAAACACCGCTTGGGTTCCACTCAGTCAAGGACCACCACCTCCTGGGAATGCAAATACAAATTGGGCTGTGCCTACCGGGAATGCAGGCACATGGGGAAGTGACATGAATCAAATTGGAGATAGATTTTCAAGCCCAAAGGAAAGAGGTTCTCACGGTGGAGATTCTGGTCATGGTGGAGGCAAACCATGGAATAGGCAGTCATCATTTGGCAGAAGTGGAGACTCTCCCAGACCTTCATTTAAAGGGCAGAGAGTGTGCAAATACCATGAACATGGGCATTGCAAAAAAGGATCTTCATGTGATTATTTGCATACTTGAGAGCTTTATGAATTTTGGGCAGCATAGATTAGTTAATCTCTGTACAGTAATCTTATTTGATAGAAGTTTGCTGTGATGATAATCATCATTTGATGCTTTATATTGGTACAAACCTCTTGCAATAGCTCGATCATTTCCCATCCTTGGATTTTCTGTGTAGGCTCATGGCTGTACGTCCTCTCATTCTGTTAACAGTTTATCTGAATGCTCGAGGTAGAAGCCTGGGATAATTTGTTCCGCTTCCATGAAAAGCTACACCCTTTTGATTTGATTGCTAGTTAGGTTGTTGGTTGATTGACACTTTTTATTCCCTTTTTTTGCATCAAATCGATTATAATTTATGCTTATGGGCTATTACTTACGGGTGACATGCCCTGAGATTATTACCTGTTTCTCAAGTTCTTATTTCTTTATCTAAATAAATGACTCTATCAATTTATCCCTCGGATTCGCACTACTAAATCACGCGATAGTTTACTTAATAATATCATCAATGTGTTGATTCATATGGCACGGGAATCAAATCTTTCGGGTGATTCAATATTGACTTTTAAAAAAAAATTAACACAGTAATAAAAAAATCTAGCTGAATAACAACATTTGAAAGTTTGTCGCGCTTGTCTTCTTTATTAATGTCTAAAGCTTTCTTTTCATCCATATAAGGGTTGCTTCTTCCCTTTTGAATTCATAAAGCTGGAAGAACTTTGATATTCGGCAAATCCCACATGTTGTTCCGTATCTCCTCCCATTCTTGATCATTTGTGTTAGAGCACAATAGAGCACCGAGTGTTCTTGTAGCTAAAGGTAGGCCACAGCACTTACTGACAATTTCTCTACCGATTTTCTCCAACAGTTGAAACAGCTAGATTGGTTGATGTGGTTTGCATGACTGAAGCTACACTTTCATGGCGTGCTGTCACAATAATCTCTCCCCTCCCCAAAACCTTCAAAGGAGCCAGTAAAAATCAGAATCCTCAGGCGAAGAAGTTTTTGGTACAGATACAAGATGTGATTTCCTTGGATGATCTCTAGACCACGGTCATCCTTCTGCTGTAGCAAACGTTAAAGTGACTCGCAGATCTCTTCTAACTGTGATACCATCTCCCTCGTTCCCTTGTTAACTAATTCACCTCTCCTGCTAGAGAAAGGTATGGATTAAATTGATATCGCAATTCAAAACCGCGAAATCATGTTATTTTATTGAATTATTTTACTTTACTATTGTGTTATTTCACCTATTTTCTTTTATTTGGTATGCTAAATGCACAATTAGCCCTACAATATCACACAAATAACAATCTCTCTCTCTCTCTCTCTCACCCCGAGGAAGCAAATTCAACCAAATAATTACTGAAGTGTTGAATGATAGTTTGGAGAACGTCTCTCATTCTTTTGTTTCCAAGGCAGAAATGCAGAAGGTAGTGATTTTTTTTTCCGATTTCGATTTGTCCATCCTGCGCGCAAAAAAAGTGTTCATATTTGTACTGTTTCAAATAGAAAACAAAGAGGATAGTGATATAGAGGAGTATTGACCCTTGTTTTTTATGATCCATGTGGAGTTTCTCAAAGGTAGAATTCATTGTTTATAATTTTGAGTTCTTACGATGGAAAAACTCTTTGATACAGACATAAATATAGGTTGTTTTGGTATTTTAAATTGACGTTAATAATATTTTTTTTATGTTGAAATTTGGTGATTTTTTTAATAATAAATTAAAAATAATTTTTTATAATAAAATTAAATTAAAAAAATATTGCCGAATATTTATAATTTGAAAGTAGAAGGATTATATTGAGGTTTCATCATTTATTTGTGATGTTTTCCTGATCTTTATTTTTTAATTTTATTTTTAGTTAATAAATTTGATTCAGTTAATTTTGAATTTCACAAAAAAATATAATTATTAAAAATATATTTCAAGACCAAATTGATAAAAAACAAATTTAACAGTAATTCTACAATAAAATATGACAGGATTATCTGTGTATTTTTATTAAAGAGAAACTTCCACGCGTTTTAGATTTTTACTTGATAATATCATCATTGTGTTAAATCATATGGCATGGAAATCAAATCTTTAATGTGATACAATATTATCTTGTATTAAAAACAGGGAAGCAACTATCTAGGTGGTGGTCCAGTGGTAAAAGCTTGGGATGAAGAATAATTCTATAATATTTCAGTTTTTTTTGTTATTTTGTTTTTTGATTTTCTTGGTTTAATCCATTTTTCAGTTTTTTTATTCATCCATAATTTAAATGGGATGCAATACCATGAAGTTTGTCCAATGATGTTTTTTTTAATTAATATAGTATTTGAGTCAGTTTGCGCGTATTCGACTAATTTTACAGGATCTAAAATTAACAATAAAGTAAATCTTTAATATTTTTAAAATTTATATAATTCAAACTAATAATTTTTAAAAAATAAATTTAAAACTTAACTAGTTTATCTATATTGCTGAAAATTATTTTACTTGAAGCAACTTGCGTGCCAGCGTAACACCATCAATTTTGTGAAGATTGTGTGTTAAATAGTTTCCTAGAAGTTGGACAGCTGCCTTTATGGGCTAGTTGACATCCATGGAAGAAAACAGGAACCGATTTCGTTTTTACCATGACTTTTCTCAGAGTCTAATTTATTTTTATTATTAGAATATTAAAATGATTCAAGAATATAAAAAAAGTTAATTTAGAGCTAAAAAATAAGAATAAAAATTAAGATTCCAAAATTAATTTATATTCTTAATATAAATATTGTTTTCTATAAAAAAAAAAAAAAAGAAAGAAAGAAGGGAAACTAAACGTGAGGGCAACTGGTGAAGGGAAGCGATAAAAGACAAAGGGAAGGAGGAAACAAAAAACACATCACGCAAGCACAGAAAGCGTTCTCAGCAAGCCAGCAACCAACACTCGAACGTAAATAAACAAAACAAGTTCCTCTCTTTTCATTTCTTTTTACCCAAACAATAACTACATCAAATCCCCGCCTCCCTCTCCCTATATTTTTCATTTCCCTAAATCACTCTCCTTTAATACAAAAAATAAAAAAAATGCACAAACTTTAATCCCTTTTTGTACGGATTAGTTTAGCCCTCTTTTTTTTTCTCAACAGAATTTTTTATGGCTCTTTGCAGTCGAGTGGTTAGATCAGGCGTTAATTCTGCGATTTTCTTTGCAAAATCTCGAGCGATTAACCCATCATCTTCTAGTTCATTTGGTAACAGATTTGATTACCGGCATATTTCGCAGCTCGTTAGACCTAACAACAATAAACGCGCATTTCTCGTTGATACTTTAGCACTGGTAAAGTTACTTTAATTTCTGTTTCTATTTCGAAGTTTCTGTCCAATTAATTGGAAAATAACTGGTTTTTTTCTCTCTCTTGAAGGTGAGAGGATTGGAATCGCAAGGCGTGCCGTCGAAGCAAGCGGAGGCGATTACGGCTGCGATTACTGAAGTGTTGAATGATAGTTTGGAGAATGTCGCTTATTCTTTTGTTTCTAAGGCAGAAATGCAGAAGGTAGTCATTTTTTTCCGACTTTGATTTGTCCTTCCTGCGCTTAAAAAAAAGTGTTCATGTTTGTACCGTTTTTGAAAAACTAAATTGATGTTTGCTTTATTTTTGGAAATTTTGTAGAGTGAAATGATTCAAGACTCAAATCTGTCCAAGTTTAAGTCTGAAGTACAGAGTTCTCAGGTACTGTGAATTTGATTGATTTCTATCACGTATAATTGTCTGTTTTCTAGGATCTTGTATTAATGTATTTTTAGGGTTTAGGATGTTATTGGAGTGTTAATTCTTTTATCCTTTTACCTGTGCAATACAGTTGTCTTTAATGGGTTCGTGGACTTAATTATTTGATCTTGAAAATACCTGGATGTTTTTTAGGGCTAACATTTCTGTACATCCCTGTACTATTTTGTATTTAAAAGACATATTGACTTTTTTTTTAATATTACCCAGGTAATTTATACTTTCATAATTTTTACATCATTAACTAACACCATAAGAAATAGACACTTATCACCATGGATTTTTTTGCTAATGTACATTTTGATTTTTAAGTTTTTAAAAAATCTTATTTTGGTCCCTATATTCTTTTTTACATATAAGTTCTCAATTGAAAGTTATTTTGGTCATTGTATTTTACTATCATATACAATTTAGTCTTCAAATGATTTCTCAAAATCAAGTTTAAACTTGGAAAAAAATAGTTAAATAATTTAAATGGTTTGATGGGTAGAATTTGGAGGTTGTCAAAGGTAGAATTGACTGTTTATAACTTAGAGAGGTTACAATGGAAGAACTTTTTTAGCCTTTCAGAAGCCTGTGGATTGGTCACTGAATGAGGGAGGAGTGAGGTGTGGCTCGTTATAAATTAAGCATATGTTCATGTTCTATCCATATGTGGTATCAAATGTTTCACTAAGAGCGTTGATGGTGTTTCCTTTAAGCTATGCATTGACATTACAAATTTGGTTAGATAGGTGGGATTTTTATACCCTCTTAAAAGCATTTCTACATGTTAGCTTTCTAGAATTCTATTTTTATTACTAGAGTTTTTTGAGTTGGGAATGTCTTTTGTAGAGAATGTAAATGACAGGTCTGCTATGCTTGAACTCTTGCTTCAGTTTTATATAAATATATTTCCGTGCTTCTCTAAGCAATTAGAAGCATAAAATACAATTATTACTGATCTGTGTTTAGTATTTCCTTGGAATAGGAGAACTAGATGATTTTAGTGTAATTAACCCTAGTGTTTGTTGTGTTGATTCTTTCTGAAGAACTATCCATAATGCAGGAGCATCATTTTTCTTTGTTGCAACGTGAGACTGAAAAACTACGAGGTGACATAGATAAAATGCGCAGTGAACTGAGGTCTGTGCTAGAAGTTGTTTTCTGCCAGATACACGAGTTTTTTTATGTTGATGCTCATGCTTAAGAATTTTCTCTCTCTACAGGTATGAAATTGATAAAGTAACTGCTGGACAGCGTTTGGATTTGAATCTTGAAAGAGGGTAAGAAAAATCAACTTTGTTACTAATCTACCCAACCAGCAATGGAGCCTAAATGTGCAGTCTGTGGGTTAATAATGAGAGTCCCCAAAGTAAAATTTGCACTCTACTTGTTTAAATCTTAGTTCATTACTCAATTTTCAACTGCAAGAACCCAAATATGGAGTTTATGTTGTTAGGCTATTTGAACAGGGTCCTTTCTACAATTCTACTTTGATTGGTAAGAGTCTAGTTAGATCCATACAACAGGAGAGTGAGAGACAGAAAACAGATGATTGAATTTCAATGTCTTTTTTTTTTTTATCATTCAAAATGAAAGTTGAAGACCTGTTATAAAACATAATTTATATTATGCTGATCCAAGGTGTCACCATGTGTAAGGAAAATATTTCACTCTGCCATCCGTGTTCGTTCTCATTCCTACTTGTTATCCCTGGAGACGTCATTTTGATACTTTAGCATTTCAATTGCTTCATAATGTATGCTTTGACTAAGTGCAGACGCATTCGTGACGAGCTGGCGAATCAGAATGCAGAAACCACCAATCTCACAAACAAGCTTGATCGGGTGAGTATAGTGATTTTAAGTGAAAATAATGTTTGCTTTCCAGCTGCTTTTTGAGTAATGACATACAAAGTTGATTCAATTCAAAATATTTGATTTTGTCTTCAGGAAATTCATGCATTGAGAGCCCACCTGGAAGCAGCAAAATACGATGTGATTAAATACTGCATAGGTACCCTCGTCTCCATATGTGCAGTTGGCATTGCAACGGTCCGTATCTTGTTGTAGTGCACTGCCAATTCATTGCAAAACTTCTACAAGAATTATAAATTTACATTTTTTATCATGGCAAATGTTGTCATAACTAAATCGAATTCTACAGTAGAATTGTTTGGTAGCCATTTTTTGTATTAAAAACAGGGATACCTAATTGGTTAGAACAGTTATTGATTTTCCCATGGGGATTCTAGCTAGGCTTTGTTTCACGCAATCCTTAGCATTAATGCCATATAAAAAACCAAAAAAAGATGGCAACGATTGAATTTACTTTAGGAAGTTACCTCTATTTTTCAACATATAGATGGGATGCGATTTCATGAAGTTTGTACAATGGTGTTGTTTTGCCTGAAGCACTTGGGTGCCAGTGTAATAACACTAAATTTGTGAAGATTGTGTTTTATATAGTTTCTAGGAGTCGGATAGCTGCCTTTATGGATTAGTTGACATGCATGAAACGATTTCTTTTTCTCCTGAACTTTTCTCGTGGTTTAGTGGCAACCAATTGGAAATTCCCAGTTTTTCAATTAGGTGCTAGGTGGTTCTGTTGTTTCAGGATGACTATTTCTATGTACAAAATACCTTATGCCTGAAACCATATATATGCCCACGTGGGGGATCCATTTTCTGGACCCTTTAGCAGTTTAGTGGCAAGTGGCTTGAGGCCGAGATTGTTTTTAGCTGCGCTTTGGTATTTGGATTGATTGAAATACCAAAGCTGTATGTATCTCTAATACCATCTTGTTGATATCATTCTCCAAACCCAGCAAGGCATTACATGTAATTTTCATCGATCTATTATTACTACATGCTCTCAATAATAAACCTTGTCCCTGACAACGCATTTTTCAATTTATAATGAAATTAAACGATTTCAAAATGCATATTTGATTGTTTTTTGCCTCTTTGCTAAATATCGTTTGAGACTGATCTCAAGTTCTTGTATGCGAATGACTGTTATTCTACTCCTTTTGTCGTCCCAAAACACTGATGGGCATGTCATTTGTTATTCTACTCCTTTTTAATTGGGTTTTCACGGTGCATCTATCTGAACCTTTCAATGAAGAATTGAGAGTTTGACCGGTGGGCTTGCGAATTACGAATGTGATGTTGGTGGATTAGTTGAGAACCGAGAACCAAAAAAAAAACACAGAAAACGAAATCAGATATATATTGTAACAAGGCCTTTAGATGTTGTGAATTCCAACCATTCATTACGAAAAACTTGTGCATAAGCCCTGTTAACTATGAATTCAGACACAACCAGTGGGGTTCTATAGGTTTGTAGGGGGGGGGGGGGGGTGTCCAACTCAGTGAAATCTTAAATTCCATTTCAATTTCAAATCAAAGCTTGAGAAGAAGCTTTAATTATCCTTATTTATTTCTGTGTTATAAATTTCTTTTTTATTTTGAATTTTTTTTATGTTTT
>Ga0307515_10008369_pt1 | contig 20178 bp, 2 predicted proteins | sample 17_EM_MG_FD_194513 | JGI IMG/M metagenome (GOLD analysis project Ga0307515, IMG submission 194513) | Populus trichocarpa ectomycorrhiza microbial communities from riparian zone in the Pacific Northwest, United States - 17_EM | ecosystem: Host-associated > Plants > Roots > Unclassified | place... | reverse complement strand
ATTAGGACTAGGTTTACTATCTTAGCGGGGTTATAGGCATTCTTTTAGTAGCTAGGTAGGCTATAGGTAAGATATAATCTATTATTAAAGCGGCGCTTACGCTCCGTGTCTAAGATTTTATTAAGGTTTATAGGTTTTCTTATTACTACTAGGGTTAAGGTTAATATAGGAGCAGGGGATTAGGTAAGTAGGTAGTAGTTAGCGTTCTTTTTAAGGTTAGCTTAGTATATATAGTTCGTAAGGTTTTTAGCAAATATATCTATCTACTTACTCTAACCTATATAGTTACTATTATTAATTTTATAGGTAAGTCTAAGTACTAGCTCTTTTATCTTTAGAGAGATAAACTTTTAGAGTAGGTTTACTTTTTATTTATTTATCTTCTTAGCGCGGACCATTAGCTTATTAAGCTCTCCCTTTTAGGACTAGTAATTACGCTCACCCTAGAGGAAATAGTTAAGCTTATTCTTTACGACTTGGGTTATATTAAGGACCTTATAGTAGGCAGTAAGGTCTTTAAGCATATCTTCCTTAGTAGGCTATTTTTATGTAGATATATTGTTTGGGTTCTTATATATAAGCTCTAAGCCCTATTTAATAAACTTATAGGCTTTATTCTTTAGTATATCTAAGATATAAAGGATCTAGGACTAAACTATATTAAAGTAGTCCTAGTCCTAGTTAAAGACTCCTTTAATCTTAATATGCTAAGTCTTAAAATTAGCTTATTATTTTAGCGGGTCTTTAGATCTCCGTTTTTTCTACTAGGTTACTACTATTATTATAGGGGTTGATTGTTTTAAAACGGCGATAGTTTTTACTTAGGAGTTAATAGTTCTTATCTAGGAAGCGATAAGGGCACTAAGGTTTTTATTAGCTTTCTTATTAGCGGTGTTTATGTTTTATATACACTATAGTTTTACTTTAATATTATTAAGGAACTTATTAGTATAGTTAATAAGGGTAAGGTAAGCTTTACTAGGCTTAAAGGTCTTAGGGTACGGTAGGGAGCGGCAGATTATCTACGTAATATTAGGGTATATTTCTATAAAGAGGTCTACGAAAACGTTATAGGGGTTCTAGGTTTCGGCTATTTTAGTATTATTAGTGTCGCCTATCTAGGCGCTAGGTAAAAACTAAGGATTATTCTAGAACTGTACTGGGGACGTATTAGTTTTAGTAAAGGCGCGCGTAGGTCGCGATTACTCTAGGGTGGAGGTTAATTAGCTAGGGTATATGGAATTAGTGATCGTAATAAGGCGTAAATTAAAGATACCATAAACTGTTATAGTGCTGCAATAAAGTAGACTAAATAACTATATTATAGTATAAAGAGGGGAAGAAGGCGGAAAGGGGGTATTATATATAAATAGTAGGGCCGGCCGCTAAGTCACTAGTAGTGGGCTAGCTAATAGTAGGAAATAGTATAAGATAGTATAAAACAGTATGCGTTAGGTTAGTGCCGTGACATTTTTTATTGCTAATTATTTTTTCACTATCCCAGTATTTTTTCTCTTGCTGCTCTCCCTATATAGGCTAGGGATGTATAAGAAGATCGTACTTCTTTTTAGAGAGGCCATTTTTAGCTAGCTTATCTACTATTTCGTTTTTATAGATTCCTAAGTAGCTAGGAACCTAGTAGAAGTTAATAGAGATACCCTTACTAGCTAGATAGAAGCAGCTTTACGTAATTTTAAAAACTAGTTCTTGCCCCCCTATAAGAGAATTAAGCTGTAATCTTTTAATAGCTGCTTAGCTATCTATAAAGATATAAACTTATTTCTCTTCTAGTTTTTATTATTTTAGATATTTTAAGGCCCTATAGACTGCATAAAGTTCTACGTCTATAATTTCCATATAAGGCCCTAGATTCCAATTTATTGCGTATTTAATCCTATTTCTCTCCCCTATTTTATATACGGCTGCTACACTTAATTAGTAAGCCCTTAATATATAGTAAACTAATGTACTACGCTTTTATAAAGATGCGGATAGGTAAACACCTTAAATATATTTCCCTATTTATAACATCCTTAAAGTATTATAAGGTAACACTTAGATATAGATGGCTAAAACAACACAACCCCTTAATTAGCTGGGTTAAAGAAACGCTAAAGTTCTATATAACCTACTACTAAAGTTATTATTTAAAATACTACTTGCCCTATAAATATGTATATAATTATTTAAATTTAATAAAATATAAATTATTTTTACTATAAAACCCGAACTAATATAATAAAGCTATAACTACTAATTATAGTAAAGAATGCGAAGATAATATATTAAAACCCCTTAAAATTCATATAATATAAGCCGTACCTTTTATTTTATTAGTAAGAAAACAAGACTATAAAATCTTCACTATAATAATAGAAGATATTAAAAAAGTGCTAAAACCAAAGTAATATATTAACCCTTAACCTTTTATATCTAAAGAGTACCATAATTTAATTAACAAGTTTAAAAAATAATTTATAAACTAACTACCCCTACATTAGGAGGAATATAATTTTAAGATAGAACTTAAACCTAGTATAACACTAAAATTCGGTCCGCTATATGGAATATTATAAAAAGAGCTGCTTATAATATAATAATACCTTAAGGAACATCTAGAAAAAGGATTTATCTGCCCTAGTTAATCTCTATTTACCTTACTTATACTATTTATTAAAAAGCTAAAAGGAGGCTTAAAATTTTATATTAATTATTAAGCCTTAAATATAATTACGATTTAAAATTAATATCTAATCCCCTTGCTTTAAGAGACGCTTAACTGCTTAGTAAAAGCACAATACTTTATAAAGCTTAATGTCGGGAATGAGGCAAGCGGTCGTCACGTGACGCCGCGGCACTAGTGTGGCGAGGAGTCTTAGGCTCCTCGCCCTTCCTCATTCTAATTAATAAGCTTTATTAACCAACATCACTGTAACCTACTTAAGTAGTCGTTATTGGTGAGTCACCCTATATAACCAACACTAATTAGTGGTTAAATATACAGTTAACCATAGAGCAGCTAGGTTTTTAAATAGAAGAGACAGTCTTATATAAGGGTGCTATATGCGCTTATATAGAATGGATTACGGCAATACTATGCTACCTTAGACTTGCGGAAAACTAGTAATAGAAGTGTTATTAAGTACTAGGAGATACTAAGTTGCGTCTATTACGCAGAACAACCACGTTTACGAAGATTTGGTTAAGTATTTTAGGTTAGAAGTGTTACTAAACCTATAGTCCTAAGTTAACGTCTAAAACGCGTTAAACGACGTCTAAAACACGTCGAATAACATCTTAAATTGCCTACCTCTTAACAGCAAACCTACGAGATCCTATAAAACCGAAAATCCTACCTACCTTCGATATACGACACCCCGTCAATTCTGTATCTACTATGGCGCTAACCTATCTAAAGAAGTATAAGAAGGACATTAACCTAGAAACATGGAATACTAATATAATTAACTTTATAAACGCTAAGCAACAGGACCTAAACGGATTCTTATTATACTGTATAGTATACTACAAAGATAGCAAATATAACGATATTATGCTATAGTACTGTATAAGGGAGGACTTTATTAGATAGATAAAGGAAACATAAACTCCTATAAAGAAGAATATTATATAAGACTTCCGTAACTTCTTATAGGAGTATAGAGTATTTATACCTATAGACGGGGGTACTATTAGAGACAGTATTTAGGAGTAGGTTATTAATATAAAAGAAAAGCATAAATGGACTCCATAAGAGATTAAGCACTGACTACGCACTATAAGGAAGCTTAACTTATAATGGAACCTAAGTAATATACCTCTAAAGACGAATTTACCTCCGCCCTTAACTCCTCTGTATCCAATTTAACCTATAGCTTTAATGTCGGATACTACCCCCTAATAAAAGCAGGCATAAGATCCTATTACTCCGCAATTTAATAACCTTTAGACTCCACCGATTAGACCTATGTCCCCACTATAGCCTATAATATAACTCTTACCTCCTTTATCTTAATCTTAAATCGGAGGCGGTTTAAAATTACTTATAGAACTCGCGAAGCTCTATTTAGATTAGGAGAAGAAGTTTAGTAGGGAACTATATAATGTCCTTAATTTGAAACTACGTATCTTCTATAACTATTACTAGAAAGTAGGAATATAGTCTAATTAATACTATAACGCCTATTCTGTTATGCTTAAGGGCCGAGCTAGTACCTTCTATTATAATTGTTTAGCAGGAAAAGGATATAATTTTAACCGCATGATATATATATTAAGATACCACTTTAAAATAGAAGAGAATAAGTAGTAATATATGTTAGAATAGAGAGAAACTACCTTTTTAAGGATTATTGCTATAAACCCAGGTGTCCCTTAACTAATTATCTTTAAAAGCTCTTTAATTAACTTTAGACGATTTAGCGTAGTTTATCCGAATTATATTAAGAGGATTTTAGCCTACGTGATTAAGTCATTAGCGTATGCTAAGGCGTTAAAGAATATAACCTTACACTCTTTAATCTTACAAATACTTATAAAGGAGTGTGTGCTTAATTAAGATCTTCTATTAGCACCGCTTTACGCTCTTAAAAAGTATAGCAATTTAACGCCTAACTTTAACCTACTTTAATCGACCCGCCTAACTGATACGATTATAACTAGACTAATTAAATATATAGTGGCCGGGGTAGACAATATGGTAGAGGGTATAATTAACGGCCACGAGGCAAAGGTGAAGGTTTATTTTAAAGTGATCGCCAGAAGAAGTGCTACGTTTGTAAGAAACTGAATTGCTAGTTAACTAGGCATTTTCTTAATAAGCGAAAGGAGGTATATAATAAGTTTCGCCAAAGTATAAGAAATATTAGAAATTGTGAGGTTATTACGGCCTACTTTTAAAGCTTTCTAGTTTAATATAAAGGCGTAAAAGATCTTAAGGGTAAGGTTAATAAGGCTGAATAGCTTCTTATAGATATAGAAATTAAGGACTACTTACCCAACTAATACTTCACTAAGTATGGTAAGGTAGATGGTATATAAACCGTTACTATTCTTAACAACCAATCTACGCTCTACTCTATTACGAAGTTAGATATCTTTAACAAGCTATAGGAAAGTTTTACGTTCTCCTTTAATAATAGATACTTAGCGAACGTCTTCTATAGTATTATACCAGACACTAGAGCCGTAAGAGTATCTATAGTAAGAGAACCTTAAGTTTAAGCCCTTTAGCAGCTTAATAGCTCTGTTTAGATTAACTATTTAATAGCAGGCTAATACACGATTTATTTTAGTAAGGGTACTATAATCTCTCTTAGCATAATTAGGGTCTAAACCCCCTTAGGGTGCATTACTTTCCACATTATTCCTATAAATACCCCATTTTTATTTTATATTAGAGATATAGATAAATTAGGCGTTAAGCTTAATAACCTTAAGAATGTACTCGTTTAGGGAGATAATTAGGTGCCCATTATACGCAAATAGGGTTACCCCTAGTTACTCCTTTATTAATTAGAAAAGAGTATTGCTTAGAGCCATTTAATTAAGTTAGAGTTACGTTAACTACACTATTACTTTAGCCACCTATCTATTTACTAACTACTTAGGGTTCTTTAGCGAGTAGGCTATAAAGTTAAGGTTAAGGCGATTAAGCATCTTATAAAGTACTACTATTACTACTAAATAAACCAGAAGTCCCTTAGTCGATTTAAGTTTAGCCTTAAAAATAACTATAACTTTAACTTCTATATTATTATTAACGTTATATACCTTAGCGGTAAGTTAGTACTCTAAGTTGTTAACTTCTTAACCTCCTTCTAAGCCGCACGTTTCTTAAAGGATATATTAGCTAGAAACGCATAGGATACCCTATAATTATACTAGATTAATATCTACCTAGGACCCCCTAATTAAATCGTCTATAATATAGAAAAGAACTTCTTATTTATAGAGTTTTAATAATAGATAAAGGTAATAGTAATTAAGGTTAAGGAAGTCCCTATTAAGGTATATAATAGTATTAGAAAAGTAGAACGATATTACGCGCCATTACGCCGTATATATAAGATTATCTCTTTAGAACTAGAGGATACTAGTAAAGAACTTACCTTATAAATAGCTGTTAAAGCTATTAACGATTCCGCTAGCCCAAATAGACTTATACCTATATTGCTTGTCTTTAGCGCCTACCCTTAAATAACTAACAATTCTCTACTATCTCCCTCTATTATATAGTGAGCTAAGGCTATTCGCAAGGCAATAAAGGAGGTGCAACGTCTCTACGCTATACGCTAGGTTAACAACGCATTAGGAATAAGAAATAGCCTAAATACCTTAACTACGCTTAATCTGCTACTCTAGTCTAAGGTACGCGTATAGCGTAAAAAGGGAAGGTAGTTAGGCCCATATTAACTTATTATAATTAATAGTTAAACTTATACTATTTAGATGCCTTACGGACCCACTTAATTCCGTTTAACTATTATTAAGCCTTACTATAAAGATAACAGTTCTAAGCCTTTATAGGATGCTATAAAAATGCTTTAGAGGAGAACCACGATTAACGTGCTCTAAAAGGCGACTATAATTCTAATATAATTATAGTAGATACGCCGTAACTATAACGCAGTAGAGGTCGCCTAAAGGGATTACAAAATTACTAATATCTTATTAATTTTAAAGAGCAATTTATTACCGCTATTAAGAATGGAGTTAAGCTATTAATGGCCTTTATAATAGCTAAGGAGAAGGCTAACTTTAAACTCGTAAAATAGCTTTAAAAGGAAGGTCGTATTATAACTTTAGGAGCTCCTTTCTAAGTATCTAATAAGTAGGAGATTAATAGTCTTATTATAAGAGGAGTTTTTAAATTTAAGAAGTATAACCCTACTAAGTTTAATAGAGTTCGCATCTTTAAGTTAAGAATGGTTAACGAGATTAAGGGTAAAGCTACTAACGCCCTATTTAAGAAATTAAGGCTTATTATCTAAGATTACAATAATAATAGCAAGGAGGTAATTTTTATATAATCTCCTATAATTTAACGAGCTAGTTAGCGAGTTATTATTGCGCTAGCTCCCTCCTTAATAAAGAATAGAATAGCGGTTTATTTATAAGATATTACTTAAGCCTATACCTAATTAGAGACGCACCTTTAGCGCTTAATATTGGCATACCTTCTAGAGCAAATTCGCCACTAGTATCCTAAAGATATAATTATAGTTGTGCTTAAGCTATTATATAGAATTATAGAGGTAGGAACTTACTAGTGGACTACCTATAGCAAGCACTATAAAGAGAAGCTTTTAATAACTACTTCTATATTTAACCCCTACTTTCTTATTATAACTACAGGAACTCTATTTAGAATTATCGGCATATAAACTGATGATATAATTATCTTAGGAGACGACTAGTTTTTAGCTCTTAAAGAAGACGAGCTAATAAAGGTAAATCTTATAGCAAAGCTAAAGGAAAAGCTTAATTTAATAACACTATTATTCTTTAATAGATATATCCTCTCCCTAAACGAGGATTCTATTGCTTTGCGCTAGAAGGGTTAAGGTAAGAAGATCAACGTTATTAACGTTAATTCTCTAAAGTAAGGATATATGGAGTAACGCGCTTGCGGAGCTTATATTACTTCTATCTATTAACCTAAGGCTTTATTTAATCTCTCTGTTGCCGCTTAACACTAGGAACTAACTAAGGATAACGTTCTTACCCTAAATAAGCGTCTTTTTTGGTAAATAAACTATCTTAATTAGAGACTACTCTACGTGCCTATTAATCTTCCTACCGCTAAGCTCTTTATATTTATTAATAGATTATTTATAAATAATAAAGATTTTAGCTCCTAGCTAGGATATAAGATTATTATTATAAATAAATCTACTAGAGAGAATGACTTTACAATTTACAGTAATTTTATCTATTAGAGCTTAACTAAGAGTAAATGTGTTACTTAAAGCGTTCTAGTGTTAGAGATATATAGAATAGTTAACGGAGTTAATATAGCAATTGCAATTGGAACTATCCTAAAGATAATTATAGATTAACTCGAACTTCCTATTATCCCTATAATTATATGCACTAACTTATATTCCCTCTATAAGTATTTAATTAAGCTTAGTACTATAAAGGAGAAGCGCCTTATAATTAATATTATGGCACTTTAGCAATCCTATAAGCGTTAAAAACTCTTTAAGATTTAATAGATTAATAGCTAAGATTACCTAGTAGATATAATAACGAAGGCGAACCTAAATAAGGCACTAGAGACGTTTGTTAATACAAATACTCTATATATACAAGTTAAAGGTTAGGTTAAAAGGGAGTCCTTAGAAATTTCTTAGTTATATAAGGTCTTAAGATATCTAGGAACTTTAACCGGCGGTTAAAGTTATCTAATTAGTTAGATTCTCTTACTAAGACTTTTCTAAAGGGGGGAGTATAATATTCTATAGACCCTAATTCCAACTAACTAATTAGGATTTTCTATTCCCGGGATAGAAAATTGCTATTGGCTCGCTTATAACTAGCGCCTTAGCGGCCCTAATATAATATCTACCCACGACTTCTAAGCAAGAAAGCACTACGTGCTAAGAGGCAAATTTTAGGACAGTGAGACTTATATTATAATAGCAATAGTAAATAAGGAGGATTAATATTTGTTATGCTAGTTAAGCAGTATTTATATATAGGTGGCAACTATAAAAGAAGAGTTACTAGTGTTGGGAATGAGGTAAGCGGTTGTCACGTAACGCCGCGGCACTAGCGTGGCGAGGAGTCTTAGGCTCCTCGCCCTTCCTTATTCTAATTAATAAGCTTTATTAACTAACATCACTATAACCTACTCGAGTAGTCGTTATTGGTGAGTCACCCTGTGTGACTAACACTTAACGTAGTTACTGCCTTTAATTAAATCCGTATTTATAAAGGAGATAAGAAGTATATAGCTTTCTATATATAATAGGGACTTTTTAAATACCTAATAATGCTATTTAGTATAAAGAACGGTCCTAGTACGTTTTAGTAATATGTTAATAATACAGTTCGCGAATTCCTTAATATATTTATTACCGCGTATATTAATAATATCTTAATCTATTTATCTCTACTTTTTAAGTATTAGAAGTACGTTTAAATAGTCCTTAAACGCCTATAAGACGTGGGCTTATAACATAATATTAAGAAATATAAGTTTTATACGTCTAAAGTTACGTACTAATACCTAATTATATCCCGTAATAGAATTAAAATAAATCCTAAGAAAATCGCTATAATTATAAACTAGGAAAGTCCTAGTAGTACAGTTGGGTGTCATAAGTGTCCGTGCTAAGCGAATTTTCAGGACAACCCACCCTATTAAATTATATATAACAACCATATAATTAATTTTAAAGCTTTACAAAATAGCTGAAGCTTATATCATATATTAAATCTAGCCATTACAGCTTTTTTTTTAGTTTAAAACCTAAAACTCTTTTAGAAATCCTATTAGTTCCCTAATAAGATCTATAATATTTAATATATATTTTCTACTACTAGATATTTTTTTTTTTTTTAAAAAAATTAATATCGCATAAAGATTTACATTTATTGTAACTTAGTATATTTAGAATATTATTTTAAAAGTATAAAAGTTTATTATAACGTTATAAAGTTGAAATTTTTTAATTTGTATGGGGAATTTCATTTTTTCCTACTTTTTTGACTTTATAACCCTACAATAATTTTATATATATTTTAAACAAAAATTTAAATATAGAGAGTCTTAGTAAAAGCAAATCTCTATAAAATATTAGAATTTTAAGAAATATTTTTAATCCCTAGTAGTAGATAATATATGCTAAATATAGTAAGTTTAGTAAAAAATCGGTAAAACATCGAGACTTTTAATAAAGGACTAAAATATAAGACTTTTAAAAAAGTTATAATAGCTAGATTTTATATAGTAATAGGCCTTATAACTATTTTAAAGCTCTAGAATTAATTTTGTGGTTGCTATACAGTAATTTAGCAAAAAAAAATTACATTTGGTGTGGTCTGGGCACGGACACTTATGACACCCCACTGTAACACGCGGTCTTTTGCACCTAGCCCACCTGACCAATATGTACTCTAGCAATCGTGTTGCTGAATGCCTTTGAACCCTGTAGTCGATCTCGCGTTATTTTCATCTTTCGGCTGCAGAGTTCGAATCGGTATGAGCTAGGAGTTCGTGTCGCGTTCCGTTTTCGTGGCACTGGTGCACGTTGAAGGATAAAAGGCAGCTGTCAACTCGATGGAAGTCGACCCAGAGAGGAGCATTGTATGACAATTCCACCAGATAAGCTTTTGATATCCGGATATGGACTGCTTTACCTCTTAAGCTGGGGAATGAAAGTAAAGGTGGAATACTACCATCACACTCGAAGCACGCCCACCCTTTAAGCCCTGGCGCATCCGGTTGAAAGCGCGTGTTGATCTTGGTGATCAAACGGCGGAGTTTATACCTTTTGAAGTAATACGCACGGCCATTTTAACGTATTTTTTACCTGTTTTTCGGGGTCGTTCGGTTGCATCCCACATTGTAACCGAAATGGGGCTCAAACCTGAATATGAGGCTGTTGTTCGGTAGATCTAACGACTTTTGAATATGGAGCTCCTCCATATCGGTAAGCGTGTCAAATTTGCAAGCTATACTGTATACAGTAGTTGAAATGAGGTTTTTTTTTTTAAAAAAAAAACCCCCCCTATAAAAGGGATATATCTAACTATTATAGTTATTAGTAGGATACTTAGTACTATTTATATTAAAGAAAAACGGAAAACTTAGGCTATATATTAACTGTAGATAGTTAAATAGCATTACTAAAAAGGATAGATGTCCTTTACCCTTAATTAGTAAAATCTAAAATAGAATAAGTAATATATAAATCTTTATAAAGATAGATCTAAAATAGTAATACTATTAAATTAGAATTAAGGAAGGTAATAAATAAAAAGCAGCCTTTAGATTAAAGGAAGGACTATATAAACTATTAGTTATATAATTTAGGTTTATAAATATATTAGCGACGTTTTAAAAGCAAATTAATAGTATATTAGGAGAATACTTTATTATTATTATTATCTACTTAATGACTAAGGAGGAATATAGGGAATATATTAAATAGGTTTTAAAGAGGCTATAGAAAGAATAGATACTAGTAGTAGTTAAGAAATATAAGTTCTTTATAAGGAAGACCAATTTTATAGGATTTATTATTAAACTAAGTTATATTAGTATAGACCTATAGAAAGTTAAAGCTATAATAAACTAGTAAGAACTAGAGAATAATATATAGTTAAGATCGTTTCTAGGATTTTATATTTACTATAAGAGGTTTATAGTATAGTAGTTAAAGAATATTAAACCCTTTATAAGGGTTACTAAAAAAGAGGAACTATAGGTATAGGAAAATAAGTAAAGAAAGCTATTTATAGAACTAAAGAGGTTATTTACCTAGGAACTAATCCTTAAGATCTATTAATTAAAGCTAAATACAGTTATAGAAACGAGTGTATTAAACTTTATACTAGGAGTATATTTACTATAGAAGCACTATAACGTATAGCACCTAATAATATACTATAGTTAAAAGATAACACTACTAAAACTAAACTATAACATCCATAACAAGGAGTTATTAGGTATAGTTATAGTACTTAAGAAATAAAAAGTATTCTTATAAAGTATAAAGAAACTATTTATAATAAACCCGGATTATAAGAACTTAATAGGGTTCCTAATAATAAAGGAACTTAATTAAAGATAAGTTAGATAGGTAGAGATGCTTATAGAATACTATTTTAAAAACTAGTAACGTAATCCACAAGCTAGTGGCCTACACAAGCAAGTGGCCCACCCCACTAAACAAACACGCGATCGCAAAACGAGGTAATTAGTCAACCACAAATAACTATATTTGGTGTAGCTATATACTAGCTAGCTACCTGCCGTCTAGGGCACGTACGTGCTATGTGTTCTGTTAATTTGCATATACTATACTTACACACTGCCCATTGCGGTCGCTTAGCCGCTGCCTCTGCTACCCCCTCTACTGCCCCCTTCTAGGCAGCTTGTGTATAAGATAGCCCTTCTACTCTTGATAAAACACCCCCCCTAGCTATGTACGTGCGCCTAGTTACCCTCTTTCGTTTTTAGCGCTAGTTTTCTATATATAGCTTTTAGTTTTCGGTTGCAAGCAGGACGGCGCTTAATATTGCTATTTCGCAACCCTTAATAAGCTAGGTAAGGGCTTACTCTATTAGACTTAGTGGACTATATATACGCTATTTGAGATAGCGCCTTAGCAGAACCGTCTACTTTTATAGCTTAGTAATATTATAGGGTGTTTCAGCTGCCTAGGATACATTTAATCGCGAATATTAGGGTAATAGTGTCTAATATTTAGTATGCAGTAGTAATAGTACGCAATCTGGATTGTATAGAACTAGGCTAGTAGTTGCAAATCCTGCCTATATATTATTCTAATGTATTACTACCTACCTGGCCTACCTATATATAGGTAGGAATTCGCGTTTATTAATATAGTTAACGCCGCGGCTTATAATCTATTTAACGAGGTGTCTATAGGCCTACTTTAGTACTAAGAAATAGCCTATGTCTAGTAGCTGCAGTAGATACGATAAATACGCTAGTATATAAAGAATAACTATCTAGTGATCTAGGCAGAACTAATTAAATTTAGGCGATATATGGCTATTATAGCCATTTAGTACTAGCAGCTAATGCGTGCTAATAGTGCGATCCTTTATATACTTGTAGAATACCTCTATTAGCCAGGTTAGACCAATCTTATTTATTATCTAGCCATTGTTACTAATACTAATTAACTAGTTGTATAGTATAATATCATCTTTATACTAGGCAGCCTAATATATTACTACCTTAAAGATAATAAGTAGTGGAATTGCGATCCCTTAGGCATTAATATATTTAATAATTATAACCCATTTTTAATTGCCTGGCTATATAGTTTTAGGCTAGCCAGCCCTATTAGTTCTAGTAACGACTTTTACAGTTATAATAACACCTATTTAGTAGCTGGTTTTATTAAAATTCTAGATATTATTATCTAGAATATTATACTGTATTTTTATATCTTAAACGCATTTAAACCAGGCTTAAATAAGCACAGAATCCTCGCATTTTGCCCATTAATAGTCGTACTTATAATTATATTTAGATTTTAGATTGTTATAGCGGTTAATAAAATTTTATACCTAGTTCTAGCTAACAGTAATAGGGTCGGTTTATCTAGTGTATTAGGTAGCTAGAATACTAGCCATCTACTATATGGTCGCAATCATAGGCGGTATACCATATTAATCTATTAATAGAATTTACTGCTTAAGACTCTCTTTTTATATTAGTGTAAGACGGCGATTTAAGGCAGTAGAACCGCGCTATAGTTTAATGCCGCTGACGCGTCACTTAACTATCTTTCGGGATACGTTATATACCCTCTTAACACCTCGCAAGGATGTAATTTGGCCTAGCTTATAGGCTTAAACACCTAGGTTAACTCTGCCCTCTCGAAAAAGGTCCTCTTGCTGTTATGGTGCTGCCATTTAGGTAGTTAAATAACGCGTCGCGTGTTTGGTGGGGTGGGCCACTTGCTTATATAGGCCACTAGCTTGTAGATCACGTTATACTAAGGGTACTAAAAAATAAGAGCTGACGCGCTTAGTAGAAAGGCCAAATTATAGAATAATAAGAAGCTATTAGAAGTAATACTACGTAAAGATAAGGATAGAGCGATTAAATATAATTACCCTAAAATAGCAGCAACTTAAGAAAAAGAAGTAGAAAGAATCTATAAAATACTAAAGAGCTTTTAGGTATAAAGAATTTTAGAGGTATATCTAAAAGATTTATAGATAGATATATATAAAAATTAAGAAGCGAAGTATATCTTAAAAAGTATAGTAGAGTATTTTATAGAAGATTTTTATAAGGGGATAACCTAAGGATATAATAGAGCTATAGGCTTAGTATTAAGACTCTAAAAGGAGTATATTATTAATAGAATCTAGGGCATAGTATAAAAAGTTATAAAGGAATATGTAAGAGTACATATATTAAATCCCGCCGCGCTTGTAAATAAGTTCGCGAGCATTCCGTGTCTTTTTGGCTATATGGCGACGTTAGGGCGGGAAACGTTACAGAATATCTAGATTGTTAAAGAAATAAACTAATAAGGTATAAGCCGTATAGAGGGCTATAACCTATTAAAATACTAGAAAGACTATAGGAGGTTATATTATAAGACTTTATTATTAAGCTCTTAAAATTAAGAGGCCCTATTATAGGATAAGATTATAACTTAATCTTAGTAATAGTAGATAAGTTAACTAAGTAGGGCTACTTTATAGTATATATAGAAGGGATATTAATAGAAGATATCGCTAGAATCTATATTAAAGAAGTGTTTATAAGACATAGAGTACTAAGTAAAATTATATTAGATAGAGACCTAGGATTTATAGTAGTAATTTAGGAGATATTCTTAGCAGAATAAGGGGTTTAAGTAGTAACTTCTATTATATATTACCTATAAATGGGCAGTTAAACAGAGAGACTAAACTAGATATTAAAATAGTATCTAAGGCATTATATAAACTACGTATAGAATAATTAGATATCACTATTACTAGTTATATAGTTTATATATAATATAATACTATAAAAAGAAATTAATATATTAGTATTTAAGATATATTATAGGCATAAACCTAGAATATTATTATCGCTATAATAAGTAAAGAAAATAAGTAGTATAGCTATAAAAAAAGAATAAAGATACTAATAAATCTTTATATAGACCTTATTAAAATAGCTAAGGTACTATAATATAGAATAAAAAGGTACTATAATACTAAGAGGTCTAAGGGACTAGATCTTAAGGAGGGAGATAAAGTATAGCTACTATATAAAAGTTTTAAGAGTTAATAACTAAGTAAGAAATTATATTATGTTAGACTAGGACCTTTTAGAATTATATAAAGGATTTTACTAGTTACGTTTAAATTAGATCTATTAGCTAAGATAAAGATTTACCCTATATAGCATAATATAATACTAAAGCTAGTATACGGGAATATTAAGCTACTAGTTTATAAAGTAAATATATATAGAGGATAAGAGGATAATAAGTAGAAAAATTTAAAGATTATTAGTTATAAGGATATTAATAATATAATATAAGGTAAAGTAAATAGGCTATAATAAGACTACTTAAAAGCTATTATAGAACCTAAAAACGCTATAGGAAAGGTATAGGAGTATTAGGAGAAAATAGGTTAAGTAATATTAAGAAGGAGCTAAAATTAAGAGGATTAGTTAAGGGTAATAAAGAAGCTATAGGACTAGAGGAATCCACTACTAGCGTATAAACTATTTCTATCTCTTCTTAATTAGAATCCTTTTTAGCCTCCTTAGCCTTAAGCTTTTATTCTTTTAAATAAACCTTTTTATAAACCTTTTTAAGACGGAGTAACTAAGTGTAAATAGCTAATTAAGTATTAAATATACGCTGCTTTTTAGTATAAATACGCTTCCTATTATTTTAAAGCTTTTATACCTTAGTAAGGGCTAAGGCTAATTTACCTTTAAGATAGGAGGCCTTAAATTAAATAAGCTACTTATAATAAAGAGTTATAGGAAATACTATAGTGGACTTATTAATGGGCTAGGTATATAGTATAAAATAGTTAATAATATAAATATAACTAGTAGAGTAGGTTACTGTTTATACCAACTTAATAGTATAAGTAAGTTATATCCCGGGGCACGAAATACGTATAGTATTGTATGCTCTTTGGGATAGTGGTAACTGTCCATTCTATTAAGGTAGACTATGTGGTCTATATACTGACGCACCCCCCCCCTAATTAGTTAGCACGTAGGTGGTTAGTGCATGAATGTGTAAATACGCGTTCGTATACTAGGTGCTATAATTATATACTAGCGGTACTTAGAAAATAAAACCACTTATATACAGCCTCCGTAATTGCCTTAATAGAACTATAAAACATGTAAGGAAATATATAGGAAATCCCTCCTGAGGTGCCTTCTGGGCTGCCTCCTAAACGGTGCTTTAAGCTGGCCGTAAGTCCTGCTTACGGTCTGTAAAATAAACTATACGGCCCTTTAATGGGCCGTAAATAAACCATACGGCCTTCCGGCGGGCCGTAACTAAACCATAAATGCTCCGTTAGTCTCGCTCTACCTATTCTATAACCTTTAGGTTGAGCTTATTTATGTTAATTAGGGTTTTAAGAGCTTAGTATAGCTTTGCCTTAGTTATAGCGTCTACTAGGTTGTCTCCGCTGCTAATCTATTTAACCTCTATAATCTTACGTCGTTTATAGGCCTAATATAAGCATATTAGGTCGACTATAAGCCTCTTTTTTTGTATCGTACCTAGTTTAACTAGGTAGTTGTAGAGGGACTTTAAATCGGTGTATAAAACTAGGGGTAACTACTCTAGTTATAGAATCTTCTGGACCGTTAATTTAATTACGGCTGCTATATCAAATTTATAAGCTAGTATATATAGTTTAGAAGCTAGTACACTACGGGTTACTCGTTTATACTTAATTAAAGACTAATATAGTATATTTGCGTCTTAATTATGGTCCATAAGTACAATTATAAAGCCAATTTATAATAATAGGTCCCTATTATTAGTAAAGGAGGTATCCGTAAATACCATTACGCTAAGGGAATTTTGGTCTAGTAGTATAAAAGTAAGTCCTCTTATCGCGTTATTAATTTGCTATTAAATGCGCTTATTAAGCTGCTTAATATTTTCTTCTTATAGATCTACTGCCTGGGCCGCAAAGGATAAGTTATAGGCAGATTTGGGTTAGCAGACTATAGCTATATAGGCGCCTCTTATACGCTATACAGCGTATTAGTCCTTTATATTTACGGTCTTACAGGTCTCTCTACGGGAACTAGTAAGGTCTGTAGGCTTTACTATAACGGGCTTTAGGTTTTAAGCTTGGCATTCCTAAATTAGCTTAATTAAGTTACCCTTTTATATAATTAGGCCTCTATTAAACTTAATTAGATTCTACTTAGTTAACTACTCTTATAGCTTTACTAAGAACTTAGCCTTTTATAGTTTAGTTTCTTTAGCGTCCGTAAAAGTCTAGTCCGCTAAAAAGAGAGTATTATTTATTTAGAGTCCGATAATACTAAGGCCGTTTAATAGGGTATATAGGAGGCAGGGGTTATAGGTCGACTGCTCTATCCTAAGTTTACGGACGTGGTGCTAGTGGTATGTTTTAAACTAATGGTTTCCAGCTTCTAGTACTCTATAAAGTGGTTTTATAACCCGTAAAATTATTCCTAGTTATAAATTAAGCTCGAGCGGTGGTCGTATAAAAATGTCCCTACTTAGGTAAGTATTAGACTGCACGTAGGCTTATAAGATATCCTGTAAGTAAAGGGCTATAGATCTAGTTTGCTGTAGTCTAGGCATAAGTGCAAGTATAATCCGTTAACTGACTCGTTAAATTATAGGCGATTGCGTAAGGACTAAGCCCTTTCCCTGGTCGTTATAAGCTTGTATAATAAGCCTTAATTTCTTAAAGGCTTTATTAGTACTAGGGTGCTTAATCTTATTAATAAAGCGTAAGTTGAATATATAGACGCCTTATAGGACGTCTTTCTCCGTTATAACCGCAAAGACCCCCTTTTTAAGTAGTCCGTTAATCTCTTTGCGTCTTAAGTCTATAAAAGGGTTTTCCTATACTAAAACTAATATATCCGTAGGCGGAGGTTGCCTTATAAATATACTTGCGGAGGTTAGGTAATTCTCCATTACGGGGTTCTTTTGGGGGCGTCCTCGACCACGCTTTATGGCAGGTTTAGTAGGTTTAGTAGGTTTCTAAGAAACTTCTATAGTAGGTAGAGGTGCTTCTAGTTCGTCTAGTTTAATAGTATAGGTATTTTCGGACTAAAAGTAGGGTTTTATAGACGTGCTTCTAAAGTTAGTTAGTCCGCTAGGAAGTTATACGCAGCATATTTTGTCTTCTATAGCCAATAAATAATAAGGTCCGGTCTAATTGCCGCTCTTACGCTATATAAGGACTTTAGAATTAAGCGGGAGGTTATATACTAAGGTTGTATTAGGTCCGTTACAGTAGTATAAAGCGTTATTAACAGTTTGTTTAGCCCGTAATTTAACTATTTCGGCTATTGCCTTCCGTATTATAGCTGCTCGTTCCGTAGTAGATGGGGTAGGAGGGCCTAGATTGCTTATCTTTGGGTAGGCTCCGTAAACTAAGAGGGTAGGTACTAGTCCGTTAGGGCTAGTGGTGTTATTAACCGCTTTTATGGCCATCTGTAAAGCCAGTTCCTTTTAAATATCCTTACATTTGTTTATAATAATCTAGTAGGCTCTCTATAAAGCTAGGTAAGCTCGCTTAATAAGCCTAATAAACTAGTACGCCTTAACTAGAACGGCTTTTGTTAAAATAGCTATAGCCGTAGTATACTGTTAGAATTCCTTACTAATAAAGTTCCTACCGGCGTTGTGGGTAATATACTTAGGAGGTCTAAGGTATATGTTAATCTAATAGGTCCGTAAAATATCCTAAGTATATTTTATAGATATATTTTGCAACTAACGGGCGGCTTAATAGTGGGTTGCCTCGTTAATTATATATAATACTAGACTGCCGTTAATATATATAATGTCCACGTATACTAAGTAGTTAAAGTTAAGGTCCTTGCGAAGGGTGAACTTAAATTGGCCTAGGGAACGTCCGTATTTCTAGCAAAAAGAGTAGTATTTAGTTAGGTGGTTGATTGCCTTCCTATTAATGTTATTATGTCTAGAACGTTTAAGGACTCTATATAGCTTTTCGGCTAATAGGTAGCCAAAGCAGCGGTATAGGCGGTAGATCTTAGTACTAGTAAGGTAGTATAGGTTATAGTCAAAAGATTCCTAAATATAGGTCCGTAAAGTCTCTCCCTATATAAGGAACGGGTGTCCGAATCGTTGTATAATTAGTAGGGTAATATACTTACTTCCTAGGGCAGTTATGGAGCCAATTACGGTATCCGTAACATTGTTATAGTAGACCTATAGCCTATCTATGTCTATAAGGTAGAGTAGAAAAGGGGTGTCCGCTTTTACTATATAGAAGTTAACTAGGCTAATTAGGGTCTTAACTGCAACTAATTTAATTAATGTGGTTAAGCTAATGCCGAATTGGACGTTTATGGCCTCAGTTTACATAGTATTAATGTCTATATTATTATTTACGGTGGTCTTATATATAAGGTATTGTCCATAACCTATAGTAGACTTCTTAGAGGCACCTATATCGATTATAACGCTATAGAATTCTTTAGGGGTATAGCGTTCCGTAGTAATATATGTAAATAGGTCCTATTCGCGGTCCGTAACATCTATAACGGGTCTAGCGGGTATATTTATGGGCTAGTTTTTAGGTGCAATTAAGTATATAAAGGAGCGGTCGGCTAATACGGTTATAGTATTAAAGGCTTAGCTATCTATAAAAGGTCTAAAAGTGGTTAGGAACGTCTCTAAGGTCTCTTATTCCTAAGTATCCGAGTTAAAGTTAATTATAAGGGCTTCTATTAACTTATTAAGAGACTCCTCTACTTCCTCTCCTTCGTACTCTAAAATAAACTGGTTAATATAGCTATTAAGTCTCTTTCTAGACTTGTTACGTTCTTTTTAGGTATGCCTTATAGACTAATATCCTTTCTTACCGCATACGAAGCACTTCTAGCTAGTTTGTCTACGGGGGTATATTTTCGTACAGGAGTTATTATAGGGGTTGCGGGTAGGACCTAGTCGATGCGGGTACTGCTAGCGGTAGCGGCGGTCTGTAAAGTAGGCATCTAAGTCAGTTTATGGATTTTATAGGTCCGTAATAAAGGCTTAAGTACTGCCTAGCGGGTTTAAGGCTTCGTACATTATAATAAAGGACCGTAAATCGTTAATAAGGCTAGCTATAGTGTCTGCGGGCTTATAATAGGCGTATTTATAGGGTTCTATTTCCTAGTAAGCCGTAATAAGTTTATTATATAGGAAGTCGTCCGTTTAAAGCTTAATATTAAGACCGTGCTATAGGTAGCGG
>Ga0307515_10008368_pt1 | contig 20178 bp, 2 predicted proteins | sample 17_EM_MG_FD_194513 | JGI IMG/M metagenome (GOLD analysis project Ga0307515, IMG submission 194513) | Populus trichocarpa ectomycorrhiza microbial communities from riparian zone in the Pacific Northwest, United States - 17_EM | ecosystem: Host-associated > Plants > Roots > Unclassified | place... | reverse complement strand
CTTATAGATACTAGTAGATAACCGCTTTAAAATTATAGCATACTTACCTATTTATATATACTAACTCTTTTACTATATCTAGATTCCGTTAAATTAAAAGGGTTTACTCTAATTTAACCCACTACCTCTTAACGGTTTAATTATGTCTTCTCTTAAAAGATTATACTAAAAGCTTAGATGCTTATTTATTAAGCTATACAGACCTAAGATCTTATTAATTTATAGTAGAGTATCTTAATTTTTACTAATAATATTCTAGCCTTTATTATAAATATTAAGTATTTTAGCGGAGGTTAGGACTTCTAATTAGAGGATAATAAAATTAAAAGTAATAGAAACTAGTAGAAAGCAATATAAAGCAGTAGAACGTAATAAATGCAATAAAATAGTGGAAAGTAGTGGGAGGTAGTAGAAAGTAGTAAAAGGTAGTAAAAAGTATAAAAAGTAGTAAAAAGTAGTATAAAATAGCAAACGGAATATATAGTTAAAACTTATAGTAAAAATAGCCTTTTAGCGGCCTATTAATATACTATTATTATTTATTCTATTTATTGCGCAATTCGGTCCCCTTTCTAGGTCTATATAGGCTTCTATCTTCTATTTATAAGAAAAATCCCTAATAGGAGAAAAACTTAAGTGTAACCTTCTAGTTAGTCTTACGCGCTCCGCCTTTACCTAGCCTATTTACCTTTATAGTATATATTTAAGGTATTTTAGAAAGTTTAGGGGGTAGTAGAAGGGTTTAGTAACTCGCCTACGTGCTATATTTAGCACGATAGGGGTATTTAATCCCGTAGCGGCTAAAAGGAGGTATGTCATCCTATACCCTCCTATTAGATTTTCATCGGAAAATATCCGCAGGCTAAGATTCAAACTACCCGTCAAGTGAAACCAAATACTGCCAAATAGGTCAATTGGGCGCCAAATGGCTGCAGTCGACGCCGCTGACGTCGTTGACGTTTTTGACGTTTTTGACGCGCAGCTTGCGCGGATTTTTTAATTTTCTAATTTTCGCTTATTTTCGCTTAGGCTCTAGTAAGCCCCCTAGCAACGCTATAAAAAAAATTATATAAATTTTTTTTATAAAAAGGTTATCTAAGGGAAGTCTTATAATACGTGTATTACATTATATAATGCTATACTAGTAGTACTAACGTGTTTCACCACTTAGTGGCCCACCCTAGTTAGTGGCCCACTCAAGAACACACCAAAAATCGAAAAAAACCATACATTAATATCTTAACAATGACTTAATAAGAAATTTTAAAAATTTATAATTAGCCTTTTATACCTACTTTAAGACTCCTATTAAAGTTCTAGAGTAATAGGCCTAGCCGTTATTAAGATATTAGGTTTTAGCTTCTAGTTTTAAGCCGAATTACTAAATCTCTAAAACTACTTAATAGATTACTTTTAAAATCTAATAGAAGTCTTAAAGTAGGTATAAAAGGCTAAGTATAAATTTTTAAAATTTATTATTAAGTCATTGTTAAGATATTAATGTATGGTTTTTTTCGATTTTTGGTATGTTTTTGGGTGGGCCACTAACTAGGGTGGGCTACTAAGTGGTGAAACACGTTAATTAAAAGACTTTAATATTTTATAAGTAAAAAGGTAAATTAATAAAATTGCTAATTGCGTAGTTTGCGCGCAGCCTATATGCAGCCTATGTGTTAAAAAATCACAATATAGGCTAGTCGGTCAAGTTACCAAATACTATTAACTATGCGCTAATTACGCCAACAACTAACTATTAAGGCCATTAATAGGGGATAATATTTTGCCAATATTACTAGATATATATTTAGTTCTAGGACTTCTATCTATAATAGGAAGGTAGCTATAAATTCCACCTTTATTTATCTTTTATATAGGGAGAGAGTTAATATTAACCATAGGGTACTCTATATAGTTACTTTTTATACTTTTACCGCCTTCTTCTAGCGTTATTTTTATTTAATATTTATATATCTTACGGTATATATAGTAGATCTCTATTTATATTAGTAGTCCCCTAGCCTCTATTACTATAATAGTACTTTACTAGCGTAGCGCTAGGTCTTCGTTTAGTATTATAATAGCTTTTATATTTTATATTATCTCTTTACTATATATAGATAAAGGGATTTTTAGCTTATAAGTTTAGGCTCAGTACCCCTATAGGGGGCACTCGCTCCTTATATATATTTTAATATTTAGCGTATCTCCGTCTCTACTAAGTAGCCTTATACTATAGTTGCTTTCTATATAGTAGTTGCTTCTATATATACATCTAGTAGTAGTACTAATACTTTACGTTTAGTATAGCTTATAGTGTCCTTTTATAGGCCCCTATAATTCTATATAGGCATTAGTTTTATGGCTTCTCTAGCGGCGCTATAAAGCCTTTTACTAATAGTTTACTGTTAAGTCTTATACCCTAGATATAGGCGCCGTATAGTTTTACTAGCCTTATTACTGCTATGTATAGTAGTTATATATATTTAAATAAGAGATTTTAGATTAAGGCTGCGATTTATAATACCGCTATAGAGGCCGCTACTCCCCTATAAGTCGCCTATATAATATACGCGTTTTAGTTTAATTTAGCGTCTACCTAGACCCTTGGTACCTTAAGGGTAGTTTCTAGTTTTGCTTCGCAGCCCTAGATGCTTACTATTAATACTAAGTTATTATTTACCCGCTTATTCTTTACAAGGTAGATAAACTAATATTTATTTAATATTTATTTAACGCTGTATTATTTTACCTATATAATACACCTATTATATACCTAGTTTAGCCTAGTGCAGTTTTCTACTACTATATCTCCCTATATACTTAGGCTTATATTGTTTATAAATTCCTAAACCTACTGTTTCTTAGTTACTATTATATGTCTTTAATAGCTTAAATATAAAGAATAGGAATAGAATTAGCGATAGGGATAACCCTTATAGGATACCTATTTCTTATCCCGTTAGTGTCCAATAAGTAAGTAGCCCATACGCGAATACCAGTTTTAAAACAACGTATATACCTATACAGATTCCATTAATTAATTACTTACTATAATATAACATACTATTTTATAGAAAGGATAAGTGCTAGCGGCCCTATATTAAACGACTTAACTCCTAAAATTAGGCGTATATATTAAATTACTATAAAATTAAAAGCTTTATATTCATTAAAACTAGCATTAAATTTAGCTCGATTAATTGGCTAGTTCTTATTAATAACCGTTAAACGCGAATTAATGGGATAAGGAATAGGCATTAGTACTATTTCACTTTTAAAGCCCTTAAATACTATTTTAGTAGTACGCCCTATTAAAAAGGCTTATATAAACTTAATTATCTAGTCTAGTAGGCCCTTTATTTTTAGGATCTATAGGAGTCTCTTATATAATATATAGTTAAAGACTCCGCTTATATTTAGGCTTAGTATAAATACTATATAGCTTAGGCGGGCTTACTATGTAATGGGACTAGCCCAGTTACAGCAGGGACGTCTTGGTAAAACACTTAACATATACGAATTCTGACGCTTTAACCAAATTCTACCAAATTCTGCCAGCTTGATCAACCTCTGCTAAGTTCTACTAGATTAATTAAATTCTACTAAAGTCCATTAAAGACCGCGTGCGTATATACGTATATATTAGCCATTAAGACCCCTAACTATTAATTATAAGATTCTCTTATTATTCCTTTCTCTTCTTTATATAACGTCTTGTTCCTAGCAAGAGCTATATACCCTTAAATTTAGATTAAATTTAGATTATTTCTTTAAATCTTCCCTAAAGTCTCTTCGCGCCCTTATATTATATTACGTTAAAATAACTACTATTAAAATGGTAAACAAACTCGAATTTCCCGCATTAATTATAAGTATTATAGCCCTAGTTAGGGAATAATTAACTATAATATAATAGTCCTTTATAGAAGCCTTATCCTAATAACGAGCTATGCTAAAAGCCCAGTATTAGTAATTAATTAAAGCAATACGCAAAGAACTCTATAACGCTAAAGTACTTATATTAAAGACCTTAATACTAACACCCTCTATAAATAAGATTAAAATAACTGTATTTAAGCCTAACCTATTAAACGCAAACCCTAAGCTAGTAATAGTAGCCTAACCTATACCTATAATAAATTTAATACCTATTATAAAATCTAAAAAGCTTTCTAACACTTTAATATTCAATAAAAACTAAAATAATTTACGTACTTTTATAACTAAGCTTTATCTTAAACTTTTAATAAACTATAACTAATACCCTACTAAAGCTAGCAAGGTTAGCTATAGAATATCTTATTTAAGTAAGGACGCTGTATAAACTATAAACCCATTCTTCTATAACGGCACCTTCGTTAATTTTAAAATCTTTATCTCCCTACTAGAACGAATATATAACAATACTAGCCACAAATACACCACTGTTACTAAACTTAAAAACCTATAACAATGAAGCCGAGACTTCACTAGCTTCTTTTTAGAATTTTTAGGCCTTATTGGTAAGCTAGATTAGAATAAAGCCGCTAGAGTTACTGCTCTTTAATAAGCTATTTTAGATAAAATTAGAGCCTAATTAGTAGGTAAAAAACTAATAAAGGACCTCTAATATAATAAACAGACCTATTTTCTAAAGCTAACTATACCTTATGCTTAAAACTCTACGAAACCAGTATATACTATAAAGCGCGACCTGTCTCCAAAACCTAAAAGCCCTATATATAATCCTATAGACCTTAATGCCACTTAATCCTATACACCCTTAGGAACTAATAAATAAAGAACTTAAGCCGCAAATGGAGAATACTTTAGATGTGGTAAAAAGGACACATTTAAAGGAATTGCCAAACTTACCCTTTTAAAAAAGTCCGCCGCAGTTCCTCCTAGTTATTAAGTTATACCCATTCCTTGAATTATACTCGTTCTTTAACTTATACTTATTTTATAAATTATACCCAGTTATTATAAAGCATCTCACCTTTAACTAACTTAGAAAACGAATTGTTCTAGGGCCAAGTCGCGCCTTAGGATAAGAAGTGGAAGAGTATAAGTACTTAGGCTCTTCTAGCGCTAATATATAATATAACTCCCTTAATATACTTAGTAAAATTTAAATACTTAAAAAATAGAAGGAGGTATAAATCCTAATAGATAGTAGAGCTACTAGTATAGGCTTTATTAATATAAACTACACAAAAACCTAACGCCTAAATTTAAAGAAACTTAATAAGCACTAAGGCCTATAAGGCTTTAATGGTAAACCCTTAATATATAGTAAATTAACGCACTATACTCTTATAAAAATGCGGATAGATAAATACCTTAAATATGTTTCCCTATTTATAATACCCTTAAAGTAATATAAGATAATACTTAGATATAAATAGCTAAAATAACACAACCCTTTAATTAGCTAGGTTAAAGAAATACTAAAATTCCGCATAACCTACTACTAAAGTTATTATTTAAAATACTACCTACCCTATAAACATGTATAAGACTATTTAAATTTAATATAATATAAATTACCCTTACTATAAACCTTAAACCGGTTATAATAGCGCGAAGAGGCTTTAGGGGAGATTTAAAGGAACAATATAAATTCTATCTAAATTTAAGGGTATATAGCTCTTACAAAGTACAAGACGTTGCATAAAGAAGAGAAAGGAATAACGAGAGAATCTTATAATTAAATAGTTAGGTGTTTTAGTAGTCGATACATACGTATATACGCATGCGGTTTTTAATAGACTTTAGTAGAACTCGATTAATCTAGCAGAACTTAATAGAACTCAATTAAGCTAGTAAAATTTAGTAGAATTTAGTTAAAGCGTTAGAATTTATCTATTAAGTGTTTTACTAAGACATTCCTACTATAACTAGGTTAGTCCCGTTATAGTACCCCCCCTTTTAGCTAAAGATCTAAAACAATTTAATTTAGTTAAGAATTCCTGATTTATTGTATATTCTATTAGGTAGTAGTATAAAATTTTACTAGTTCTAATCATTAAATAGACTAATTAGGATTTTTCATTCCTAGGATAAAATATCGCTATTAGCTTAGTTAAGGCGGTAAGCAGAACTAATATCTTTATAGTAGGTCTTAGCAAGGCAAATCTAACTAATTAGACAACTTTAACCGCCGGTTAAAGTTCCTTAATATTTTATATATTATATAACCATGTTATAAACGTTATAATATATTTTAAGTCCTTTTTAATTTCGAGCTTGCTATTATTATATTTCGTATATTTATATTAGGTAGCAATTATTTACTTTTATATTATGTCCATTTAGCTAAAGTAGGCCATAAAGGATAGTCCTTATAGAATTCTTTTACTAAAGAAGGCGCGTTAGCCTTAATTTAGTTATAGGTTTCCTAGGTTTATATTTTATATCCTTCCTATTTAATAAGAAGTTTAAATTATTTAAATTGTGTTTTCTATGGTATATTATTAATTAAGTTAATAAAGTAAGAACCGTTACTATTATTAATAATTATAAGAGGTGGCGGCGGCACTTTATAAGTTATAGGTTTACTTTTTAAAGGCTATAGTAAGCTTATATAAAACATTAGGTATATTTTTATTTTAGTTAGTAGTTTAAGTTTATAGGCGTATAGGCTTAGTTTTTTCTTAATTTAGTACGGACCCGTAAACTTCTAATTAAGTTTCTTTAAGGGCCGTTAAGTCTTTAGGTTTTGTATATTTAGGTAAACTATATTACCTTCCTTAAAGTCCTATATAGGAGCTTATCCTTTATTTATATGCTATTCTTATACCGTTTAAGCGTATATTAATTTACTTTATAATAGTTCCGTTAACTGCTTTATTTAATTAGCGAAGTTATACGCATTAATTAACTAAATCCGCTTAATTATAGGTCCTATTATATTAATTTCGGGTTATAGATTAAATTTAAGTTAAGGGTTTTATCCGTAGGTTGCGTAGAACGGCGTTACGCCTATTAGTTTGTTTATTATATTATTAGCAGTAAACTTAGCTAAAGGCAGCCACTTTTCCCAGTTATCTTGTAGGTAGAAGTAATATATTTATAGGTATTATTCTATAATCGCGTTCATAATTTTAGTTTAGCCATTTATCTCCAAATAAAATGCGGTTAAGAGTTATATTTATATACTTAATTATTTATATAGGGCTTACTAGAAGTATAAAATAAACTAGCTTCTATAGTTAGATATTATTAAGTTAGGAAGCCTATATAGCTTAAAAACGTACTTAATAAAACATTCGGCTACTAATATTGTATTAATTAAGTCTATGGGAATTATATATCGTATTTTTATAAGACAATTAACAACTACTATAATATTTATAAACCCGTTACTGCTAGGCAAGTTAACTATAAAGTTAATTAAAATATCTCGCTATCTTTATATTAGAATTGGCAATGGTTAAAGTACTCCTTACTTCTTTATATAAGAAGTCTTTTTATAAACGCACGTTTTATATACTTAAATATATTTTCGTATATAGTTATATATTATAGGCTAGTAGTATACTCGCTAAATAATCTTATAGGTCTTTATATAGCTAGGGTACCCTATTATAGGGGAATTATATATAAATTTAAGTATCTTAAATTATAAGGGTTTAGAATTCGGAACTACTATCTTCTATTAATAGTATAATTGATTATTATAAATTTTGTATTTAGCGAGTGTAATATCTTTATACTATCGTTTTCCTATTTAAATTGCTTTTATTATATCTACTATCTATATATTATTCTTATATTCGTATTTTATTAACTTATTAATTTCTATTTCCTATTTATTAACTTCTAATTTATTGCTAAGTTCCGTATTTAGGAATATAGGACGTAGTTTTTTAAAATATTTAGGAGGTAGTAGAATCTGTAATTAATTTATAATCTATTTATCTAAAGCATTTATACGTAGGCCTTATAATTATTATATTAATATATTAGGCTTCTAATTAAGTTTACCTAGTTAGTATATAATCCTAAAGTCGAATTATAAGAGGTATTTAGCCTAATAAATTTAGCGCTGCGTTAGCTGTTTTATAGTTATAAAGTACTATAGATTTTTATAGTCTATTAATATGCGTATTAGAAATTGCGATCCTTTAAGTTTTAAACGCCATTATTTAAAGTATCTAATAATTATAAGCAGTTCCTTATTATATATCTTATAGTTTAATTTAGTAGGGGCGAGTTTTTAAAAGAGAAAGGCTACTAGATATAGCTCGCCGTTCTTATTATATTGCGATAATACCCCTCCTAGTATATAATTAGACGAGTCTATTTTAATAATGTATTTAAGGTTAGAATTAAAGTAGGCGAGAATTAGGGCAGTCGTAAAATAATATTTTAGGTCATTAAAAGCTTATTTATATTTAGTAGTCTATTTAAATCTTATATTCTTCCTTATTAAGTTTACTAATAGCTAAATAATTTTTAAAAATTAGTTAATAAATTGGTAATAGAAATTTATAAATCCTAAAAATCCTTAAATATCTTATACGCTACTAGGACTTTCCTAGTTTATAATTATAGCGACTTTTTTAGGGTCTATTTTAATTCCGTTATGGGATATAATTAGGCCTAAGTATATGACTTTAGACGCGTAGAACTTGTATTTCTTAATATTGCATTATAAGCCCGTATCCTATAGGCGTTTAAGAACTATTTAGACGTGTTTTTAATACCTAAAAAGTAAAGATAAGTAGATTAAGATATTATTAATATACGTGGTAATAAATATATTAAGAAACTTACGAAGCGTATTATTAACGTATTACTAAAATACGCTTAGACCGTTCTTTACACCAAATGGCATTACAAGGTATTTAAAGAGTCCTTATTATATATAAAAAGCTATACTTCTTATCTCCTTCGCGGACGCGAATTTAATTAAAGGTAGTAACTATATTAAGCTTTATAAAATATCATGCTTTTACTAAGTAGTTAAGCGTCTCTTAAAGCAGGGGGATTAAATATTAGTTTTAAATTATAATTGCGTTTAAGGATTAATAATTAATATAAAATCTTAAGCCTCCTCCTAGCTTTTTAATAAATAGTATAGGTAAGGCGAATAGAGATTAACTAAGGTAGATAAATCCTTTTTCTAGATATTTTTTAAGGTATTATTACATTATAAGTAGCTCTTCCTATAATATTCCGTATAGCGGACCGAACTTTAATATTATACTAGGTTTAAGTTCTATTTTAAAATTATATTCCTCCTAATATAGGGGTAGTTAGTCTATAAAATGTTTTTTAAACTTATTAATTAGATTATAGTACTCTTTAGGTATAAGAGGTTAAGGGTTAATATATTACTTTAGTTCTAGCGCTTTCTTAATATCTTCTATTATTATAGTAAAGATTTTATAATCTTATTTTCTTACCTACAAAATAAAAGGTGCGGCTTATATTATATAAATTTTAAGAGGTTTTAGTATAATATCTTTATATTCTTTACTATAATTAGCAGTTATAGGCTTATTATTTTAGTTTAAAGTCTATAGTAGGGGCAGTTTATATTACATTAAGTTTAAATAATCTTATATATATTTATAGGGCAGGTAGTATTTTAAATAATAGCTTTAGTAGTAGGTTATATGGAATTTAAGTATTTTTTTAACCTAGCTAATTAAAAGGTTATATTGTTTTAGCTATTTATATCTAAGTATTACTTTATAATACTTTAGGGGTATTATAAATAGGGAAACGTATTTAAGGTATTTACCTATTCGCAATTATATAAAAGTATAGTATATTAATTTGCTATATATTAAGGGTTTACTATTAAAGCCTTATAGGCCTTAGTGCTTATTAAGTTTCTTTAAATTTAGGCGTTAGGTTTTCGTGTAGTTTATATTAATAAAGCCTATATTAGTAGCTCTGCTATCTATTAGGATTTATACCTCCTTCTATTTTTTAAGTATTTAAATTTTACTAAGTATATTAAGGGAGTTATATTATATATTAGCGCTAGAAGAGCCTAGATACTTATACTCTTCCACTTTTTATCTTAAGGTGTAACTTAGCCCTAGGATAATTTATTTTCTAAGTTAACTAAAGGTAAGATACTTTATAGCGACTAAGTATAATTTATAAAATGGGTATAATTTAAGGATTAAAAGGAACTACGGCGGATCTTTTTAAAAGAGTAAGTTTAATAATTCCTTTAAATATATCCCCTTTTATTATATATAAGGCATTCTCTATTTATAGCTTAAGTTTATTATTTATTAATTCCTAAGGGTATATAGGAGTAAGCAGTATTAAGGTCTATAGGGTTATATATAAGGCTTTTAGGTCTTAGAGACGGATCGCGCTTTAGAGTATATACTAATTTTATAAAGTTTTAAACGCAAGGTATAGTTAGCTTTAGAGAATAAGTCTATTTATTATATTAAAGGTCCTTATTAATTTATTAACACATTATAGCAAATTCGGATAGGTCTTTTAGTAATTCTCTACCTACTAACTAGGCTCTAATTTCATCTAAAATAGTTTATTAAAGGGCAGTAACTCTAGCGGCTTTATTCTAATCTAGCTTACTAATAAGGCCTAAAAATTCCAAAAAGAAGTTAGTTACTTTTTAATAGCGTTATAGCCATTTAAAAGGATATTTACGTTTTCTTTAACGTTACTAGTAACTATAGGTATATAAGAGTCTTCGAGCTCCTAATGTATCTAGGTATTAGAGCTTATTCAGCCATCTTACCTAGAGGTTTATATTATTACAATCTCTCTCTATTAAAGGGACCTTCCTATTTTAACATAATGGCTTTCTATAGGGTATCTATAGAGATTTCGTTTAGGTTATTATAAGGGTTTAAGAGAGGAATAGTAGATATAAATAAAAGATATAAATAAATAATCTAATTCTTAAAGCTAGTTACCCTTCTAAAAAGAAGTATAAAGGATTTAAATATAAGGGGACTTTATAGATAGGGGGCTATACGGTACGATTATAAAAATAGGATAGATTATAAAGGAGATAGATCCTTAAGAAGATAAGGCCTCTAGAATTATAAAAACTATATACTATAGGTATATACCTTTAGGACGTAACTAATAGCCATCTAAGGAGTGCTTAGGGGTTATTTTAAGGGCAACTTAAAGTAACCGCAATAATATCCCTTATAGTAAGCTATTAGCTAGCTAGAGTTTTATAGCTAACTAACTATTATAACTCTATAAGGTCGCTAACTACTTATATTATTAGCCTCTCTATAGTAAAGCTAACAGCATTACTAACTCTTAAACATATTATATAATAACTATAATTCCTATCCCTTGCATTAATAGCGTCCTTAAAGGTATAGTCTATATACGCGATTAAAGAATATTAACTCTTTTACAGCAAGTAGTTAATAAATAACTTTCTTAATTAAATACGTTACTAAAATAGTTATTACGGAGTGAGTATAAGCGACGATAATATATAGCAAGGTAGATATTATTAAGCTATATACATAAACTGTATAAGGAGGTCAAGACGTTACGTAAGGAAAGAAGGTAGGAAAACGGGAAGAAAGGGCATATATCGTTAACTTAGTTGCTTGGTTAATATATATATAGGTAAAATAGGGTTTAGGTTGTAGTCCTAGCAGAACTTAACAGAATTTAGTAGAACTTAGTAGAATATAGCAGAATGCCATAGATTGCCGTTAGATTGCTATTAGATTGCCGTTAAATTACTATTTTATAGTTAGTCTCTAATTGCTAAGTCGGTGGAAATAGGTAGATGTATGCAAGGTATTACGGGGGTGTCCCGTAATAGTACCCCCCTTTTAAATTCGAGGTTCTGTGAGATAGGGCTGTGGTAGTTCTGGGTAGAGTTTATAAAAGTCTTTTACGGCTTATATAAGTCCTATAGAGTTAACAGGTTCCCATAAGGACTTAGTAAAGCCTCTCTATTTTATAAGATATATATATTAGCGTTTCCATTTATTATACTTAATATTATTAATTATTTTAATAAAGTACTTATTCTTACCATCTACTTTAACTAGTAGGGGAGGGTCTTATATTTATCTAAGTAGGGCGTCTAATATAGGGGCAGCAGGGCGGAGAACTAACGTATAGAATACGGGGTAGATTTTAACCGTATTAGGGAGCTTTAGTTAGTAGGTATAAAGAGAGATAACCTTTTCAATCTTATAAGGGCTAGCGTTCTTCTAATTAAGTTTCTTAGTAGGTTATTTCGTGTTTAGATTTCTTATATCTAGCCAGACAAAATTACTAATTTAATAGGCCAGTGCTAGGGTTTATTTCTTATTTGCTACGGCTTTATAGACAGATTAAGCCTATATTATCTTATTAGTAAGGAACTATTATAGTTCCTCTATTTTCTCTACGAATTTATTTGCTTTTGTAACTTATAAGGCGTAATAAGCAGGGTAAGGAACATTACTAAAGGGTTTAAAACCCATTTGTGGGTGCTAGCCGTAATTAGCTAGGAACGGGGAGACTTTTATAGTTTCTAAGACGGAATTATTTACAGTAAACTTGGTGAATACAAGCCAGTTAATCTAGTTATCCTATAAATATAACGTGTATATCCAAATATACTATTCTATTATAGTATTTACGCGTTCTATTTAGCTATCCGTTTCTAGGTAATACGTGGTAAATAATAATGCTTTAATACGGAGTTAAGTAGTTAGTTCTTTCCAAAATACTAAGATAAACTAGCTGCCTTTATTAGAGATAATTGTTTTAGGGAATCTATAGAGTTTTTATACGTAATCTAGGAATAGTTAGGCGATAGTAGGCGTTAATATATTAGGGTAGGCGATTAAGTGTCTTATTTTAGATAGTCGGTCTATAACTACTATAATATTTATACAGCCTCTACTCTTAGGAAGGTTAATAATAAAGTTAATTAAGATATCCTTCTATCTTCGGTCTGGAACAGGCAGCGGCTTTAAAAGACCGTTATACGTCTTATGCGAGGCTTTAGCTTATTAGTAGGTATGGTAGCTAAAGATATACCTTTATGTCGTGTTATACATATTTAGCTAATAATACTCCTATTGGAGTAGTTCTAGGGTCTTTTCTTAGCCTAGGTAGCTGGCGACCAGTAGATCGTGTACGTGTTTAAGGAGTTTAAGCTTAAGCTTATTATAATTAGGGATAACTAGACAGTTCCGGTAATATAAGCGGTTTTTATAGGCTTTATATTTACTTAGAGAAATCTTTTTAAAATTAATTAATTAGTTATTTTAAGGACGTATACCATAAGATCTTTAATAGGAGGGTTAAATAGTTTAGGGCGAAGCAGGGTCTAATTTTAGTAAGAGCGTACTTCTTTTAGAGCTAGCGCGTCTTATAAGCGTTGGGTTAGGGCATTAGGCTTTTAGCCTTAGACGCCCGGGCGGTACGTAATTAAGAATCGGAAATAAAATAGATATTCTAACTAACGGGCCTAATAATAACTTAGCTGTTTTATAGTCGTAAAGTACTGTAGGTTCTTATAGTTATTAAGGACCTTAATTAGAAATCTAGCGCCTTCTAGTTCGGGTCGCTATTATTTAAAATATCTAATAATAGCTAACAATTCCTTATCGTAGATCTTATAGTTATATTTAGCTAGGCTTAGTTATTTTAAGAAGTATGCTATAGGGTATAATACTCTATCCTTATTATATTAAGACAGGATGCCTCTAGTAACGTAGTTAAATAAGTTGGCTTCTATAACACTTATTCGGTTTAGGTTAAAGTATTAGAGCATAGGCGTAGTAGTAAATATAACCTTTAGATAGGTAAAGGCCTTTTTATATTCCTTATTAAAAATAAAGACTTTATCCTTTTGGGTTAAAGCTATAAGGGGTAAAACTAGGGCGGAGAAGTTATTAATAAACCGTTAGTAGAAATTAGTAAATCCTATAAAGGCTCTTACGTCCTTAACGTTCTTAGGTTCTTGCTAGTTTATAATTACTTTGACTTTCTTTAGGTCTATTTATATACTATTTATAAAAATAAAGAGTCTAAGGTATAAAACTTCCGTTTTATAGAACTTATATTTATCTATATTTAATTATAGACTAGCTCCGTACAGGGCTTATAAAATAAGGTTAACGTATTTCCGATATTTGGTTAGGTTATTACTGTATATTAGGATATCGTTAATATAAGCAGTATAGAAGATATCTAAGTAGGGATATAGGGTATCGTTTATATAATATTAGAATAAGCTTAGAGTATTTGCGAGGCTAAATAGCGTTACTAAGTATTTAAATAGTCTATACTAAGTACGAAATGTAGTAAGCTATTTATCTCCTTTTGCTATACGGAGGCGGTTAAATATAGAGATAATATTAAGCTTTGTATAGTAGCGAGCCTTACTTAGTTAGTTTAGTGTCTCCTATATTAACGGGATTAGATATTGGTTCTTAATAGTAATAGCGTTAAGAGCTTAGTAGTCTATATAGAAGCGTAGACCGCCGCCGGGTTTCTTAATGAAGATCACTAGTGCGGCTATAGGCGATAAGCTTACTCTAATAAATTCTTTGCTTAGGTTCTCATCTAAATACTTTTATAGTACTTAGAGTTTGTTTTAGGATATTCTGTATAGGGGTCTAAATCTAGGCAGCTTTCCTTCTTTAAGTATAATCTTATAGTTGTATAATTGGTATTCCGGTAGTTATACAATCGGTATTCCGATAGCTTGTCGGTTTCCTTTTATAAGAATGCCTTTAGGCGGTTATGGTACTCTACTAGTACCTTTATAGCAGGGTTAGTGTACTTTTTCAGTACTAAGGCCTTTTTAATATTAGCTATAGTAACAGCAAAGGTTATATGTTTAGGTTTTTTAGCAAGTTACGCTAATAGAGTAGCTCTAATTATACGGATATCTAGGGTACCGAGCTTGTTTAGCTCGTCTATAGTTTCTTATTTAGATTTAGGTTTAGTATTAGGTACGGAGTTAGTATTAGATTTGGGTTTAGGTTCTTTAAGTATTCTTTTTATTATAGGATACTAGTCTTTCTAGTAGTTTTATATGCTAAGCTTAAGTTTCTACTTAGTTTAGGGTAGTATAGTGCTTAGTAATAACTTATAGAGCTTAGTGGAATTTTCGGATCCTTAGTGGGTATTAGTGGAATTCTTATATTAGTGGAATTTAGTAGAATTTTTATGCTAGTAGAATCTGGTGGATTCCTTAGGCGTAAAGTGGATATTAGTGGAAATTTTAGGCTGGTAGATCCTGGTAGATTTTTTAGATTTCGGTTTTAGGTCTAAGCAGCAAGTTATAAAGCACTTCTGCTTATAATAGGAGGCGGTAAATAAAAGCTTAAGGTTATTCTAATTAATAGTTACCTTATATAGCTTTATCTAGGGTTATTTAAGGATTACTAAGTAACCTAGGGTAGTAATAAAAAGCTTAATTAGTTCTTTATAGTTTAGGTATTAGAGTTTTAGGGTTACTACATAGGTAATACGGCCTAAGATAATGTGTTTACTATTAAATCTAAATACGTTAATATGCCGGTTAAGGGGGGTTAGGGTAAAACTATTATCTTATACAAAGATCTTGTTAATAAATCCTATGCCGTTAGCTTCTATATTAATTAGGATTTAAGCGTTAGCCTATTAACTATTCTGCCGAAGATAATAGTTAATAGTTATACTACGGTCCTAAGAGTCGGAGTTTATAACGTTAAATGCGTTTAATAAAATCCTATAGTAGAGCCGTCCTAAAGAGCGACTTAGCTCTAAGACCTTCCTTTTAAAGGTAATTAGGGTGGGGTTCTTATAGGATATTAGTTAGAGCTTTATCCTTATAAATAGTACTTACTAATTATTAAGCTAGAGCTAGATAAAAATCGGGGACGGTAGCTAGAGGATTAGGGCAGTAGGCTACTAGCGTTAGCTATTTATAGATCTTTTTAAAAAGAGGCGGAGCAGTAGTTAGAGAAGTAGGAGTTACTTCTATATTTAAAGCAGAGGCCTAGCTTAATGCGTTATTCTTATTTAAAGGACCCTAGTAGGGCATATCCTAGGGTTCCAGTGTTAATATTTATAGCGTTAGGGTGCTTAAACTAAGATAACTTAGTGGACATTTATAGGGTTGCCGTATTATATTAGGGGGTAGGCTTTAGTATTAGGCGTAGTATATTATTATACCATTTATTAATAACGTTTATATAGGCATTAAGGGCTCCTAGTAGGTCTACGCCTATTAGGGAGGTTTTTAGTTTAGGGCTTAGGGATTTAATAAGGCTATTAATTAGTGCGGAATTATTTTAGCCTATTTCCTTTACGTAACGGTTAAATTCGGAGAAGTATATTAGGAAACTTTTTGTTCCTTAAGTTATGTAGTTTATCTTTCTTTAAGTAGTAGTTTAGCGGTTTGGGTTACTATATATAGCTTTAAGAAGTATAACTAGGCTTTATACTAAGTTTAGCTAAAGAGGTTTAATAAGGTTAGCTATATTTCCTCTTAGTTAACTTAGGGCGTAATAGAATCGGTTAGCTTTAGTTAGGTAACGGTTAGCGTTACTAGTTAGCTTATTTTTAAGCTAGCTTAGAAATAATTAGAGCTCTTATTATTTACTAGTAAATACTAGGGGATTTAGTAGTTATTTAAATCGTTTTAGTATAGTAGTCGGCTTAGGGTAAGTGGCTACTATAGGTTTGGGGCTTACGTTCCGCGTATTTATCTCTAAAGATAGTGTTTAGTCTTAAGGTCCTAGCGTAGGCATCTTAAGGGCGCGGACTTCTTCTTAGAGGTCTTTAATTAATTGCTAGTATCGTGCTTCTTATTTGGCTTATTATTAATTTAAAGTGGCTTAGTTCTGTTTAAGGGCGTCTATAAAAGACTTCTATATCCTTACTAATTATTTTTAAAGTATAGTTATAATACCAGCGGCCGTTATAGGGGCTTTAGGTTTATTCTATATGTTAATAGTAATATAGGTGGTTAACGTAATATAGTGTTACGGAGTAAGTATAAGCGATAATAATATATAGCAAGGTAGATATTATTAAGCTATATATATAAACTATATAAGGAGGTTAAGACGTTATATAAGGAAAGAAGGTAGGAAAACGAGAAGAAAGGGTATATATTATTGACTTAGTTGCTTAGTTAATACGTATATAGGCAAAATAGGGTTTAGGTTATAGTCCTAGCAGAACTTAGCAGAATTTAGTAAAACTTGGCAGAATATAGCAGAATGCCGTAGATTGCCGTTAGATTGCCATTTCGCGGTTAGTCTTTAATTGCTAAGTCGGTAGAAATAGGTAGATATGTGTAAGGTATTATAGGAGTATCCCGTAACAATAGTACGTAATTACATTTCTTATAATATAAATCTTATACAGCACACTTAATATCCTATTTCCTAAAAATTAGGTTATAAAAATATTACTATTAACCCCCAAACTACCTCCTCCTTTAGCCTTTATAATATAGTAGAACAATTAACTGCCTGTAAATCCATTTGGAATACTATTCTATAGATTTTATTTAAAAGTATTAAACGAATTCGTATATAGATTAATCTATAAAGAAAATAAAGCTATATTAGTAATAGCAATAATTAGTTAGTTAGTTATAATTATATTATATAATTATAATTATTAATTCTATTTATTGCCTGATTTAGTCCCTTTTCTAGGTCTATATAGGCTTCTACCTTCTATTTATAGGGAAAATCCCTAGGAGGAAAAAACCTTAGTATAACCTTCTAGCTAGTCTTACGCGCTCTGCCTTCGCCTAGCCTATTTACCTTTTATACTATACTTTTAAGATATCTTAAAAGGTCTAAAGGGTAGTAAAAGGGTTTAGCAATTCGCTTATATACCGCCTTTACCTTAGCGGGGGTATTTAGTCCCTAAGGGTCTAAAAGGGGGCGTATCCTCCTACATCCCCCTGTTAGATCTTATATACTATCTAGAACTAAAAAACTCCTTAACCTATAAGCAATTATACCGCTATATATAGGCGCCTATTTATAAAAGGTATTTAGGTAATATTATTTATACCTACTCTAGTAAATAGCTAGTCTTTTATTATACGGTAGTTATAAAAGAGTATTATATAGCGTGCTAATTATAGAGGCTATCCGTATATATAAGATGGTATAGTATTTATGATATAGATACTTACTAGCCATATATTTAGTCCTAAGATCTCTATCTATAGTAAAAAGGCGGCTATAGATTTTACCTTCGTCTATCCTTTATATAAGGAGAGAGTTAGTATTAACTATAGGGTACTCTACATAGTTACTCTCTGTACTTTTACTGACCTCTTTTAATATTATTTCTACTTAATATCTACTTACCTTATAATGTATATAGTGGACCTCTACTTATACTAGTAGCCCTCTATTCTTTATTACTATAGTAGTACTCTACTAGCGCGGCATTAGGTCTCCGCTTCGTGTTATAATAGCCTCTATATTTCTTATTTTTTTTCTCTACTATTTATAGGCGAAGGGCTTTTTAGCTTATAGGCTTAGGCGTAGTACCCCTTTAGGAGGGCCTCGCTTCTTAAATACGTTTTAGTATTTAGTATATATCCTCCTCTACTAGGTAGCCTTATACTATAGATGCTTTATATATAGCAGTTACTTCTATATATACGTTTAGTAGTAATACTATTACTTCGCGTTCTATTATAGCATATAGTACCTATTTATAGGCTCCTATAATTTTATATAGGCACTAATTTTATAGCTTTTTAAGTGGCGCTAGGGAGCTTTTTACTAATAGTTTACTGTTTAGTTCTATACCCTAGATCTAGGCGCTATATAGCATTATTAACCTTATAACTGCCGTATATAGTAGCTCTTTTTAATACCCATTGTATTATACTACGTATAGTACTACATATACAGCCTCTAGGCTATAGCGCTATAGTTCTATATATATAAATCCTTTTAGGCAACTTAATATATACTAGTAGCTATGTCCTAATAGTTTATAAACCTCTAGACTATGGGTTTACCGCTCCCTAGTAAAGCACTAGGTTGCTAATAACTAATAGGTAGTTTTAAAATAATAGAAAATATAATAAGAAATTAAGAAACCCTAACGCCTATCTATATCTAATTTGTAGCTTATTTCTATCCCTTTACTCTCTAATATCTGTCTATTAGGAGCCTAGTAGGAGTTACCTCCTTCTAGGGATCCTATTATTATTAGCCACTTTCTAGTAGCTATTTCTGTCCTATCTAAAAATAGAAAAAGCGCCTCTCTTCCTTTCCTTGTATAAAATAGCTTCTTTAGAGAGAGAAGATCTTAGTTACTTTTATATCTCTTTTCTCTCTCCTCTATATAGGCCGCAGTCTAGTAATAAATGCTTAGGGGTTTGTATAGCTCTATATTCCTTAAAGTATCTGCCTTCTTTATCCTTTCCTATTGTCTTAGAGAAGGATTTAAAGTAGCCTTTTCTTAGCTTTAGTTAAAAGAAAGCCAATTGTAGCTTTTTGGGATATCTATCCTTGGGGGCTTTAAGAGAAAAGGAATAGTTTCCTTTACAGATTCTAGTATAGTGTTTTCCTTTGCTTTTGTTTAGTTGCTAATTATTTTTCCACTATTCTAGTATCTTTTCTCTTACTACTCTTCCTATGTAGGCTAAGGAGGTATAGGAAGACTATATTTTTCTTTTAAAAAGACCCTTTTTAGCTAAACTATCTACTATCTCATTTCTATAGATTCCTAGATATAGTAGTTAAGCTTAGACCCCTAGAACTCGGTTAGCCTCTAAACTCGGCCACTCAACTAAATTAAACTACTAACTTATTAACCTATTTTCTCTATAACGAATTAATTAATATAGACCAAAATAAGTAGAACTTATAAATCAGGATTATAGATTCTAAATCTAATGTTTATAAGTCTATACGAAAAGCAGTGCTTGCATATAGTGTCCCTTTGGCAATTTTATGCGATAATTAAATGGCGGACTACTAGGGCAATTTGTACACCAATGCAAATAGCAATTAACTCCTATATAGTAGGTCTTTCTTGCCAATTAGGTACTTAAATAGGATTTATAAAAAATTGCCCTATTATATACGTAATTATGAAAAAATAATAGCTTAAGTCTTTGGTTAAGGTAGTAATACTAAGCCCCTTAGTAAAATATAGGTAATTAGCTACTCTAAATAAAATCTTTATATAAAAATTATATATACCTAATCAATAGAAGGTATATAAATTAATAGG